>Ga0114996_10009457_pt1 | contig 10684 bp, 8 predicted proteins | sample ArcticOcean_MG_C_4_FD_87039 | JGI IMG/M metagenome (GOLD analysis project Ga0114996, IMG submission 87039) | Marine microbial communities from western Arctic Ocean - ArcticOcean_MG_CB4_134 | ecosystem: Environmental > Aquatic > Marine > Oceanic | place: Arctic Ocean: Canada Basin | collected... | reverse complement strand
TCTCGAATTTCCAATTCACCCGCTCGTCGGTGAAGACCTTGGTAAAACCAAGCGGAATATGGATCCAGGGATTGGTATCGCGGGGGCCTGCTTCCAACAGCAACACGCTGTATCGGCTGGACTCGCTTAACCGGGCGGCAACGGCACAGCCTGCGGAGCCCGCGCTGCTGACGATGAAATCAAAGACAGCGTCGTCTGCAAGCATGGCCAAACTGCCCTCCCCTCGTAACTGGCTTTCCGGGCGTTACCCTGTCCGCAAGTATCAACCCTATCAAGCGGCGGCATGGATCAGGTGGCCGGCATGTGAAACCCCGGCGTCGAGAGGGAGAGGGCAATCTCTTCCTGGGTCATCTCTTCTTCAACGGCTTCGAATAGCGGAGACGACAGGTAGCGCTCGCCCGTATCGGGCAGCATGCAAAGAATAACTGACCCCGGCTCGGCTTTCTCGGCGATCTGCATGGCGATCGCAAACGTCGATCCGCCTGAAATGCCGGTCAGGATACCTTCGCTCTGGGCGAGCTTTTTTGACCATTCGATGCCGAGGGGTCCAGGGATTGGAATTAATTCGTCGTAATGACCAGCGTCGATCAGCTCTTGCAGGACAAGGGGGATGAAGTCCGGTGTCCAGCCCTGAATTGGATGCGGCTCGAAGGCCGGATGAGAGGCCGCCGGAGACCCTTCGGGACTGCGTTCCTGCACCACGCCACTGCCGAGCAGTTGCGCATTGGCCGGCTCGGCTAGGATTATTTTGGTTTCGGGCCGTTCCTTGCGCAGTACCCGCGCCACGCCCGCCGCAGTGCCACCGGTGCCGTAACCGGTTACCCAGTAATCCAGCCTGTCGCCTTCAAAATCGGCGACTATTTCCCGCGCCGTGGTATTTTGTGGACCAATGCGTTGTACTCAGTCTCGAATTGTCGGGCGAGATACCAGCCGTTTGCCGCGGCCAGTTCCACCGCCTTCTCGTACATGCCCAGGCCCTTCGCCGCCCTTGGCGTTAGCACCACCTTGGCGCCGAGGAAACGCATCAGCTTTCAGCGCTCGATCGAGAAACTGTCCGCCATCGTCACCACCAGCGGATAGCCCTTGGCCGCGCAGACCATCGCCAGCCCGATGCCGGTGTTGCCGCTGGTCGCTTCGATCACCGTTTGTCCCGGCTTCAACGCGCCGCTGCGCTCGGCCTCTTCGATGATACTGACCGCTAGCCGGTCCTTGACCGAGCCCGCCGGGTTGAAAAACTCTGCCTTCACGTAGAGGTGCACATTGTCCGGCGCCAGTTTGTTGATGCGGATGCATGGCGTATTTCCAATTGTGTCCAGAACGCTGTCGTACAGCTGCCCCCGGCCGCCGGTGGACCGGGAATTTGTCTTTGCATCATCCGTGTTCACGGCTGTCCCCCCATTAAAAAGCGCTAACTCCAGACCGCCGTTGAGCAACCGGGGCCTGGCTATACATAGAATAGCTGCGAATGGCTGATTGTACAGCACGGCGCGATTTCCGAAAATGGAATTCGTCTGCCTTGCTTGACCCGGCTGCGCTGGCTAATCTTAACTTTGGGCAGCGGCGCCAGGATTTTTTATTGGGGATGATGGTTATGAGCAAGAAAAAGGTTGTGGGCACGGGCGGGGAGCTGCTGATGCATCAGCTGGTGGCACAGGAAGTTGAGTACGCCTTCACCAACACGGGCAGCGCTGAGGCAGGTTTCTTTGACGCCTTTCTCACCGTTCCCGGCGTTCAGCCCATACTTCTGCTGGCCGAATCCCTGGTGCTGTCCGCCGCCGACGGTTATGCCAAAGCGGCGAAAAAGACAGCTTTCGTGAATGTGCATTTGGCGGCGGGGACGCGCCAGGGTTCGGGGCAGCTGCAGAATACTTATTTCGACGGCACGCCCATGGTGGTGACCGCCGCGCTGCGTGACAACGGCTCGTTCGGCGACCACAACACCCTGGGCGCCTCGGGCGGCTTTTCACAAATGGGCGCGGTCGAGGATATCACCAAGAACCGTTGGGAGGTCAATGATCCGCGCGGCGTCCCCATGGCGGTGCGCCGGGCCTTCAAGGAAGCCATGACGATGCCGACCGGCCCGGTTTATCTGGCCTTTTCCTCTCCCGCCCTGGACACCAAAGGGGTCGAGGGCACAATCCAGGCCGCGCGGGGGTTGGAGATGGCGCAGGTTCCGAACGGCGGCACCATCGAAAAAATTCACGACGCCCTGCTGAACGCCGAAAATCCCCTAATCGTTGCCGGGCCGGACGTTAAGACCGCAGGTGCACAGAACGAACTATTGGAGATGGTGGAGAATTATGCCCTGCCCGTGGCGGTCGGATTTTTCGATTACGGCGGCTTCCCTATGAAGCATCCCAACTATGTCGGCATGATCGACGCCATGTCCGACAAAAAATACGACGTTGTCTGTTGTATCGGCTATCGGCAGAACACCCGCGCCAGCGCGGAGGATGAGAAATTTAGCGATGCCGGCACCATTATCGGCATCGGCCAGGATCCCACGGTAATGGGCAATACCTTTGCCCTGGATATTGATGTCTTTGGCGACGTCAGGCACACGCTACGGGCATTGAATGGCCTGTGGAAGCCCGATCACGCGAATTTGGCGCATCTTCAGAAACGTAAAATGAGCTTGCTGGCGCAAAGCGAGGCCCGCGCGGCGGCGCAAGCGGGCGACGCCACCAAACTTTCCAAGGATAATCCCATCCACCCAACATATCTTGGCGATGCCATGGCCCGGAACCTGGCCGAGAATACCATGCTGGTCTCGGAAAACTTTCGCGCCTCTGACCATTTGATGCCGTTCGGCTATGGCGAAAAGGATTGGAGCCTGGTCCGCACCGCCGGTGGCAGCCTTGGCTATGGCTTGGGCGGCGCCATCGGTGCCCAGCTTGGCGCGCCGGACCGCCCGGTCGTCTTGAGCATCGGCGACGGCGGGGTGATGTATAGCGCGTCGGGCTTTTGGACCATGGCGCGCTACAGCCTGCCGATCCTGACGGTCGTCTGGAACAACATGAACTATCAGACCGTGCGCAGCAATTTCGCCGCCTGGGGCGGCAACATGAAAGCGCAGAACAAGTATCCGGAGACTTTTCTGGGCGATCCCGCGATCGACTTCGTCATGCTGGCGAAGGCGCAGGGGATTGGGGGCGAGCATGTGCACGAGCCCGCCGAACTGGATGCCGCTTTGACGCGGGGCAAGGCCGCCCAGGCGGCGGGAGAGCCCTATCTGCTCGACGTCCACATCACCAATGTCGGGGCTGGGGCGGATTCTACTTGGTACAAGGCCCTGGCGATGCAGACATAGAGCACAATCAGGCTAAACCGGTGCGGTGCGGGCGAGAAACTCGATAACGGCATCGGCGAAGATGTCGTTGCGGTCGCCGGCAACCATATGGGCCGCATCCTTGACGCTGATGTATTCCGCGTGGGGGCATTGTTGCAGAAAACTTTGCGCGCCCTCCTCACTCAAGACATCCGATAGGCCGCCCCGGACCAGCAGCGTCGGCAGGGTAAGGGTGTCCGCGCAATCGTGCAGGCGCTGCCGGTACGCAGTGGTATTAGCGCCCTGAAATTGCCGGCGCGAGGGGTCCCAGTGCCAGCGGAATTTACCGTTGGCGGCGCGCCGGACATTCTTGGCCAGGCCGTCCAGTTTACGGGGTCGTGGCCGGTGCGGCTGGTAGTTAGCGATCGCCTCGGCGACTTCTTCCAGGCTGTCGAAACCGTCGGGCTTCTGGTTCATGAATTCCTGAATGCGGCGCGACCCCTCAGGCTCGATACGCGGCGCCATGTCGACCAGGACCAGCGCTTTCGCGTCCAGCTTGCCCGTGCCGATAGCTAAAAGGCTAACGCCTCCGCCCATGGATGCGCCAACGAGTATCGGGTTTGGGGCGCCCAGCGCCTGGGTGACACAGCGCAGGTCCTCGACCATGAAATCCGGGCCATAGGCTTCAGGGTCCGCCCAGTCCGAATCCCCGTGACCGCGGGCATCGAAGGCCACGGCGTGATAACCGGAGCTTCCTAGAGTTTCCCCCGTGCCCTTCCAGGCGTGGCGCGTCTGGCCGCCACCATGCTGCAACACCACCAGCGGTCCGCTCGGATCGCCCCAGGTATCCCCGGCTATCCTGACCCCGCCCGCGCCTTCCCATTTATGCATTGGGTCCGGCGTTCCAGGCAAACGTTCCCCTGCGCTCATCCCGTCTCCATCCTTCGGTTGATTGTCGTTGATTTTTGGCGGGAGTTCCTAGTGGTCAAATTCTAACGGATGGTTCCCAACCGTGAGGATTGAAAGACCACCAGACTCTAAAGAATTGTGGTGCGCAAGACACCAAACCGAAGGACTCTTTTGTTTGGTTAGCACCACGAGTGCCTACTCCGCCGCCGTGACTTCCCTGTGAACAGCTTCTTCCAGGTGGAAGCCTTTATAGCCCTTGGCCACAATCTCGTCGCATTCCTCGCGGTAGGCACCAACACCGCCGATATAGGGCATGAACAGGCGCGGTTTGCCGGGGATATTCGCGCCCATATACCAAGAGTTGGCTTGCGGATACAGCGTCTGATGGGCAACGACGTTAACATGCTCGACCCATTCATCCTCGGCCTTCCGCTGGGGTTCGATGATATCGAGCCCGGCCGAACGCAGGTATTCCAGGCTGTCCACCACCCAGTCCACGTGCTGCTGCAGGGAAACCATCATGTTGGAAAGGACGGAGGGACTGCCGGGCCCGGTGATCATGAACATGTTCGGAAAACCTTCCGACATCAGCCCCAGGTAGGTCCGCGGGCCGGCCTCCCATTTCTCGCCCAAGGTGAGGCCACCGCGCCCCTGGATGTCCATTTTCAGCAAGGTGCCGGTCATGGCGTCAAAACCGGTAGCGAATATGATCGCGTCAAATTCAAAATGCTGCCCGCTGGTAACCAGGCCGGTCTCGGTAATCTCCTCGATCGGCGCGTCCTTGACATCGACCAGCGTCACATTGTCGCGGTTGAAGGTCTCGAAATAATTGGTATCCACGCAGATCCGCTTAGTGCCGATGGGGTAGTCTTTCGCCGCCAGCAGTTCCGCCACCTCCGGCTCATCGACGATAGCGCGGATCTTGTCGCGCACGAACGCGGCCGCCGTGTCGTTGGATTGCTGGCTGGTCGCCAAATCGTTGAAGGCCGCCATAAAATACGTGCCGCCGCCCTCCCAGCGCGCCTCATACACCTGCTCCCGTTCCTCTTCGGAAACAGCCAAGGCCGATACATCGTTAGGATTGGCCAGAACCCCATTTTTACTTTTGCGCGCTGCGTCGCGATAGGATTCATAATCAGATTTCCATTTATCCTCGTAATCAGGCGTCATTGCGCCATTGCGAGAGGGGATTGAATAGTTCGGCGTACGCTGGAACACGGTCAAATGGCCCACCTGCTCGGCGATCACGGGAATGGCCTGGATGGCCGAGGAGCCGGTGCCGATAATACCAACCCGCTGGCCTGATAAATCCACCTCTTCATGGGGCCAACTGCCGGTGTGGTAGGTCTTTCCCTTATATTTTTCCAGCCCCTTGAAATCCGGCATGCGGGTGGACGAAAGGCAGCCCGTCGCCATGACGAGAAATTTGGCGGAGACCCGGTCGCCACGGCTGGTCTCGACGTTCCAGCAGCGGCCCGTTTCGTTGAAATGTGCGGCTGTGACCTCGGTATTAAACTGTATATCGCGGCGCAGGTCGAAGTGATCGGCCACGTGATCGGCATAACGGAGGATCTCGGGTTGCGCGGAGAATTTCTCGCTCCATTGCCATTCCTGCTGCAATTCCTCGGAGAATGAGTACGAGTACTGCATGCTCTCCACATCGCAACGGGCGCCCGGATACCGGTTCCAATACCAAGTGCCGCCCACCCCACTCGCACCCTCGAACACTCGCGTCCGCATTCCCAGCGCCCGCAGTTTGTGCAGCAAGTAAAGACCCGAGAAACCGGCACCGACAACAACAACGTCAACTTCATCCGGGCTCAGCTTAGCCCGTTTGCCGGAACTTGATACCTGACTGGACACGTATGGACTCCTCGATCAGCATAATTCGTTATTGTGCCTGATCTTACTATCTAACTTTCGTTAACAATATAGCGAAAATCACACATCCCTTAAAATCGCACGTTGGATGATTATAATTTAATTACGAAACAACCCATACTTTTCGCAGGCCCGATAAAGTCTGGTTTTGTGGTTGAATTTGGCGCCTGGACACGGAAGGCCCCGGCCTGCAACCTGGGTCAGTAGCCCAGGGCGCAGCCGTCCTTGCGCGGATCCGAGCCGCCGATTAGGGTGCCGTTTTCCCAATCAATGGCGATAATTTGGCCGCCACCCCAGGGCATGTCCGGGCGGCCCACTTCGTGACCAAGGGCCGCCAATCCGGCCACGATATCGTCGCTGAGGCCCCGTTCCACATCCAGGCGGCCCGAAATATGGAAGACCCGGGGGCTATCCAGGGCCTCCTGGGGGTCCATGCCGAAATCGATCATATTGGTGAGCACGTGGGTGTGCCCAACCGGCTGGTAACCGCCGCCCATGACGCCATAGGAGTAGGCAACCTTGCCATCTTTCATGCACATGCCGGGAATGATCGTATGCAGGGGCCGTTTACGCGGGGCAACATTGTTGGGATGGCCCGGTTCGACCCGAAATCCGGCGCCACGATTTTGCAGACACACGCCCGAACGGGGCGCCGTCAGGCCGGAGCCGAACGCCATATAAAGCGAGTTGATGAAGGAAATAGCGTTGCGGTCCTTGTCCACCACGGTCAAATAAATCGTGTCGCGGTAGGCCGGGCCCGTCGCCTCCGGCGCCGAAACGGCGCGGTCGGGACTGATCGGGGCCCGCATTTCAGCTGCGAATTCCGCCGATAGCATATGTTCGACGGGAACGTCCGCATGGCGCTGGTCGGCGACATAACGGTCCCTCGCAGTATAGGCCATGCGCGAGGCCTCCGTCTCCAGATGCAGGCGCGCGACGCCGTGCGGGTCCAAGCCTGCCAGGTCGTAGCCGGCCAAGATGTTCAGCATAATCAGGGCGGTAATACCCTGGCCGTTTGGTGGAATTTGCAACATGGTATGGCCACGGTAATCGGTTGAAATGGGCTTGACGTACTCGCCGCGCATTTCCGCCAGATCATCAAGGGCGTGACAACCGCCCAGGCCGCTTAAATATGTCACAATATCCTCGGCCACCCAGCCTTCATAGAAACCGCTCCGCCCCGCCTTGGCAATCGTACGCAGGGTTTCCGCCAGTTCCGGCAGGCTCCATTTTTCGCCCGCTTTTGGCGCTTTCCCATCGGCCAGGTACTTTGCCGCCGACGATGCATCCGCCGACAGTTTTGCCTCGTTGCGTCCCCAATCCGTAGCAACGCGCGGCGTCACGGCCCAGCCGTCCTCGGCATAACCGATGGCGGGCTGCAAGGCCTGATCCAGGTCGATGGTGCCGTGATCGCGTAACAGCGTGTCCCAGGCATCGATGGCGCCAGGCACGGTTACCGAATGGGGCGATTGCACTTCGACGCTCGAGATCCCCTGTTGCAGCAAATGTTCGGCCGTCAAGGCCTTGGGCGCCCAGCCGGAGCCGTTGAAGCCGATGACCTCCGGTCCACCGCCTGGCGCCAGCAAGGCAAAGCAATCGCCGCCGATCCCCGTCGACATGGGCTCCACGACGCATTGCACGGCACACGCGGTGACGGCGGCATCGACCGCGTTACCGCCCCGGCGTAAAACATCTAGCGCCGCCAGCGTGCTGAGGGGGTGGGAAGTCGCCGCCATACCGTTGCTGGAATGGGCGGTGGAACGGCCAGGAAGTTGCAGATCACGCATAGCAAAACACCCTCTTATGGTCTTGGCCGCAGTCCGGATCAGCCAAAATTTTTCTTCATCAATGCCTGCAGATCAGCTTCCGGCCGGGCGCCCATGTGGGAAATGACCTCCGCCGCGCAAATGCCCGCCATGGCCGCACATTCGGGCAGGCCGCGCCCTTGGGACAATCCGGTCAGGAAACCAGCCGCGTAAAGATCGCCGGCGCCGGTGGTATCGATCACGTGATCGACCGGCCAGGCATCGACGACATGGGTTTCGTCACCGGCAACGATAACGGCCCCTTTTTCCGAACGGGTCAGGGCGGCAATCTCGCATTGGCCGCGGACCGCCTGCAGGGCGGTATCAAAGCTGTCGGTCTGATATAGCGAGGTAATCTCCTGCTCGTTGGCGAACAGAATATCCACGTGATGCTGCACCAGGTCCAAAAATTCGCCCCGGTGACGGTCGACGCAAAACCCATCAGATAGGCTTAAGGCAACTTTACGGCCCGCCGCCCTGGCCGCACCCATGGCTTTGATAAAGGCGACCTTGGCGCCGGGGGGGTCCCACAGATAGCCTTCCAAATAGGTGATGGCCGAGGCCGCGATCAGTTCTTCGTCAACGTCCTGTGGTCCCAGTTCGACGCAGGCGCCCAGAAAGGTGTTCATGGTGCGTTTGGCATCGGGCGTGACGATGATCAAACAGCGGGCGGTCGGCGGCCCCTCCGTCGCGGGCGCCGAATGAAAATCCACCCCTACGGCGCGAATGTCACGGGCAAATATATTTCCCAATTGATCGTCGCGCACCTTGCCGACAAAACAGACGCGGCAGCCCAAGGCCGCCACGCCGGCGACCGTGTTGGCGGCCGACCCGCCGGAACTTTCCGTACCCGTCCCCATGATCGCATAAAGCTGTTCGGCGCGGTCCGCGTCGATCAAGGTCATGCCTTCCTTGACCAGTCCATGTTCGACCAGAAAAGCATCCTCGGCCGGAACCAGAACATCGACAATCGCGTTGCCGATGCCAAGCACGTCATAACGAACGTCAACCATTACTGTTTCCCGCTATTGTGATGGTAGGCTGAGGCAGTATAGAAGGCACTTCGCGGGGCGCAAGCCGTGCAAGCGCATTGCAGCGGGAAGAAAGGGGAGAGCGCATGACCGAGTTGTGGCGCAAAACAGCGCGCGAAATGGTGGATTTGCTGGCCAAGGGCGAAGTGCGGCCTGCAGAAGCGGTGGATGCCGCGGCCCAGCGCGTCGAGGCGACCAATGGCGCGGTCAACGCCATGGTCACCCTGTGTGTCGAGCGGGCGCAGGCGGACGCCGCCCGAATGGAGAGCGCGGGCTATCCCGAAACGCCGGGGCCGGGCTATCTCTACGGCCTGCCCATATCGATCAAGGATTTAAATCATGTCGCCGGCGTGCGCTGCACGGAAGGCTCGCCGATATATGCGGACCGCATTTCCGCCGAATCCGATTTTCTAGTGCAGACCCTGGAAGCGAATGGCGCTATCGTCATTGGTAAATCGAATACCCCGGAATTCGGCGCCGGGGCCAATACGTTCAACGAGGTGTTCGGCTCTACCCGCAATCCGTGGGATACGAGGATGAACTGCGGCGGCTCCTCGGGTGGGGCGGCCGTCAATCTGGCAACCGGACAAACCTGGCTGGCCACGGGCAGCGACCTGGGCGGGTCATTGCGTATCCCCGGCGCTTTTTGCTCCATCGTCGGCTTTCGCCCCAGCCCCGGGCGCTGTCCCCGGGGCACCTCGGCCTCGCTGAAGTTGTTCGACGACATGTCCGTGGTTGGCCCCATGGCGCGAAATGTAGGGGACGTCGCCCTGATGCTGGACGCTATGGTGGGCCAACACGCCCGTGACCCGATTTCGTTGCCAGTGCCGAACGAGGCCTTCCAAACTGCCGCGCGGGCGGCGACGCCGCCCCGGCGGATCGGCTGGAGCGCCACCATGAACATCGCCCCAGTGGTGCCGGAAGTGGCGGAAATTTGCGCCGCCGCGGCGCAAACCTTCACCGTGCTCGGGACCAAGGTCGAGGAAGCCTGCCCAGATTTCAGCGGCGCCACGGAGATGTTTCATACCTTGCGCGGGATCAGCTTCGTCGCCGCGCATCGCGCCCACATGGCCGAACACCGCGAGCAGTTGAAGCCGGAAGTGATCTGGAACTATGAGCATGGCGCCGCCTTGTCAGCCCTGGATATGGCAGAGGCGAAACAGACCCGTGGGCGCATCCATGCCAACATGTGCAGCTTTTTCGAAACCTATGATCTATTGGTGACCCCGACCGTGATGACCCCGCCCTTTCCGGCGGAGATCCGTTATCTGGAAGAAGTTGAAGGTGTAAAGTTCGATAATTACGTGGATTGGCTAATGCACACCTTTGTTATCACGCCCACGGGTTGCCCCGCGGTTTCCTTGCCGTGCGGCTTTACCAAGGCTGGCCTGCCGGTTGGCTTGCAACTGGTTGCACCTCCTAGGGGGGAAGCAGCGTTGTTGTCCGCCGCCGCCGCGTTCGAAGCCAATTGCCGCCTGGAATGGCAGACGCCGATCGATCCGCGGGTGAAATGATGCCCGGGTTTCGGCGTAATGATGTTCCGCCCTTCAATTTGCGACAGGACTGCTTACACCATTGGGCAATACGAATGTCCAAGATAGAGGTCTAATCATGCTGCTGCGCGCCTTCTCTCTAACTCTGGGGCAGATCGCCGACCCGGTCTTTCGCCGCGTCCTCATCAAAAGCATTGTGTTCACCCTGCTTCTATTTGTCGGTTTGACCCTGGTGTTTTATTGGGCCGTTCCAGAGGTGAAGGTTTTTGAATCGGATTGGCTACAATGGCTGAACGG
>Ga0114996_10009454_pt1 | contig 10685 bp, 13 predicted proteins | sample ArcticOcean_MG_C_4_FD_87039 | JGI IMG/M metagenome (GOLD analysis project Ga0114996, IMG submission 87039) | Marine microbial communities from western Arctic Ocean - ArcticOcean_MG_CB4_134 | ecosystem: Environmental > Aquatic > Marine > Oceanic | place: Arctic Ocean: Canada Basin | collected... | reverse complement strand
TACCAAGTGCATCCGCAAAGGGTACCGGTGCCTGAAAGTTGGTTGTAGCTGGACGGCGGTAGAGTGGCCGAACAATTTTCGGGCTGTGGCGCAGCTTGGTTAGCGCGTTGGTCTGGGGGACCAAAGGTCGGAGGTTCAAATCCTCTCAGCCCGACCCAACAACAACTACAACGAACCCCAAGGCGGCCCGGTCTGGGAGGTTCCTTCCCAGTTTTGCTAGGAAAGTGGACCCGGGAGGCACTCAAGAGCGCGTATATCTGGTCCCCAACCCTGGGTTGGCAGACACAAATACGCGCCTTTTGGGGAGGGGAGCGATCGGTCTCGAGATGCGAGCCCGTTTCTAGTTGCTGTTCTCTAGGGCGAGGCGCTCAAGCGCTTCGCCGGTGAGGCGGAAGGTTGTCCAGCCTTCCATGGGTCCCGCGCCTAGGTTTTCGTAGAAGTCTATGGCTGGTTGGTTCCAGTCTAAGACGGACCATTCGAGTCGGCCGCAGTTTCTCAGCTCACAGATCCGAGCTAGTTGCGTGAGCAGAGCCTTCCCGTGGCCGCCCCCTCTGGCGGTCGGCTGGACGTATAGGTCCTCGAGGTAGATACCTGGCTTGCCGAGCCACGTGGAGTAGTTGTGGAAGAACAAGGCGAAGCCGACGGGTGTTTCGTTCTGTTCCGCAATGAGTACTTCCGCGTAGGGTCTGGGCCCAAACAGGGTGCGTTGTAGGTCTTCCTCGGTGGCCTTGGCTTCGTCGGGTAGTTTTTCGTACTCGGCTAACTCTTGAATGAATCGGAGGATGGTGGGGACGTCGGCTGCAGTTGCGTAGCGAACAGACATGGCAGCCCTAGACGACGCAGAAGACGTTGCCTTCGGGGTCGTGCATGACTACCCACGAAGTTTCGAACTCTGATCGGCGGTCTATCTCTGTTCCTCCCGCGTCGATCAGCCTTTGCAGGTGGGCGTCGAGGGCCGCTTGTTTCTCACTCTTAGGGAGGCCCCTCGTGAGATGGATGTCCAGATGCAGTCGATTCTTCGCGACGCTTTTCTCAGGTACTCGCAGGAACAGGATACGACCTTCCCCGTCCGGTTCGATGATTGCAGCGTACTGGCCGCGCTGAGCCTCCGGCATGTTGATGGAGTCAGCCCACCCGTCCCAAGAAGTGAACCCGTCTGGCGGCGGTTGCAGGGTGTAGCCCAATGCAATGGCCCAGAAGTCGGCGAGCGATGCTGGGTCGTTCGCGTCAAACGTGTTGCTAAAGCTAATGCTCACGGAACGGCCCTTCTCTGGGAGATGGCTACGAGATGTCGGGGAGCAGGTAGTCCAATACGTCTTGAGCTGTGTACGTGTCCTGGCCCGGCCGCAGCATCCGCGCTACCTTCTTGACGTCATCACCTGAAGTGACCATGGGCAGCTCGATCTCGCCCCCTACATGGGTTTGGGCCATTCCGACCGAGGAGAGGAGGGTATTGCAGAGACACTTCCGACCGACAGCATCAGCGGCGTCGCCACCCTTGCGGACGAAGTCCTTGACGGGCTCAGCGGAGCACCTCCAGCCCAGACTGCCGTTCGACTTCTTATAGGCCGCACGGAGGTAGCCAAGATCGCAGATACGGGTTCGGTCCTCGTAGAGGTGCTTCTCAGAAAGAGTACCTTCCATCTGCACGACTTTGAACGGGAATCCGGTGGGGGAGGCGTGCGGGTCGGTGAAGTGGTCCACCTTGCCGAGATTGCTGAGATCGAGAACTTGTTCCTTGATTTCTGGTGTGAAGCCGGACTCCTCGCAATAGGCAAAGAGTGTCCCCACCTGAACCCCGGTTGCTCCCTTTGCAAGGGCATCCGAAACAGCTTCGGGGCGTCCGTAGGAACCCGCGAGCCAGAACGGCAGGCCCAATTCTCCTATGGCATCAAGGTCAGCCACGTCTTTCTCTCCGTAGATTGGCTCGCCGTCTTCGGTAAGCTCCACTTTTCCGCGTGGGGGAGCGTTGTGTCCGCCGGCGGTGGGGCCCTCGACGATGAATCCTTGGACAGCCCCGGTGGCTCTGCGGACAAGCATCTTGGCGAGTGAGAAGGATGAGATGATGGGGAGGAAGTCGGGACGCTTTAGGTTGGCTGCCTTACCTTTGAAGTAGTCCATGGGATTGAACTCCATCTTGAAGTCATCCTCGGCAGTTGCGCCCTTCACGTCGAGCTTCAGTTCAACAGGCTCCGAACGTGACAGCCGGTCAAGGATCCCCGGGATGGCCCGAGGGATTCCCGCTCCCATGAGCACGTAGTCCACCCCGGCCAGCATGGCGCCAAACAAGGAGTGAAGTGTGGGGGCCTGCAGCTTCTCGAGGTAGTTGATTCCCACTTTTCCGTCATGGCCTTCCTTCGCGAGGAACACTTCGACAAAATTGCTGGCGACGAGCAGATCAGCGAGAGCCTCGGGTACTTTCAGCTTGAGCTTTGAACGAGTCTTGAATCGCTCGCCGGTCCGAACCCCTGACTCGTTGAAATACTTGTCTTTAATCCTTTGCGCCACGTCGCGGAACGGGAAGGCATCGAGGGCTCTACGGACATGCCCTCCTGGATCACCCTGTTGGAGGCGCCGTACTAATACAACATCGAGCGCGGTGCCTGACACAACGCCGAGTTGGCCTGCTGAGGACACAGCGTGAGCGAGTCTCCAGCCGGAGACAGCTACACCCATACCTCCTTGGATGACAGTTGGTAGTTCAGGACGTTTCATTGCGGCGCCATTGTAGATGCGAAGTGCCGGTATCCCGGTCCCATATTCGACCCGATGGAGTTACGAAGCGTTACGACTGAATTGGTGCTCGCGGATGGCTTTCTTCCAGTCTCCTGAGCGGCGAGAGATGAACACGTCGGTTCCGGTTGTCAGCACGGAGGCCGAGCCTAGGACGATGAGCGCCCACGCGGGTATACCGGCAAAGAAACCGCCAAGGAAGGTGAGCCACATCGCCAACTTTGAGACGACGGCTCCTGCAGCGTGCATGATGGCTCTTCTCTTGGGAGGGGTGCGGAGATAGGTGGAGTATTCGATCTTGACTCCGGGTTGGGGCCGTTTCATCTCACCGATGAACCATTTTGTGTAGCGCATGCCGAAGGCTCGACCCACGAGGAGGTGCGCCGGACTATGGAGGGATGTCATAAGACCGAACGCTCCAGCGATCATGGCGACACCGTTCCACGGCGCGGCCCATTGGTACCCCCGGCCGATGAGCCAGACGAAGATGGCGGTAGCGACCAACGCCAGAAGGTTCCCGAGCCACAGCGGCAGGCTCAGTAACGCCCACTGAGTGTGGGCCCGTGCATCGATCTCGCTGATTCGGTCAGCGAACTGATCGACCAAGCCCGAGTCTTCTTTGACAGCGCGTACCGCCCGCCAAAAGTCTGAGCCAGAAAGTGTCCCTCCGCTGGCCAGTTGATCCTCGGCAGTTTTGAGTATTTCGGCGACGTCGGACGCGTTCATGCTTTTAGCGTATCGCTTTTACAGGCTGATGGCGAGCCCTGAGAGGGCTAGGTCCCCGGACGCCAGTCAAAGCGAAGTTGCAGGTGACAACACCTGATCTCAAGTCAGAAACCAACGAACGTTTGTTTGGTAGAGTGAGTCGTATGTTTTTGAGAGGCGAGCGATGACACCAGAAGAGCAATTCGATGACCTGATGGTCAGAGATCAACGTGTAGAGGCCAGAGATTGGATGCCGGAGGGGTACCGGAGCACGCTCATTCGGCAGATTGCACAGCACGCGCATTCTGAGATCATCGGGATGCAACCCGAAGGCCAGTGGATCACTCGGGCGCCGAGCCTACGTCGGAAGGCCATCCTCATCGCCAAAGTACAGGATGAAGCAGGCCACGGCCTCTATCTCTACTCAGCCGCAGAGACGCTGGGCATTTCTCGAGATGAAATGATGCGGCTGCTTCATCAGGGTCGCCAGAAATACTCGTCGATTTTCAACTATCCAACTCTGAGCTGGGCGGACGTTGGCACCATTGGGTGGTTGGTTGATGGTGCTGCGATCACCAACCAGGTGATGCTGACTAGGGCGTCGTACGGTCCGTACGCAAGAGCGATGATCCGGATATGCAAGGAGGAGAGCTTCCACCAGCGGCAGGGTTATGAATCGTTGGTGACGCTGGTCAGAGGTTCTGATGAACAGAAGGCGATGGCCCAAGACGCGCTTAACAGATGGTGGTGGCCGTCGCTGATGATGTTCGGACCGCCCGATGCCGAGTCAACGCATTCTGCCGAGAGCGCAGCGTGGAATATCAAGAGAGAGAGCAACGACACCCTACGACAGAAGTTCATCGACGCGACCGTCCCGCAGGCTGATTATCTCGGTCTTCGTATTCCTGATCCTGATCTTCGGTGGAACGAGGAGTCTGGGCACTATGCCATAGGCCCCATCGATTGGGACGAGTTCTGGAGAGTCGTCAAGGGCGATGGTCCATGCAACACAGAACGGATAGCGCACAAGACCACCACATGGGATGAGGGCGAATGGGTGCGAGCGGCGGCAGACGCCTACGCGACCAAACAAGGCCAGAAAAGAGAAGAGCTTCAAGCGGAGGTGACGACATGAAGGACGGATGGCAGCTTTGGGAAGTTTTCGTGCGAGCTAACCGTGGCCTGAGCCATGTTCATGTTGGCAGTCTGCACGCTTCGGATGCCGCTTCGGCGCTTCAGAACGGGGAGAGTTTGTACGCCCGGCGCGGGGAAGGAGTGTCGATTTGGGTGGTTGAGAGCAATCTCATTCACGCTGCGGCGCCCTATGAGGATAATTCCGTTGAGGCGGGTGGGAAGGCGTATCGCCATCCAACGTTCTATGAAATCCCTGACGAAGTGGGGCACATGTGAGTGCTCGTGGAGAGGTTGCGCTCGACTCGATGAGCATGAAGTACGCCCTTGGCTTGGCCGATGACTGCCTTGTGCTGGCCCAGCGACTGGGAGGCTACGTCTCTTTTGCCCCTGAACTTGAGATCGATATGGCCGTCAGCAATATTGCCCTTGACTTACTCGGCCAGGCCCGCGGTTTTTATGGCTACTGCTCGGTACTCGATTCGGAAGGCCGTTCCGAGGATGACTTCGCCATGTTGAGGGATTCCTCTGAGTTCCGCAATCACCTGCTCCTTGAGCAACCCAACACGGACTTCGCTTACCTCATCGCTCGCCAATTCCTCTTCGATGTGTTTCAGAAAGAGCTCTTTGAAAGGCTTTCCCGATCGCGAGATACTGAGCTTGCTGCAGTCGCCAAGAAGGGCATGCGAGAAGCTGACTACCACCTGGACTTCTCTCAGAGTTGGGTCTTGCGGTTAGGCGACGGAACGCCAGAGAGCCGAGAAAGGATGCAGGCGGCAATCCACGCGCTGTGGCCGTTCACGGGCGCACTGTTCCAACCTGAAGAGGCGCTAGGTGCCGGCATCGATCCCGCCTCGTTGGAGGAGCCATGGCGGAAGGTTGTGGCTGCGACCCTAGAGGTGGCGACTCTCGAGATACCAGTCGATCTACCCCAAGATCAAGGGGGTAGAGACGGACGCGAATCTCCCTACAGAGCCGAGATGATTGAAGAGATGCAAGAGGTTCAGCGGGCCCACCCGGGTTTGGAGTGGTGATGGCTCCCTCGACGGTTGTCGATGTCGAAGAACTCCTCGAATCGGTGATGGACCCTGAGCTCAGTGAGATCTCGATTCGAGATCTGGGCATTCTGCGCGGAGTGCGGGACGAGGATGGTGTGATGGTGGTGACCGTGACGCCTACGTACTCGGGCTGCCCGGCCATGGGGCAGATAGCGGATGACATCGCAGAAGTTCTGGAAGGAGCTGACGTAGCGTATGAGCTGCGTACTGTGCTTGACCCAGTTTGGACCACCGACTGGATGTCAGAGAAGGCGAAGCGGTCGTTAAGGAAGTGGGGTATCGCAGCTCCCGCCAGCGTCGGGAAAGTAGAGAGGATTACCTGTCCGCAGTGCGGTGAAAAAGATACTGAAGTGCTTTCGATCTTTGGCTCGACGGCTTGTAAGGCAATGAATCGATGCTTGAGTTGCTTGGAGCCGTTCGAAAGCTTCAAAGCGATATAAATGGCTGTTGCATTCTTTCCTCTGACCGTCTCATCGCTTGAGTCCGAAGGTACCGACGCTGTAGCCATCACCTTTTCGATTCCAAATTGGTTGCAAGGTGAGTTCCGCTTTGACGCGGGTGAACACGTCACGCTTCGCGCCGACCTTGACGGGGTCGACGTACGGCGGTCCTATTCCATTGCAGCCTCCCCGAACTCTGGCAAGCTACGGATCGGGGTCAAGCGGGTTCCGGAAGGTGTTTTCTCTACGTTCCTGACCGAAGATATCACGGTGGGCGCCTCGCTCGATGTGATGCCACCCGTGGGGGAGTTCACGCTCGTCCCGGAGGAAGGTGCAGGCAGGAACTACGGGTTCTTCGCGGCTGGATCAGGGATCACTCCCATTGTCTCGATGGTGGCGAGTGCCTTGGAGACCGATACAAGTGCTCGGTGCACGTTGTTCTACGGGAACCGAACCTCGGCCGATGTGATGTTCTTAGAGTCGATCGAGGAGCTTAAGGATCGTTACATGGGTCGGCTGCAAGTAGTTCATGTCCTCAGTCGGGAGGCCTCCGACTTAGAGCTCTTCTCGGGGCGAATTACCAAGAAACGCGCAGCCGAACTTTGCGATGCCTTCTTGCCGATCGGGGCGGTAGACGAGTGGTATCTCTGCGGTCCCTTAGAAATGGTGAGAGCGGCCTGTGAGATGCTTTCTGATGCTGGTGTTGCGGATTCTCAGGTGCACACTGAGTTGTTCTTCAAGGGTGATGAACCTCTGGAGGCTGAGCTCGAGACCAGCGAAGGACTGAGTGAGATTTCCTTTACCTTGGCCGGGAGAACAACGGTTGTGCAGGTTGATCCGCAAGGTGCGGCGATCCTAGATAGGGCCCTCACCGTGCGAACTGAGTTGCCTTTTGCTTGTAAGGGGGGCGTGTGTGCCACTTGCAAGGCTACGGTAATTACAGGCGTAGTTTCGATGGACCGAAACTACGCGTTGACTCAGGATGAGGTCGATTCTGGGTTCGTTCTGACCTGCCAGGCTCACCCTGTCTCGCGGGAAGTGGAGATCACCTATGACGTCCATGGCGGCCTAGGTCGCTAGGAGTGGTTCCTTTACCCGAGGCTGACACCGGGGGGAAGCTTGTCGGGTAGCACCAGCTCAGTGGTCTCCATCGATGCCACCGGATGGGTGACGTAGTCGACGGCGTAGTAGGCACCGGGGCGATGGTTTCCGCTGGCGCCAACGCCTCCGAAAGGTGCCGAGGACGCCGCCCCTGTGGTGGGACGGTTCCAGTTGATCACTCCCGCGTCTACTTCAGTAAGGAACAGTTCGTACTCAGCTGCGTCGTCTGAGAGGAGGCCGGCAGCCAGTCCGAACTGCGTGTCGTTCGCCCCGTCGATCGCCTCGTCGAAGAGGTCATACCTGGTGAGTTGGAGGAGGGGTCCGAAGTATTCCTCGTCGGGGAGGTCGTGCGCGTCTGTGACATCGATGAGACCTGGGGAGACGAAGCCTGTCGCCGGGTCGAGATGTTTGAGTTCTACCAGCGGGACTCCGCCCAACTCAACAAGCCGTGTTTGAGCTTTCACCATTGCGTTTGCGGCCTTGGTTGATACTACTGGGCCGATAAAGGGCTGATCTAGGCTCGCCGGATCACCGACTTTGATGCCATGGATGGATGTCACGAGGCGATCGACAAAGCAGTCGCCCCACGCCCCGTTGGGAACAAAAAGGCGTCGGGCGCAGGTGCATCGCTGCCCGGCCGATAGGTACGACGATTGAATTGTCATGAGAAGTGCTGCGTCGACGTTTTCGACTTCTCGCACCACGAGAGGGTTGTTCCCGCCAAGTTCGAGGGCGAGCATCTTCTCTGGGTGGCCAGCAAATTGGGCATGAAGGATGCGCCCAGTTGACACGCTCCCTGTGAAAAGGAGTCCGTCGATGCCTTCATGAGCTGATAGGGTCCGCCCGGTATCGGCTGCTCCCTGCACAAGGTTGAGTACCCCTGCAGGGAGTCCAGCTTCGTCCCAGAGGCGAAGCGTGAACTCGGCCGTGCCCGGCGTCAGTTCTGATGGCTTGAATACCACGGTGTTGCCGGCGACTAGCGCCGGGACGATATGCCCGTTGGGGAGATGACCCGGAAAGTTATAGGGACCCAAGACCGCGAGTACGCCAAGGGGCCGATGTCGGGTGATGGATGCAGCATCGGCCAACTGTTGCACGGTGGTGCCGCCGCGTTCCATGTGAGCAGCGACGGATACGGCGACCTTTCCCGCCATCGCCCCGGCTTCTGTTTTGGATTCCCAAAGCGGCTTCCCGGTTTCACGAGTGATGATCGCTCCGAGTTCCTAACTGGCTGCTTTCACTAACTCCCCGAAGCGTTCAATGATCTTGATACGGGCGACGATGGTCGTGTTGCGCCACTCGCCTGTCGCAGCGCGGGCAGCGGCTACGGCGGTATTGACATCTGACACGTCGCTGCTGTTGCCCGTCCATGTAGTGGTGCCGGTTGCGGGGTTGACTGCTGAGAATGGTTGGCCAGAGGCTTTCGTCCACTGACCATTGATGTAGTTTCGACCTGTCATGCGTCGAGTCTACGTCTGGTAAGCCACTCCGCTCATTCTTTCGTCCTACGTTAGGACACGGTTGCCGACGACGGTGGCGCCTTCGGCCCTAAGTCGTTGAGCGTGGTCGGCTTCGTGCCCCGGTACTAGGCGCCCGTTGGAAGCCACAACCCTCCACCATGGCAAATCATCCACTGCCTTCAGAACGGCAGAGATTGCTCTCGCCGAACCAGGGTGGCCAGCTTCGAGAGCGATCTCGCCGTACGTCATTACATCACCGGGTTCGAGCGCTGCAATCACTGCGGCGACATCCTTCTGGTAAGGGGTCATGCGCGAAGGGTAGTGAATCGCAACTGGGTACTACCGTAGGGATCATGGACACGACCTACCCCAATCTCACGGTTCTCACTAACCCGCTTTCCCGACACTACATGACGGTACTCAGGGACAAGTCCACCGGCGTCGAAGCCTTTAGAGAAGCTACAGCCCGTCTGGCAGCGGCGCTCGTCTTGCAGGCGGCCAAGCACTTCCCAGTCGAGAAGATCGAAGTGGAGACGCCAATGGAAGTCACGACCGGGTATCGGGTAGCCGGCCAAATTGTCGCTGTTCCTGTTGTCAGAGCCGGCCTAGGACTCTTGGAGGGAGTGATCCGGCAAGTCCCGGACCTCAAAGTGGGCTACATAGGTGTCGCGAGAGATGAAGAAACGGCCTTACCGCACTCCTACTACACAAAACTTCCCGACTTAGCCGGCGCTCACGTGATGATTCTAGAGCCGATGCTGGCCACCGGGGGATCGCTCTCATGGGCGATTGACAAGGTAAAAGAGGAAGGCGCGGAAGACATCACCGCCTTATGCGTTTGTGCTGCTCCTGAGGGAGTGGACCGTCTCTTTTCGGATCACCCGAACATCCGGGTGATCACCGCTGCCCTTGATAGGGGCCTCAACGAGAACGCCTATATCCAGCCTGGATTGGGCGACATGGGCGACCGGCTGTTCGGCACCTTCTAGCCCGTATTACGGAGTCCAGCGGCTATACCGTTCACGGTAAGCAGTAGGGCCCGCTCGGCATCTTCATCTCCGGCCCTGTGACGCGCTAGCAGATCGACTTGGAGGTAGTTGATGGGATCGAGATACCGATCTCTGACCCGGAGGGTTCGGTTGAGCACAGGATTGCCACTCAGGAGCTCGGTGCCTTGGTCGAGCTTGATCAGTTCGGAGACTGTGAGCTCATATTCTGAGCGGATGATCTCCAACAATGCTTGATGTTCGGGAGCAACGAGGGTGTCCACGTACCTTTGAGCGATACCTAGATCCGTCTTAGCGAGGGTCATTTCGACGTTTGAGACGAAGGTTCTAAAGAAGGCCCATTGATCGAACATCGCCGACAGCTGCTCGCTTAAGCCGGCTTCTCGAGCGGCTTTTAGACCCGAGCCAACCCCAAACCATCCAGGGATAATCTGACGAGACTGCGTCCATCCAAACACCCATGGAATGGCTCGCAGCTCATCGAGACTGCTGCCTCCTTTGCGCTTGGAGGGTCGAGAGCCGATCTTCATTGATCCAAGTAGATCAACTGGAGTCGATGAGACGAAATAGGGCACGAGACTCTCATGATCAATCAGAGACCGGTAGGTAGTGAACCCAGTCGCTGATATAAGGTCCATAGTTGAGTCCCACTCGGCCAGTAGTTCTGGGGATTTGCGATTGGTGCGATGGAGAAGGGAAGCCTCGAGGATGGCTGCGAGTGCGAGTTCTAGGTTCTTGCGCGCCAGACCTGGGAGCCCGTATTTGTCTGAGATCACCTCTCCCTGCTCGGTTGTCTTCATAGATCCGTCAACGACGGCCCACGGCTGAGCGAGAATGGCTTCGTGTGTTGGACCTCCGCCGCGACCGACTGTTCCACCACGTCCGTGGAAGAGACGCAGGGTGACACCATGTTTTCGGGCGGTGTCCCGAAGGTCTTGCTGGGCTTTGTAGATCTCCCATTGGGAGGTCGTTATGCCGCCGTGCTTGTTCGAATCTGAGTAGCCAAGCATCACCTCTTGCACGTCACCTCGGATTCGAACAATGTCGCGG
>Ga0114996_10009450_pt1 | contig 10687 bp, 19 predicted proteins | sample ArcticOcean_MG_C_4_FD_87039 | JGI IMG/M metagenome (GOLD analysis project Ga0114996, IMG submission 87039) | Marine microbial communities from western Arctic Ocean - ArcticOcean_MG_CB4_134 | ecosystem: Environmental > Aquatic > Marine > Oceanic | place: Arctic Ocean: Canada Basin | collected... | reverse complement strand
CGGACATGCATGCCCGGCGGGTAGTCGCGGCGATTGATCCCGCACTTCTCGGAGAAGCAGCGTTGCCCCTTGAGGAAGAGTTTCATCCCCTCGCGGCGACAGAGCTTGCAGACACTTCCAGTCAGTCTTGCCATGGTGGTGTATTAGACGCGACGGCGCTTGCGCGGCCGACAGCCGTTGTGCGGGAGAGGAGTGACATCCTCGATGACCTTGATTTCGACGCCGGCGCTCGAGAGCGCGCGGATTGCCGACTCGCGACCCGAGCCCGGTCCGCGAACCTTGACGGCCAACTCGTGCACGCCCATCTTGCGGATCTTGTCCGCGACCTTGGCGGCAGCACGCTGCGCGGCGAAGGGCGTGCTCTTGCGGCTGCCCTTGTAGCCAATCGTGCCCGCCGAGTCCCAGGCGATGACGGCGCCAGCGGTGTCGGTGATCGTGATAATCGTGTTGTTGAACGTCGCCTTGATGTGAGCAATCGCTTTGCCCACGTTCTTGCGCGTCGGTTTCTTCTTGGTTGCCACAGGTTACTTCCTCAGGATTTTCTTATTGGCGACAGTCTTCCGCGGGCCCTTGCGGGTGCGCGCGTTGCAGCGTGTGCGCTGACCATGGACAGGGAGACCGCGACGGTGTCGCAGTCCGCGGTAGCACTGGATTTCCTTGAGCCGGTTGATGTTCTGCAGCAGCTGACGGCGGAGAGGACCCTCGACCACGTAGTGCTCCTGCAGGTGCGCAGCGATGCGAGCGGCCTCGTCGTCGGACAGGTCCTTCGCCCGCATGTCTGCGCTCATGGCCAGATCAGCCACGACCTTTCGGGCGGTCGTCGTGCCGACGCCGTAGATGTAGGTCAGCGCGATCTCGAGGCGCTTCTCGTTGGGAATGTCTACTCCGACGATACGTGGCATGGTTCTCCTCTACTTCCCTTGGCGCTGCTTGTGGCGCGGGTTGCTGCAAATCACACGGAGAACGCCGCGCCGCCGGATGATCCGGCAGTTCGAGCACATTCTTCTGACGCTGCTTCTGACCTTCATGGTGATTTCTCTGGGGTTCGATCTCGATTGGGTAGCGTGATCCGTCCTTTGGTCCCGTCGAACGGTGAGACCTCCACTGACACCTTGTCGCCGGGGAGGATGCGAATCAGGTGCATTCGCGCCGCGCCGCTGACGTGGGCGAGGATCTCGTTTCCGTTCTCTAACTGCACGCGGAAGCGGGCGTTGGGCAGGGCTTGTCGGACTGTGGCTTTCTGAATGATGGTGACTCAGTTGGTTCCGGGGAAAATTCGAGAGAGGTTCAGGATCACGACTACAGAGCCGGCTCGCCAAGCTGGTCGAGCAGGCTCTTCTGGACTAGTTCGGGGGAACGATTGGCTTCGATCTCCCGCAGGACTCCCCTGGCACGGAAGTATCCCAGAAGGGGCTCCGTCTGGGTTCTATAGACTTCGAGTCGAGCCATCACGGCCTCTGGACGGTCGTCGGCGCGCTGGGTGAGTTCGGCTTGACACCCATCGCAGACGCCAGCCTGGCTCGGTGGTTTGGATACGACGTTCCAGATCTCCCCGCACTTCGAGCAGGTCCATCTCGCGGTAAGCCGCTGAACCAACTCATCTTGGGGCACCTGGAAGGAGATGACGTGACGCAGTTCCGTCCCGGACTCCGAGAGAGATGCGTCCAACGCCTCCGCCTGGGGAAGTGTACGGGGGAAGCCGTCGAGGATCCAAGCCTTTGCGGCGTCGGATCTTTGAATTCTCTCGGCGACCATCGCGATCATGACGTCGTCCGGAACCAGGTCGCCACGGTCCATGAACACCTGCGCCTCGCGACCGAGTTCGGTGCCTGCGGTTCGGTGCTCCCGGAGCATGTCCCCGGTGGAGATGTGGAGCACATCGTGGGCCTCGACCACGAGCTTGGCCTGGGTGCCCTTGCCGGCTCCGGGTGCTCCGATGAACACCATGCCACCTGTGAGGTCCGACGACATCGCGTTCAGCCTCGACGCCCCCATCCGCCACCGCCACCGCCACCGCCACCGCCACCGCCACCGCCACCGCCACCAGGGGCGCGAGGTGCGTCACCAGCTGCCGGGCCGGACGGCTCGATACCCTCGTAGTTGCGCATCACGAGGAGCGCATTGATCTTCTCGACCAGGTCGAGGGCGACGCCCACGACAATCAGGATGGACGTGCCGCTCATGAAGTAGATCAGGCGGCCCTCCATGCCGGTGAACGTGCCCGCGTCCTGCATGAACGTCGGGAACACGGCGATCGCCGCGAGGAATGAAGCGCCGACGAGCGTGATGCGCTCCATCGTTCGCTCGAGGAACTCGGCGGTGTTCTTGCCCGGTCTGATGCCCGGGATGAACGATCCGTACTCCTTCAGGTTGTTCGCCATGTCGGCGGGCTGGAACATCATGGACGTCCAGAAGAACGAGAAGAAGAAGATCATCCCGGCGAAGGCGACGACGTACCAGAAGCCCTGCTGGCGACCGAACGTGTCCTCCATCCAGTTCCAGCCGAGGCCCTTCCCGACCATCATCGGGATCATCATGAGCGCGGAGGCAAAGATGATCGGCATGACGCCAGCGCTGTTGACCTTGAGCGGCAGGAAGTGAGCCTGCCCGCCGTAGACCTTGCGACCCTTCGTCTGCTTCGCCTGCCGAATCGGGATCCGCCGCTGGGCCTTGGTCATGAAGACCACCGCCACGACCATGATCCCCCACGTCAGAAGGAACATCAGCAAGCTCTGGAACTGCTCGGTCTTGTTCTTGTTCGACGTCAGGAGGCGGTACATCGTCGGCCAGATCTGGGCGACGATACCGGCCATGATGATCAGCGAGATCCCGTTGCCGACGCCGTTCTCGGTGATCTGTTCACCGAGCCACATGATGAACATCGTGCCCGCGGTCAGCGAGACCATGACCACGATCATGTAGATCGCGTAGTTGTTCTGCACGGCGGCCGAGAGCATCGGCATCTGGGTGTTCGGGGCGTTCTGTGCGAGAACGCCGAACACGACGAACATCGACTGCACGAGACAGATGGGGATCGTCGTCAGCCGGGTGTACTGATTGATCTTGCGCTGACCCGCGGCGCCCTCCTTGGAGAGCTTCTCCAGGGTGGGCACGACCTTCGTCAGCAGAGAGAAGATGATGCTCGACGAGATGTAGGGCATCACTCCGAGTGAGAAGAGCGTGGCCTGCTGCAGCTGGGCCCCGGTCATCAGACTCATCATGTTCCGCCAGCCACCACCCGCGGATTCGGCAGCAGCAACGAACGCCTGGTAGTCCACCCCAGGAAGCGGGATGGCGAACCCGATCCTGTAGAGAGCAAGGAACCCGAGCGTGAACAGCAGCTTGCTGCGAATCTCGGGCACTCGAATCAGGTTGGCCAGGGAGATGTTCATCCGTTAGCTCTCGTCGGTCTCCGTTCCGGACTCGGCTGTGGGTGCCTCTTCAGGAGTCGTCTCGACTGCCTTGGCAGCACCGGGCGCCGGCTTGTTGCGTGAGGCCGACGGCTCCGTATCTCCCTTCTTCACGAACTTCGGTCGGCGAGTCGGCTGCGGAATGACCTCCACGGTGCCGCCAGCGTTCTCGACCTTTTGGCGAGCCGAGGCGGTGATGCCATCGACCCTCACGGTCAGCTTCTTCGTCAGCTCACCGTTGCCCAGGATCTTGAACAGGTTGGACTTTTCCTTCGACACGAGGCCCGCCGCGAGGACGGCCACGAGATCCACGGTCGCACCGTCGTCGAACCCGTTGAGCTCGCCGACGTTGATGATCGTGTAGACCTTCTTGAAGTTCTTGTTGTTGAATCCGCGCTTCGGCAGGCGGCGGAACAGAGGCATCTGCCCACCTTCCCAGCCCAGGCGAATGGACCAACCGGAGCGTGACTTCGCACCGTTTTGTCCGCGCCCAGCGGTCTTGCCATGGCCGGATCCAGAACCGCGACCAACGCGGCTGCGATTCTTGTACTTGAGCCCGCCGGCTTTGACGTCTTCGAGGTTCATTCGTCTGCTACTCCGCTTGATCCAGAGAGACTCCGCGAAGCCGCTCGATGGTTTCCTTCGTCCGCAGCTGAGAGAGCGCGGTGAGCGTGGCCTTGGTCACGTTCAGGGCGTTGGTCGAACCGTAGTTCTTCGTGAGGATGTCACGGATGCCTGCGAGTTCGAGAATCTTCCGGACGGCCTTGCCGGCGATGATCCCGGTGCCGGGGGACGCCGGGATGAGGCGCACTCGCGATGAGCAGAAGACGCCTTCGACCTGGTGGGGAATCGTGGTGCCGACGCGCTCGACCCTCATCAGGCGACGGCGACCGTTCTTGATCGACTTCTCGACTGCGGACGGTACTTCCTTCGCCTTGCCGTAGCCGATGCCGACGTAGCCGTCACGGTTGCCGACGACGGCGAGAGCGCTAAACGAGAACCGGCGACCACCCTTGACCACGGCGGCCGAGCGGTTGATCGCAACGATGTCGTCTTCGACGCCATCGAGCGCGAGTGCCTCGTCGAGATAAACGATGGGATACTGCTTCTTGACCATGGTTCAGAACTCCAGGCCGCCTTCGCGGGCCGCGTCGGCGAGGGCGCGAACCCGGCCGTGATACTTGTAGGAACCGCGATCGAACGAGATCTTCGACACGCCCGCGGCCTTGGCCTTGGTTGCGATCTCGGCGCCGATCTTGGATGCAACCTCGCTCTTCTTGAGACCGGTCAGCGACTCGCGGATTGCCTTGTCGCGAGAAGACGCGGAGGCGAGGGTCTTGCCGGACTCGTCGTCGATCACCTGGCAGTAGATGTTGCACAGGCTGCGGAACACGGTCAACCGCGGACGATCCGAGGTGCCGCGCAGGCGCGAGCGCACGTGCAGCAACTTGCGTCGCCTCAACCGTGCCTTCTTCTTTCCTAGGGATGCCATGATTGCTTCTCTGATTTACTCAGCTCTTGAGACTAAGCGGAACCGAACGCCTTGCCGGCCTTCCGACGAATGGTCTCGTCGGAGTACTTGATGCCCTTGCCCTTGTAGGGTTCGGGCGGGCGCAGCTTGCGGATCCTCGCCGCGAGTTCCCCCACCATCTGCTTGTCGCAACCGCGAATCGCGATGTTGGTGGGATTCTTGAGCTCGATATCGATGCCCTTGGGCACTTCGAGCGAAACCGTGTGGGCAAAGCCGAGGTTGAACTCGAGCTTGTTGCCCTGCTCCTTGCAGTTGTAGCCGACACCGTTGATCTCGAGTTTCTTCTCGTAGCCATCGGTGACGCCGATGACCATGTTCTGGATCAGGGCACGGGTCAGACCGTGGAACGCACGAGCCTCACGGTCAGTGTCGGGGCGTAGGCGCTTGACGAGGACCTGCTTCTCCTCGACCTCGACGCCGATCTCAGGTCGGTGAGACATCTCGAGCGAGCCCTTCGGTCCCTTGACGGACACCTTGCCATCGACGGCCTTGACGGTGACGCCCGAGGGGATGGCGATTGGGGATTTTCCGATGCGTGACATGTGATACTCGACTGTGCTTACTCAGACTGTGCCTACTCAACCGTGCAGAGGACTTCGCCCCCGACCTTCTTCTCCCGACACTCCCGGTCGGACAAGACGCCCTGGTTGGTCGAGACGACGCAGATGCCCAGACCACCGCAGACTTCAGGCAAGTCGTCGATGCCGCGGTAACGGCGGCAACCGACCTTGCTGAATCGATTGATGTGTGTGATGACGTGTTCGCCCTCCGGCCCGTACTTCAGGCTGATCTCGACGACGCCCTTGGCACCGTCGGAATGCACCGTGTATTTCTCGATGAAACCCTCGCGCTTCAGCGTATCGAGAATGTTCACCTTGATCTTGCTCGCCGGAACGACGCAGGACTCGGCGCGATTACGGTTTGCGTTGCGGATGCGGGTCAACAGGTCGGCGATCGGGTCAGTGTTCATGATCTGTATGTCTCCGCTACCAGGATGCCTTGCGAACGCCGGGGATCTCGCCCTTCAGGGAGAGATCCCGAAAGCAGACTCTGCAGATCCCGAACTTGCGGTAGAACGCGCGCGGTCTGCCGCACAGTCCACACCGGTTGATCTTCCGGGTGGAGAACTTCGGCTTTTTCGCAGCCTTGTTGATCAGGCACTTCTTGGCCATGGGTAGTCTTCCTGTCTTCCTGTCGGGTTACTTCCTGAAAGGAACACCGACGTGCTTGAGGAAGGCGAATCCTTCCTCATCATTCACGGCGGTCGTGACGAATGTGATGTTCATGCCTTGGATGAACTCGATCCTGTCGAGTTGGATCTCCGGGAACACACTCTGCTCCGAGAGACCCATTGTGTAGTTGCCGCGCCCATCGAGCTTCGTCGCGAGACCGCGGAAGTCACGGATACGAGGGATGGCGACGGTGATGAGACGATCGATGAACTCCCACATCCGGGTTCCCCGGAGAGTGACGGAGCAACCGATCGGGTTGCCTTCGCGGAGCTTGAAGTTCGCGAGTGATTGACGCGCCTTGGTGATAATCGGCTTCTGGCCTGCGATCGTTCCCAGATCCTTCGTGCCTTCTTCGAGACGCTTCTTGTTCTCGACGGCCCGACCGATGCCCATGTTGATCACGACCTTCTTCAGGCGCGGGATCATCATCGGGTTCGAGTAGTTGAACTCTTCCTTGAGCGCGGGCGCGATCTCTTCCTTGTAGCGGATCGCGAGGCGAGGGGTGACCTTGGGTTCGTCGACCGCCTTCTCTTTGTCCGACTTCTTGTCCGACTTCTTGTCCGACTTCTTGTCCGACTTCTTGTCCGACTTCTTGCCCGACGTCTTGTCTGCTTTCTTGTCTGCTTTCTTGTCTGCCACTTCTGTCTCCTGGTCGCGTGTCTTCTTCTCTTGGGCGGTCTACTCGAAGACCGTCCCGCATGTGCCCACACGGACCTTCTTGCCGTCCTTCACTTCCACGCGAACGCGGACACCCTTGCCCGCGGTCTCGCTGTAGAGAAGGACCTTGCTGATATCGATGGGGAACTCCCGGCGCGTCCTGCCGCCCTTCGGGCTCTGCTGGGACGGTTTCTCATGCTTCCAACAGAGGTTCACGCCCTCGACGAGAACTTTCTCGTCTTCGATGACCTGTTCGACTTTGCGAGGTTGGTTGGACTTGTCGGCGCCCGAAATGACGACGACCTTGTCTCCGACTTTGATTCGGCACTTGGCCATCAGACGACTTCCTCCGCGAGCGAAACGATCTTCATGAAGTTGCGGTCGCGCAATTCGCGGGCGACCGCGCCGAAGATGCGAGTGCCCTTCGGGTTCTTGTCGGCGTCGATGACAACCATCGCGTTGGTGTCGAAGCGAATGTAGGTACCGTCGTTGCGTCGGACGGCTTTCGAGGTGCGCACAACGACACCCTTGATCACCTGGCCCGACTTCACCTCGCCGTTCGGCAGGGCCTTCTTGACAGTCGCAACGATGATGTCACCGAGGGAGGCGTAGCGTCGGCGGCTACCGCCCAGCACCTTGATGCACTGCGCTCTTTTGGCGCCGCTGTTGTCGGCGACGTCGAGCATTGTCATTTCCTGGATCATCGTGGGTACCTGGCTGGGATTATCTGATTGCGGGGTCCGGCTGCGGCTAGTCGACTGGCACGCGGTGGACGATGTTCAAGAGGCGGAAGCGCTTCAACTTGGAGAGAGGACGGGTCGCCGTGATCTCGACGGTGTCGCCGATACGCGCCTCGTTCTTCTCGTCGTGAGCGTGCAATTTCGACTGACGACGAATGAACTTCTCGTAGACGGGGTGCCTCACGAGCCGCTCCACCACCACGGTGATGGTCTTGTCCCTCTTGTCGGACGAGACCTTGCCCTGGTAGACCTTGCGCACGTTGCGCTTCTTCTGGTCGGGTTCCTGTGCTTTCGTCATTGTCTACCTATGCGTTCTCGGTCGTGGTGGCTGCAGCCTTCTTGGCTTCCACCTCGCGCTCGCGCAAGACGGTCTTGATGCGAGCGATCGTGCGTCGAATCTGACTCCGGCGCGAGGGGTTCGACCCGCCGTCTGCCGACGAGCGGAAACTGATGTCGAACGATTCCTTGCGAAGGTCCAGCAGCATGCTGGTGAGTTCGGGAGTGTCTTCTCCACGAATGTCTTTGAGCTTAATCATCACAGATGCCTCTTGCGGATCATGCGCACCTTGACTGGCAGCTTGTGCGCGCAACGGTTTAAGGCCTTCTTGGCGATGTCCTCGGCGCAGCCGCCGATTTCGTAGAGGACGGTGCCCGGCTTCACGACGGCGCACCAGAAATCGATGTCGCCCTTGCCTTTGCCTTGCCGCGTCTCTGCCGGACGACCGGTGACGGACTTCTGCGGGAAGATGCGGATCCAGATCTTGGCGTCGGGCGCGTTACGGGTGCAGGCCACGCGGCCCGCCTCGATGTTGCGAGCGGAGATCCAACCGGGCTCGAGAGCCTGCAGGCCGAATTCGCCGAACTCGACCTTGTTGCCCCGCGACGCGACGCCGCGGATTCGACCACGGTGCATCTTGCGGTGCTTGACTCGTTTGGGCATCAACATGGCAGTTCCCTATTGGGGCTTCTCGATCGTGGAACGGACGGGGAGCAGGCCGGCGGTGGTCTCGCGCGGGCCGAGTTCGCCCTTGAAGATCCAAACCTTGATGCCGATGGCGCCAGACTTGGTGACGGAGAGAGCCGTGCCGTAGTCGAGTTGCGCGCGGAGCGTCGTGCACGGGACGCGGCCCTTGCGGACATAGCCAACGCGGGCCATCTCGGCGCCCATCAGGCGACCGGCCACCCGGATCTTGATGCCCTTGGCGCCAGCGGCCATGGTGGTCTCTGCGGTCTTCTTCAGCGCGCGACGGTAGTTCATGCGCTTGCCGAGCATCTCGCCGATCGACTCGGCGACCAGGGTGGATTCCAGCTCTGGGCGGTGGATCTCGATGATCTTCATCCGCACCGGTTGCTTGGTCAGCTTCTCGAGGTCCTCGCGGAACTTGTCGACCTTCGCGCCCTTCTTGCCGATCAGGATGCCCGGTCGCGCCGTGTGCAGGAACACGGTGATCATGTCACCGGTGCGCTCGATCTCGACCCGCGGGATGGCCGCGAACGCCCATTCCTTCTTGATGTAGCGGCGGATCTTCTGGTCTTCGATCAGCAGGCGAGCGAAGTCCTTGCGCGGGGCGTACCAACGAGATCGCCATTGTTCGGTGATAGCGATGCGAAAGCCGGTGGGGTGGGTTTTCTGGCCCATGCTTACTCCTGATCCTTCTCCGCCGAATCGTCGGCGTCGGTTTCTTCGGTGTCGGTTTCTTCGGTGTCGGTCGCTTCGGTAGACTCCTCGGTGGTCTCCTCGACCTGAGGCGTTTCCGGCGACTCTTCCGTGGTCTCCTCGGACTCGTCGGTAGCGGTGACTCCCGGATCGGCGACCTTGATGTGGATGTGACAGGTGCGGCGGCGGAACGGGAGGGCTCGGCCCATCGCGCTCGGACGGAACCGCATGCGACCTTGCAGCAGCGGGCCGTCGCTGGCGACTGCGAAGCTGACGACGAGGCGACTCGCGCGGACGTCGGGATTCTGCAGCGCGTTCGCGACTGCCGAGGCAAGCACCTTGCGCACGTAGACCGAGGCACGGTGATTGTCGTTGGCGAGGGTGTCGAGGGCCTGGCTCGCGGTGCGCCCACGGACGAGGTCCATGACGAGGCGTGCCTTGCGGACACCCATGCGTGCGTAGCGGTGACTTGCTCTGAACTCCATCGTGGTCCTCGCCTATCTGTCCTTCTTGTGGTGGCCGCGGAAGATGCGGGTCGGCGCGAATTCGCCGAGCTTGTGGCCCACCATGTCCTCTGTGACGTAGCAACGAATGTGGGTGCGCCCGTTGTGGACCATGAACGTGTGGCCAACGAACTCCGGCGTGATGGTGCACGCGCGGGCCCAGGTCGTGATCGGATCACGAGAGCTGGTCTGGTTCAGCCGATCGACCTTGAGGGCGAGCTTCGCGTCGACATAGGGCCCTTTCTTGATACTTCTACTCATCGTCTCCTACCTGAAGTGTCTCTTACCTGAGTTCAGCCTCTACTTGCCCTGGGTGTGCTTGCCGCGCTTACGTCCGCGGATGATGTACTTGGCCGACTTGGCCTTGCGGCTGCGAGTGCGACCGCCCTTGGCGGGCTTGCCCCACGGTGAACACGGGTGGCGACCGCCACCCTTGCGACCCTCGCCACCACCCATGGGGTGCGCGACCGGGTTCATGGACGTGCCGCGGTTGTGCGGGCGACGACCCTTGTGACGCATGCGCCCGGCCTTGCCCCAACGAACGTTCTGATAGTCGAGGTTGCCGACCTGCCCGATCGTCGCGCGGCAGCGGATGTGGACGCGGCGGGTCTCGCCGGACGGGAGCACCAGAATGGCGTAGTCACCATCGCGCGCCTGCAGCTGGCAATACATGCCGGCCGAACGGGCGAGCTGGCCGCCGCGGCCCGGCTTGAGTTCGACGTTGTGCACCATCAGCCCCAGCGGGATATTGCTGAGAGGCATCGAGTTGCCCTCTTCGGGGTCGACGCGATCACCTGAGACAACGGTGGCGCCGACAACCAGGTTGCGCGGCGCCAGGATGTAGCGCTTCTCGCCGTCCGCGTAGTGGATGAGGGCGATGTCGGCGTTGCGGTTCGGATCGTATTCCAGCGCCGCGACTTTCCCCGGGACGTCGAACTTGTTGCGCTTGAAGTCGAT
>Ga0114996_10009449_pt1 | contig 10687 bp, 5 predicted proteins | sample ArcticOcean_MG_C_4_FD_87039 | JGI IMG/M metagenome (GOLD analysis project Ga0114996, IMG submission 87039) | Marine microbial communities from western Arctic Ocean - ArcticOcean_MG_CB4_134 | ecosystem: Environmental > Aquatic > Marine > Oceanic | place: Arctic Ocean: Canada Basin | collected... | reverse complement strand
TGGATCTCCTTCAACCGTGGCGAAAGGAATCCCTGGAAGTCCTCAAACGCGTCTGGGTAGCTCCGCGTGCCGACGGCCTCCGTCCTGTACCGGCGACCCTGGAACCCCGTCCGATCGCCCTCGTCGTCGCGTGTCGCTCGGATCTGGGTGTGCGTCCGCACCTTCCCGGTGTTGAAAGGCGGATCGATGTAGACCAGATCCACGGACCCGTCTGGAAGACGTTGCAGTAGATCAAGACTGTCGCCGAACACCAGCGTGTCGGCGGCAGTGAGATCAGAATCCGAGATCGACGAATTCACCACCGTTCTGGAAAGCAAGAGTGCGGAGAAATTCCTTCTGGAACTGACCGATCGCAATCGCGTGGATGACGATCCTGTAGACCTTGTTGACCTTGGCGACCTCCTTCAGGATCTCCTCGGTGTCGACGTACTTTCCGATGCTCGGTTTCCCGTCACTCAGGAAGAACACCGTGTCGAGCTTGTTCTTCTTGAACTCCCTGGACAACCCGCCGGTAAACGCGACTTTCTGCGCCTTGTCCGGGTCGATGTTGAACGGATACATCAACGCCTTGAACGTGTTGGTCCGCCCCTCTGCGAGATTGGAACTCAACCCGACGCTCGACATCTGGGCAGCCTCCTTGCCACCAAGGGGCGAGAGTCGTTTCACGAAGTTCTTGGCCGAGGACTTCGTGACGATGTTGGCAAACACGAGGCCCTTCTTCCACGGCCTGAGCTTCGTCGCGAACGCCACGATGTTGAACTTCGTGTTCTTGTCCAGGGTCTCGATCGTGTTCATCAACTCGCTCTTCACGATCGTCAGCTTCTGGTAGTCCTTGTAGCCGGCGTCGAACTTCTCCTTCTCGACGATGTGATCCTCCATCGAGCCCGACACGTCGATGATGAAAAGGACGCGCGTCGACGTGGTCGTGATCTTGGCAAAGGTCTTCTTGCTGGCCCCCTTGCGCCCGTAGTACGCGTCGCTCCGCTTGCGTGATGCCTTCGCCTTCGCGACCTCCGCATCGGATGGCATCTTCCAACCGAAACTGCGCAGGGCCTTGAGGCGTTTGATCCACTCGTCCGGATCCGCCCCGTAGTCCTTCGTCGTGATCAGGAACAGCGCTTCCGCCGTATCGGTCTTGAAGCGGCCTTCCTTCTTCATCAATCCGACCAACAGGTCGATGGCGCCGGCCACGCGCACCTTCCCCACGGCCTCGATCGCGGCCGCCTGGACCTGCCAGTACGTGTCTGACAGGAGCGGCACGAGCTTGTCGCCAAGAGCACGGATCCGAAGGTCGCCGACGGTGGTCGCTGCCGTGATCCTCACAGAGGGTTCCGAGTCCTCAAGGAACTTGGCCAGCACGGCGTTGCTGCCGATCGCGTCCTTCAACCGCCCGATCGCTTCAGCGATGTTTGTTCGCACGTGGACGTCCGCCTTCTTGTCGTTCAAGGCGATCTCGCGCATCACGGGCAGCGCGTGCTTGATGCCCGCTCGACTGAGCACATCGATCAGGAGCGCGCGACGGGTCTGCTGCTTCATGTCCGGAAGTTCGTCGATGAAACTCTGGAACGTCTGAACGCTGCTGTAGGTCCCGATCACCGACATCGCTGCCCGGCGGATATCCTCGGTCTTGTCGTCCAGGAGACTTACGAGCTCCAGCGCCGCTGGCACACACTCGTTGCCCTTCAGGGTCATGATCGCTTCGACCCGCGACGACGTCTCGCGGTTCTTCCTCCAGAACGTCTTGAAGTCCTTGACGGCTTCGAGCGTCAGCTCATCGTCCTGCGCGCACAGCCCAGGGACGACAAGCAGCGGAAGTAGGACAGCGAGCAAAGCGCGATAGATCATGCGGCTCTTCGATACGGCCTCGGAGGGGAGCCGGGATCTTACCGCGGTCGGCGCTCGTCAGGAAGTCGCGAGGTGTCCGCTACTTCCCGGGTCCGGCGGTCTTGGGCTTCTCAGCGTCCGCTTTCTCGACCTTCCTCTCAACCAGTTGGCGGAACCAGTCGTCGCTCTCGACGGCCTCCTGGGCGTCGAAGTTGACGACCTTCTTCGATTGAGTGGTAACGCTCTCGATCGCGGACCTCGGAATGATCACCCGATTCGCGTTGACCATGAGTACCACGGCGTCGTCCCGTGCTTCCACGATCTTGCCCTTGAGCCGGTTGCTGTTGTGCAGCTTCACCAATCCGGTTGACGCGAGCGCCTTCCACGACTCGAACTCCGTATCGATGAGCGCCGTGAACACCCTCAAATCGGAGCGCATCAGGGTGACCTCTCCGCCCTTGGTGCGGAGCGTGATGAAGGACGAGTTCAACGCCTTGACGCGACCAACGAAGATGTTCTCGTTGTTCAACTGCGCCACCGCCTGCGCACCCATCACCAGGCCGTTGACCTCTTCGACCACAGACCGCTTGTGGCGGTCCATCAACCCTTCGCTCTTCCCGGACACGCCAGTCCCGTCGATGCCGCCGACCTTCGATTCGACGCGCTTCGGCGCTCCCGGTGCCTTGGCCACCGGATCGGCCTTCTTCGGCGTCGTCGCCACCGGGGCCTTCGTGGCCGGACCCTTCTTCGCCGCCGTCGCCACCGGGGCCTTCGTGGTCGGACCCTTCTTCGCCGTCGTCGCCACCGGGGCCTTCGTGGTCGGACCCTTCTTCGCCGTCGTCGCCACCGGGGCCTTCGTGGTCGGGCCCTTCTTCGGCGTCGTCGCCACCGGGGCCTTCTTGATCGGAGTCATCTTGGGAATCAGTGATGCATTCTTCTGCGACGGCTCGCCGACCTCCACCACAGGTGCGGGCCGGGGCACCGTGAGCATCTCGATCACGTCCACACTGGTGTCCGGCGTGAAGTCGTCCGTCTTCATGAACCAGAATGACGCAGCAGCCGCGATGAGCAGCGCCGCCGCGATGCTGGCGACCCAGCGGAATGGCGAGTACCGCGCCTCTGCATACTCCACGAAGTCGTGGGATTGATCGTAGTACGCCTCCTCGTGCTCGCTGAAGTCCTGGTCTTCCTCGTCGAACTCGTCGCCGCTCTCGTCGTACTCCTCTTCGTCCTCCGAGAACAACTCCTCTTCGCCGTCGTCAAACTCGGACACCGGCGCCCACTCGGAATCGGTCTCTTCCTCGGAGACATCGAAGTCCCGCGCCTCGAAGTCGATGGCCGGTTCGTCGACTTCAAGCGAGTTGTCGAAGTCCTCGCTTACGTTGACGTTCAGGTCGGCGCCGAGACCACCCGCGAACTCCTGGAACTCGGCGTCGATCGGCGATTGCTCGTCCAGCGTCTCCGCAGACAGATCGGAGTCGAATCCGTTGTCGAAGGCCTTGTCGAAGTTGGTATCGAACTCGGAGTCGAAGTCCGGCTCGCCGACGTCAGCGCTGGCGGTCTCGAACAGGGAGTCCACTTCAGAGTCCATGCCCAGATCGTCCGCGTCCGTCACAAGCGCATCGACGCTCTCCTCCAGTTCGATCGAATCGAGCGCGGGGATCTCCTCGGTCGTCGGCGCGCCGGAGACTACCGCGGTCGGCGGGATCTCCGCGCCCTCAAAGATGGCTTCCTCGTCGAAGTCGATCGAGGGATCGTCCTCGATTTCCATTCCGACATCCCCATCCGCATCGACCAGGATCAGGTCGTCGTCGTCGTCGATGTCGAACATCCCATCGTCGGCATCGGGAGTCATGTGCAGCGGCACATCCTCCTCGTCATCGACCATGCTTACACCGAGGTCCGTGAGCTCGGTGTCTTCACCACCCCACGCGGATTCACCGGCCTCGGAGAACGTCGCACTCTCGCCCAGGACGTTTTCGGCCACCTCACCGGAGCCATCTCCGAACAACAGGTCCTGCTCGTCCTGCTCCGCCTGGATGACCTCCTCGAAGTCCTTCTCCGCCACGACGATCAACTCCTCGACGGCGTCGATGCCGCCCTCGAGGAGTTCTTCCGCCGTGACTTCCTCCGCCGGGGCGTCTCCCGTCGCGCTGTCTTCAGCTGGGGCGTCTTCGAGTTCCGACTCGTCCAGCACAAAGATCTCGTCGTCGTCGTCGGCCTCTACGTCTTGTGCGGCGACGTCGTCGTCTTCGAACTCCGAGTCGCCCAGGACGATGAGTTCCTCCTCGTCGTCCTCGGACATCGATTCGTCGAGGAGAACGAGCTCGTCGTCATAATCGTCTCCGGCTCCCGCCGGAGAATCATTACCAAGAGACGCGTCATCGTCGCCGGCATCGCTTTCGGCGAGCACGAACTCTTCATCATCGCCGAAGAGTTCGCTGTCGTCGAATTCAGGCGCGTCGTCGTTGTCGAAGACTTCGTCTCCAGTCATGCAGATCTCCTTTGTCCCGGATCCCTTATGTATCGACACGAAACGGGACGGGGTTGATTCCAGACCGCCGCCTTCTAACGCACCTCTTCGCCGCTATCCCGCGTCGCCCACGGCATCGGCGATTTGCTGACACACCGGGGAAGTCGTCAGCAGCCGACGAACCCCGCCACGGAGTTGCGTCATCCCCAGACTGTCGACGTATTCGAGAAGTGGGATGAGGAACTTGCGGCTGGTTCCCAGCTCGTCCCGGAGCGACGGGATCTCGAGCTCGCCGTCATGGGCCACGCAATTGGAGTAGATCGCGACGAGGGCTCGGCGGACCGTGGCCGCAGCGTAGACGTGCTCGCCGACCGGCTCCGCGAGCGCGGTGTCGACAGCCCGGGCCAGCAACCCGGCGAATTGCTTGGCGCCGATCCCGATCGTCGCGGCGAGCTCGGCCTCCTTCGGCGGGCGGAACGCAGTCTCGACGCAGCTGGCCGTCAGACGATCCAACAGTGCTTGATCCTTCGGGTCGAGGGGTTTCAGTCGGTCGCGGAACAGGAGTCGACCGTGTGCTGAGGAATCGACTCGGCCCTCTTCCTGAAGCTGGGTGATCACGGCGTTGATCAGGACCTGGGGAAGGCTCTTGCTGGTCTGCAGTGAACTTCGCTTGATCGAGGCAGCGAGCGGTTTGTCCTTGAGCAGGCGTTCGACGGAACGCTCGATCAGCACCTTGCCATCCTCGATGACATCCGTGACGAAGACCCGACCGGCGCGTTCGTAGTGATGGACCTCGGAGCCGAGTTCGGCCAGCGCGTCTGCTACCTCTGCCTGTTGCAGCCCGAGCGCCCCGGCCAGCTCCGTGGGAGTGCGCCCCTCGGCTCCGGCGCGCTTGAGCTCTTCCAACACGCGACGCTCGGATCCAGATCCAGCGTCGATCAGACCCGTCAGCTCTTCACCGACACTCTTGCGGTGGTAGCGCCCCGATGCCTCGCTGATCCGGAGGATCTCCCCACCACCGACCGTCACGACTGGGTTCTGCAGGCGCAACAGGAACCGGTCACCGTAGATTCCACACACAGACTCCTCGAGCAAAACTCGGGCGTTCAGCTCCACTCCCGGTTGGACATCGTCGCGATCCAGGAGGATCAGCAGGCCCTTGCACTCGATCGTGCCGACGTGGAAACGAATCGGCTCACGGTGCGCGAGAATCTCGCTACCCGGGAGCATCTGCAAGTGTACGTCAACCGCGTCCCCGGTCCGAAACACACCGGGGGCAGTCGCCACGCACCCACGGCGCAATTGGTGGGCTTTGATATCCGGGATCGACAACGCCGTGCTGTGACCGGCGACGGCCTTCTCGACCTGCTCGCCGAACGCCTGCACAGCGCGGACCTTGGACTGCTTCCCCAGAGGGAGGATTTCGACCGAATCGCCCACGTTGACCGACCCCGACAAGGGAATGCCCGTGATCACGGTGCCGATGCCCTTGAGCGTGAACACCCGTTGCACGGGCATCCGGAAGGGCCCGTCTGCGCTGCGCGGAGGTATCCCCTGGGCGAGCGCTTCGAGCTTCGAGCGGAAATCGGGAAGCCCTGTGCCTGTCGTCGAACTCATGGGAACGATCTCGGCTCCTTCCAGACACGTGCCGACGAGCAGTTCGCGAATCTCGTCCTCAGCGAGGACGAGAGTCTCCTCGTCGACGAGGTCGATCTTCGTCATCGCAACGATGCCGGTCTTCACGCCCAGCAAGTGGAGGATGTTGAGGTGCTCCCTGGTCTGTGGCATCACGGCGTCGTCGGCGGCGACGACGAGGATCGCGAGATCGAGACCGGAACTCCCGGCGACCATGTTGCGCACGAAGCGCTCGTGCCCGGGCACGTCGACCATTCCAAGAAGGCGTCCGTCGGCCATCTCGAGTGGAGCGAATCCCAGGTCGATCGTCAGGCCACGCTCCTTCTCCTCCTTCAGGCGGTCCGGGTCGACCCCGGTCAACGCTCGAACCAACGTGCTCTTGCCGTGATCGATGTGGCCAGCGGTGCCGACCATTACGGGGTGGATGGCGCGGCTCATGAACGCCCCCTGGGTCCTATTCGGCCAGGTAGAGGATTCGTTGGCAGGACGAGCATCGGATGATGACCTTGCCGCCCTGCAGTTTGGCCAGATCGTTCACGGTGAACTGGGTGTAGCACCCCTGACAGTACTGGTTCTCGGCTTGGCAGATCGCGAGGCTCTCGCGCACTTCGAACAGGCGCGAGTACTCTTCGACGAGCTCGACGTGGATTCCATCGAGCAGCGCGTCTCGACCGGAGCCAACCTCGGAAATTTCCTTCTCCTGCACCGCGAGCAACCCCTCGGATTCCTCCTTGAACTCGGCGAACACAGTTTCCTCAGCGGAGAGGACTTCCTGCGCGGCGATCAAGCTCGCCTCGAGCGGACCGGCCTTGTCGAGAAGCACCAGCGTCTCCTCCTCGTACGTGTCCCGTTCCTTCTTCACGGCCTCGATCTGGAACAGGATCGCCTGGTACTCGGCGTTATTCTTGATCGCGCCGAGCTTGCCCTCGAGGTTCTTGATCTCGTTGTCGCTCTGTTTGATCGACAGTTCGAGATCGCGGGTACGCAGATCCGACTGGGTCTTCTCCTCGGTCTGGTCAGCTACGGTCTTGTTCAACTCCGCCAGTTTCGAGCGCCGCTGCGCCTCTTCTCGTGGAATGCTGTCGGCCTGCTGCCGAAGCCGGGCGATCTTCTGATCGACACTCTGGACCTGGAGGAGTTTCTGGACGTCTGATTGCAAGAGCGGGAGGGGTTCTTGAAGGATATCTCGGACGAGGGTGCGGGGAGTCTAGCTCGCTGTTAGCACTACGCAAGGGCAAAGAACCCCTGCGGGACCGGCCACGCACGATACCTCCTCCCCACGCAACCAGGCAGGGGAACGAAGGACGCCGCCCGCTATTCGGGTCCGGCGCTAGCGTCGAGGAATCCGGAGAGCTTCCTCGCCCGCACCGGGTGCTGCAACTTGCGAACAGCCTTGGCCTCGATCTGCCGTACGCGCTCGCGGGTGACCCGGAAGATCCGGCCCACCTCTTCGAGGGTGTAGGTATATCCGTCACCGATGCCGTATCGGAGCTTGATAATCTCCCGCTCCCGGAAGGTCAGGGTATCGAGCACGTTGACGATCCGGTCCTTGAGCATCTCCCGGCTCGCCGCGAGCACGGGGGACTCCACCGCGTCATCCTCGATGAAATCGCCGAAATACGAGTCGTCGGACTCGCCGATCGGTCGATCGAGGGAGATCGGGTGCTTGCTGATCTTCATGACCCGCTTGGCCTCTTCGACCGAGACCTCGGCCGCCTGGGCGACCTCCTCGATGGTCGGCTCCCGCCCCTTGGCCTGGATCAGCTTCTTCGTGACGTTGCGCAGCTTGCTCATCGTCTCGATCATGTGGACCGGGATGCGGATCGTCCGCGCCTGGTCGGCGATCGAGCGGGTGATCGCCTGCCGGATCCACCAGGTGGCGTAGGTCGAGAACTTGTAGCCGCGGCGGTACTCGTACTTCTCCACCGCCTTCATCAGGCCGGTGTTGCCCTCCTGGATGAGATCGAGGAAGGACAGTCCGCGGTTGCGGTACTTCTTCGCGATCGAAACCACCAAACGGAGGTTCCCGGAAGAGAGCTTGCGCTTCGCCTCCTCGTAGTTCGCGTGAGCGTCGCGCACGAGCCGGAGCCGACGCTCCATCTTCTCCATGGTCTCCAGCGCGTCGATCTGGAGATCGACGAGGCGCTTGCGGATCTCGATGGCGATGGGGTTCTTCAGTTGCGCGCCGCGGTAGTTAGCGAGGCGACGTTGGAGACGGTGCATCTCGGCCAACCGACTCTCGAGGAGATCGATCATCGGACGGATCTTCTTGCCCTGGAGGTTGAGTTCCTCAACGAGCGAGACGACCTTGCGCCGGCGCGAGAAGACGCGTCGCTGGACCATGCGAACCTGATTCTTCGCGAGCTTGCCGCCCTGGAGGTCGACAAAGTCCTCGCGCAGTGCATCGTGGATCTTGCGCAACGTCGTGATGCTGCCGGGGAGGCGCTCGGACAGGTCCGCCTTGCCGATCTCTGGATCCTGCTGGTTGACCTTGAGCGTGCGGTCGAACGCGAGCTCCCCGCTGACGACGTCTTCGAGGATTTCGATGGAGTGCGAGATGCCGAAGCCCGAACTCAACACTTCCTTGCGGAACTGCTTGCGAGTCAGCTCGATCTTGCGCGCCAGGCTGATCTCCTCTTCGCGAGTGAGCAGCGGAATCTCACCCATCTGGGTGAGGTACATGCGGACCGGGTCGTCGATCTTCTCGTTGACGTCCACGACCGGCGTCGCGATCTCGAATTCCTTCTGGACCACCGGCTCCGCGGGCTCGAAATCGTCGTCGTCGTCGAACTGATCCTCGGCGTCGCCCTTCTTGCCGTCGCTCTTTCGCTCGACGAGCTTGAGGCCCGCGTCCTCGATCATGGCCATGGCCTCCTCGATCTGCTCCGGGGATGAAGCGTCGTCAGGAAGCGCCTTGTTGAGCTGCGCCAGGGTGACCGAGCCGGACTTCCGGGCACCGGTGATGAGACGCTTGATGCTGCTCTGAAATCTCGTCATTCGGGTGGGGTGTATGAGCGGGGCTTATGGGGAGGGACGGAGACCTGACTATTGGTTTCCGCGGCTGCGGTTACGAAGTTGTTGGAGGTACTCCTGGGTCAGCTTGTCGACCAGGGCGCGGTCACCCTGGTCGCGGGCTTCCTGGAGCCGGAACCTGATATTCTGAGCCTCGTGGCGGCTCTGGTGGGCGGAGAGATCCTTGAGGAGGAGGGAGAGGGTTTCGGACGGGGACTTGATGTGAGCCGCGCGGTCCATGCAACTGGCCAGATGTTGGGACAAGTCCGGACGCTCGGCACACCTCATGAAAAGATACCCGACGATTTCGTCCTTGCTGCTCTTACCCGTCGCGATCCCGTCGCGAAACAGGCCCAAGAGCTCCCGGGCAATCGGCAATGTAACCACGACCTCATCGGCCTGATCAAGAAGTTCCGGGTCGCAAAGCAGGCAAGCCAGGAGGTCCAGGCCCAACTCCACGAGCGGGCCATCGACCGCAGTGGGCCCTCCGTCGGGCCCTGGGGCGCCGTTGGGTCGCGGTGAGGCGTTGGCCCAGGAGTCGTTGGGATCGGCGCCTGGAGCGATTTCGACCCCGTCGGACTGGGACTCGGATGCGGACGCGATCTGGGCTTTTGGGCCAGACCGGTGCGCGGGGCGCTGCTGGGATGCGGTATGCCAAAACACGGCCTCCTGGAGGCCCAGGTGCTGGGCCATCCGCTGGCCGAGAGCCTGACGACGGACCTGATCCTCGATCGACCCGAGGATCCGACCGCACTCGCGGGCGCTCCGCTCCACGTTCACGTCCAGGGTCAGGTCGATGCGCTGGCGGATCAGTCGGAACCAGACCGTCAGCGCGTCATCAGCGCCATCGAGGATGTTCTGCAGGAGCTCGCGACCCTTGGCCACGGACTCCGCGTCCCGACCGGGGGCCGAAGTCACGAGATCCGCGGGGTCGGTGCCCTCGTCCAACAACGCGACCGACACCGGCAGCCGGGTGTGGACCAGCTCACGGAACGCCCGGTCCGCCGCCTGACGTCCCGCGCGATCACCGTCGAAGAGGAGCACGACCCCATCGGTCGCGTAGCGCTCGAGGAGCTTCGCGTGGTCCGTGGTCAAGGCCGTCCCGAGGGTGGCCACCGCGCCTTCGAAGCCGGCGAGGTGCGCCGCGATGACGTCGGTATAGCCTTCCATCACCGCGAGTCTGCGCACGCCGGCTTTCTTGGCCTGCCTCAGCCCGAACAGCAGCTTGCGCTTGTTGAAGAACGGGGACTCCGGCGAGTTCAGGTACTTGGCGCGTTCGACGTGGGACTCCAGCACGCGACCGCCAAACCCGGTGGTGCGACCACGCTCATCCTCGATAGGGAACATCAGGCGACCGGCGAATCGCTCGTAGCCGTCCTCCCCGACAAGACCCGCCTGCTCGAGCGCAGCTCGGGAGAGCTTCTCCTTCTGGGCCAGGGCGTGGAGCTTTCCGCCGGGCGGATGGTAGCCGAGCTTGAACCCCTCGATGGCCGCGTCGAGTCCACGGTCTTCGAGGTAGGCCCGGGCGGCAGCGCCAGACGCGAGTTGCAGCTCGGCCTGGAAGAATTCACTCACTCTCGCGAGGGCCCCGTGCACGTCCTCGCGCTTTTTCCCGTCACCGCGACCGCGACCGAACACGCCGGTCATGTCGATGCCCTGCCGTTCGCCGAGCACCTCGGCGGCCTCGCGGAACGCCAGACCGTCTCGCTTCATCAGGAACGAGAACACGTCGCCAGCCTCGCC
>Ga0114996_10009446_pt1 | contig 10690 bp, 6 predicted proteins | sample ArcticOcean_MG_C_4_FD_87039 | JGI IMG/M metagenome (GOLD analysis project Ga0114996, IMG submission 87039) | Marine microbial communities from western Arctic Ocean - ArcticOcean_MG_CB4_134 | ecosystem: Environmental > Aquatic > Marine > Oceanic | place: Arctic Ocean: Canada Basin | collected... | reverse complement strand
TAACGACCATCGCCAATCGCCCATCGGGGGCCAGAACGTTGGCGGCTCTTTCGATGAGGGGGTCCCCTGTCCCCCGGCCGTCGTGGAACGGGGGGTTGCTCAGAACGAGGTCGAATTCAGGCGGCTCACCGTCGGTCGCATCTAGAAGGTCCCCAGCCACAGCGACAGCGTTCTCGATTCCATTCTGCTGAATATTCCGGCGGCTGCAGGCGACCGCTCGCAGGTCTACGTCCACCATTCGGGCCGACCCCTGGAGCGCCCGCCGGGCGCCTACGATTCCCAGAACACCGCACCCGCAGCCGATGTCGAGAATCCGGTCCGTCGTTCGGACGTCGACCGACTCCAACAGGATCCGTGACCCCGGGTCGAAACCGTCCCAAGAGAAGGTCCCCGCCAGGGTATTGAACATCAGCGGGCCGTCCGGGAGATCATCCACCTCAAACGACCCCTCCGGGTCGACGGGGTCTTCCCCCGGCGCTGGCGAACGCTTTTCGAACCGGTAGACCCTCCGCCGACCTTTCCTGGCCGGGCAGTCTCCGTTTTCGAATACCGCTTCGGCCCGTCGGGCGAGGCTCTCGATACCGCGATCGCGGTTCCCCGACAACAGCAGGCGTCCACCGACCTTCATCATGCGGAAGGCCTGGTCGATCAGTTCGTAGATCCGGACTTTCCCGGCGTGCGCCGCCGGATGGTACAGGACCACGTCAACCTTCGCTTCGTCTTGGGCGGGCAGCGTTTCTGCAAGAAGAACCTCAACCTCGGGCCTCTCGATCCCGCACGACCTTGCCAACCGGATGTCCGACGTGTAGTAAAGGACGGAAGCCGACTGGGGGGATGGTCCCGGCGTGCAGGCTCCGTTCCACCCCAGGTCGAGCACTCGCTCGGAGGGCTGGATATCGGCAGCCGCATGAAGCTTGTGAACAGCCTCCGGATCTGCTATCTGCCGTTTTGTGGGTCGGTTTCGTTTTGCCATGAATCACCTGCCATGCCGCCTGCAAATCGCCAGAACAGTCGGCCACGCTTGGGCGGTGCCCCTTTCACATCAGATCACGAACCCTCAACCAAAGCCTTTAGCGGTACGTCTTCATCCCGCGGAAGATAGAAGGAGAGCGGATCTGTGACGACACCCAGGAGCTGCTTCTGGATCGGCGTGCATCGGTCAACGAGTTCCTGAGGCATCAGGATGTAGTCCATCGGCTTGACCCATCGATATCCATATCCGAAGAAGAGTGTCTTGCGAAGGTGCCCGGACCAGTTGCGCCCCTCCCCGTGCCACGTCCGCTGCTCAAACAGAAAAGCATCGCCCGGTTTAAGCGTCATGAATTTAGCTCCCACGACGCCGCCAGTCGAAGGATCTACTGCCGGTCGCCCGGTCAGCCTGTTGGATCCGGGCGCCACCACCGTTGCTCCGGAGGAAGGATCGCTCTGGTCGCTGATGACGTAAGCGATCTTCAGCATGATCCGCGGATGCGGCTCGGCCATTTCACGGTAGGACGTCCCGCCGTCGCGATGGAGGCCGATATGGAGACGTTCGGATTCGGGCGGCGCCTCTCTTGAAGGGAGACCTATCAGGTGGGAGGTGTTCATCTGGATGTTCCACCCAAGGATCTGCCACGCCAGGGGCGCCGTCTCCGGCCAGTCGAGCAGCTGGAGGAAGGCGTCGTGCTCAAGAATGCAGTTGCGCATGTTGAGTTTTCCACTGGCCTCCAGGCGACCGGCCACCTCCTCTCTCGCGTGAAGCTCGTCGATCGCCGATGAAAGTTCGGCCACGACCGGGCCAGGGAGAGCGCCTGGTACCGCGAGGTAACCGTTGGCGTCGAAAAAGCTCCTGTCATCGTCAGAAAGAATCGCCCATGCGGCGGTCTGATCGGCGGTCTGATCGGCGGTCTGATCGGCGGTCTCATCGGTGGTCGCATCGGTGGTCGCATCGGTGGTCGCAGTCATTCAAGTCCCTTTCCGGACACATCGTCAAAGCCAGTCATCATCGATTCTTCAGGGCCTCGTACGAATTCTCATCGCTGACAGAAACGGGCAGTCCGGCATCGCGCCACCCCGGAACGACTATCTGTCCCGTGGCCGGGTTCATTTCGCCCCCAAATCCTCCGCGTACGTTTACGAGATCTGAATAGCCAGCCTGCTCCAGAATCTCTGCAGCCATTTGGGATCTCTTCCCCACCTGGCAGCTGCAGACGATTCTTCGGTCTTTGGGCAAGACCTTCTCCGCCACGCTCAGGAAATCCGGGTTGGGCTGCATCCCGCCGGGGCCCGAAATCAGGACCGGAATGTTGAGCGACCCTTCAGGGTGTCCTCCAACGAATTCATTCGCGGTCCGCACATCGATGAAAAGGGAATCCGGGTCTGCGTCGATGGCCTCTTTCGTCTCGTGAGGCGTCAGCTGTTCGATTGGCATCTGATCATCTCCTTGAGTCAGTCAGGTTACAATGGGTTTCAAGGCAAGAGGACAGCCTAGGGGTTTCAAGGCAAAAGGACAACCTAGACTGTCAGCGTATCATTCTTGATCCACCCTTCCCCGATTTCAAGCATCGCGCTGTCGGAAACCCGAAGATCCAGCATTTCGATATCCAGGTCGACCTCAGCCTCTGTTCCACCCGGAATGGGACCGCCTCCGGGAGGACGCAGAAAGAGGTGATTGTCCAACCAGCACCCGCAGAGCTTGTAACCCGCCATCATCCCGCCACCCTCTACTACCGACGATCGGGCCAGGATGGTGCCGCCAGCGCCGCCGTAAAGGGCTACGACGAGTCGACCTTCGTAGTGCTCAAACCGTTTGCCTGCCACCACCTGTTCTTCGATCCTGTGCCGTGGGTCGAGCCGCATCCACTGACCATCTTCGGATATGACCAACACCCGATCCGTGTTCCACAGTTCGGGAAGCCGGGTGGTCTCGGGGAAGAAATTGCAGTATTGAATGTCGGGCCATTGGGCGTCTGCCAGCACGTTCAGACGACAGCGCATCTGAATTGTAAGCCTGTCTACCTGGAACGGAATTGACGCCTCCACCTCGCCCACAGCCGTCCGGCCCGGATTGCTCGCACGCACGGCAAGGGCCACCCGCTCCGGACCGTTTTCCACAAGCCGGATGGATTCCGGAACATTCAGGCAATGGTGGGCAGAAGGGGCGTTCATTCGGAACCAGTAGAGGGGCAGATGCGCCATCGTCCGGATCTGTGCGCCGGGGAAGCGAAGCTCACGGGCTTTCAAGTCACGCGTTGAGAATTGCAGCAGGGGGTGTCGCGGATCAGAAGACGACTTAAGAATCAGTTCCTGGCGTTCGTCCCACCGTCGACCTGAGAGCCGAAGGCCCTCCAGACCGTCCATAGCCGCATCTGAGCCCGGAGCCATCAGCAACACCTGCTCATCTGCCGGAATTTGGGCGTCCGTCAGAATCGGCCCGTGGGGATCGTCGGGGCGCAGAAGATCGGGGCCGTTCGGATCGTCGGTAACACCACCGTCCGTCACAGGGAACGCGAGTGCCTCCCCCGGCACTTGAACAGGCCGCTTCCCCAAGACGACGATCCGGGCGGACGTGTTGCCGTTGTTTCGAATTCGTGAGCCGTTCGACGCCCGAACATAGGTCGCCCCGTCTACCCGTGAGTGAAACAGGACGCAGCTCCCTTCGGCCTGCAGAGGCGGACATTCGCGCAGATCCGCCAGTCTTTGGGCAATGTCGATACCCGTCGAATCTGCCGTAAGCGCGATCGTACCGGCGAACGATCGTTCGAGAGGCTCTCCGCTTTCCGACCAGATGAAGCGGAGTGCGCCGACGTCTGAATCGACACGACTCCATCCGGAAGTGCCGCCCCACTGATCGTAGTAAGGTCCCCAACGCTTGTAGTACGGCGGTTGGCCGTTTATTGGAGCCCAAGGGTTGGTTTTTCCTTCCGGGCATGCCCAGGCGCCGTCCATTCCCAGGCAAGTGACCCCAACCGCCGCGCCCGTCTTCTCGCGGGCGATTGCGGCGTCTTCTTCTACGCTGAGTACCCAATCCGAGTTCAGCTCGAGGCGAACCTCCGCGGAGGCCACATCGCCTGTACCTGGATGATCGACCAACCGGACGGCAGTCACCAGGAACGCCGTACCGTCGGACCAGGCCCAAATCTCCTGAAGAGCGTCGCCTGCGTGCGGCAGCTTCTCGGAACTAAGTCGCTGCACGACCCGAACGCCTACTCGAGAGGGGCCCTGCTCAATGACAATGACGCGAGGATCTGGATCCTCCGACGGGTGGAAGGTCCCGGCGGAACAAGTGACGGCAGTATAAATTGCGCCTACCGGAAGGCATGTTTCCCCATTCAGGATTCCCAGGCTCAGCTGTCCACCAGAGTGGCGATCCCACGAAAGTTTGAGGCAGCCTGCGTTGGCCGTCAGGTACCGACCCGCTCGCCGTACGTGAAGGATGTCGTATCCCTGACTGCTATTCAATGGTTCGTACTCCTCAGGGGCAGGATGATAAAAAGTGGGGGTCACGACACAACATCGTGACCCCCACTTGCTTTTCAAGCTACCAAGGTCGATCAGTGCTTGCCGTTGCTGCTCCAGAGCGCTTTCAGAATACGATCCGGGGACATCGGGAGCTCTTCCATCCGAACCCCCACGGCAGCGTAGATGGCATTAGCGATTGCTGCAGGAGGAGGAATGATGGGCACTTCGCCCACTCCTCGAACACCGTATGGATGCCCCGGGTTTGGGACTTCGACGAGGATCGTTTCGATCATCGGCAGATCGAGGCTCGTCGGCATTCGGTAGTCGAGGAAACTGGCGTTCCGCAGAACACCTTTTTCGTCGTAAATGTACTCCTCGTTCAGCGCCCACCCCACACCCTGAGCGACACCGCCCTGCAGCTGCCCTTCCACGTAGCTGGGATGGATCGCCTTCCCCACATCCTGCACGATGGTGCAGCGGAGGACGTCGACCTTGCCTGTATCGGCGTCGACTTCAACGTCGGCGATGACGACGGCGAAGGCAGAACCGGCGCGCTTGCCACTCGTGGATGTGTGGGACACCACCTGGCCGCCGAGACGGCCCAACCGGGAGGCGATTTCTTTGAACGTCGCTTTCTTGGAGGCGCCGCCCTTCGCTGAGAACGTCCCGTCCTTGAACACGACCCGGGATTCTGGAACCTCCAGATGCGTTGCCGCCCGGGCGATCATCTGTTTACGGATATCCAGCCCGGCTTCGTAGCCCGCCCACCCTGTAGAGAACGTCGTTCGACTGCCGCCTGTGCCGTCGTTCTGGCTGATGGAGTCGGTGTCGGCCACGTAAGGGGTCACCTGTTCAACTGGAATTCCGAGCGCCTCGGCGAACTGCATTGCCACCGACGTCCGGGTACCGCCGATATCGGCAGACCCTTCAGCCAGGGAGACCGTTCCGTCTGGCTTAACGCTGGCGATCACGGCCGATGTGCCGCCGCCATTGAACCAGAAACCGCCGGCAACGCCTCTGCCGCGGTTCTTGCCTTTGAGCTTCGACTTGTAGTGATCGGAGTTCATGGCCGCCTTCACGCAATCGACCTGTCCGATGCGCGGGAAGATGGGGCCGTCGGGCCGACGGGTACCCTCTTTCGCCGAGTTCTTCAACCGGAATTCCAGCGGGTCTGCACCCAACTGCTCGCAGATTTCATCGATGACGGTTTCGGATGCAAAGGCTGCATTCGTGGCGCCCGGCGCCCGGTAGGCCGACGTCTGCGGCTTGTTGACGACAACGTCGTAGCCGTCGATCTGTGCGTTCGGAATGTTGTATGGCGAGAAGATGCAACCGGCCCCTGCGCCCACCGGCGACCCCGGGTAGGCGCCCGCCTCGTAGGCCATGTAGGCCTGTGCCGCCGTCAGCTTCCCGCTCTTCGTGGCGCCCATCTTGACCTTGATATAGGACGCTGGCGTGGGCCCAGTGGCCTTCAAGACCTCGGTCCGTGACATGACAAACTTCACAGGCTTGCCCGTAATCTGTGACAGAAGAGCGGCCGTGGGCTCGCTGTAGACACGGAACTTGCCGCCGAACCCACCGCCGATTTCCGTTGGGAAGACGCGGACGTCGTTCTCGCCGAGGCCCAAAATGCTCACCAGCTGTCCGCGGATTTCGAAAGCGCCCTGCGTGCTGCACCAGACGGTGAGCTTGCCGTCTTTGTTCCAGAAGGCGGTGGCGTTGTGGGGTTCGATATAGCCCTGGTGGACGGTACCCGTCCTGAACTCCCTCTCTACCACAATGTCGGCCTTCTTGAATGCCTTGTCGATATCGCCCAGCTTGTGCTGGAAATGACTGGCGACGTTGCTGGGCTTCTTGCCGGTTTCGCCAAGCGACCGGGTCTTCATTGTGGGATGGAGCAGCGCTGATTTGGGGCCCATCGCTTTCACGACGTCCATAACGGGGGGCAGAACCTCGTACACAACCTTGATAAGGCTCAACGCCTCTTCGGCAATATGCAAAGAAGTGGCCGCAACGGCGGCAACGGCATGCCCTTCATACAACACCTTGTCGCCGGCCAGCACGTTCGTCATCAGATGCGACAGCTGCGCCGTGCCTTCACCGATCTGGGAGATTTTGTCCTCCTGGATCGCCAGGAAGTCCTTGCTCGTAATCACGGCTTTCACACCGGGAAGGGCCTTGGCCTTGCGCGTATCGATTGACTTGATATTGGCATGCGCGTGCGGACTCCGAAGTGTCTTCCCGTGGAGCAATCCGGTCAGGTGGACGTCTGCTCCGTATACGGCGCGGCCTGTGACCTTGTCTACGCCGTCGTGGCGGATGGGCCGGGAGCCCACAACCTTGTAGTCCTTAATGCCCAGATAGTCTTCGGCTTGTGTCGCCATCAGAGTGAAACCTCCTGTTGCCCGTCGTCCTCACGCGGTGCGCGTCAAAAGCGAAACCAAACGGTCTGAAACGCCAACTGCTCGAATGAATGTTATTGTAAACTCCAGGTACGTCAACTGTCGTTACGATGCCCCATTGCTCCAGAGGGCTTTGAGGATCCGATCCGGCGACATCGGCAGGGCTCCCATACGGTGGCCGATCGCACCGTGGACGGCGTTGGCTACGGCCGCCGGCGGCGGAATGATCGACGCTTCGCCGACCCCACGCACGCCATAAGGATGTCCCGGGTTCGGCACCTCAACGATGATGGTTTCCATCATTGGAAGGTCTAGGCTGGTGGGCATCCGGTAGTCGAGGAAGCTGGAATTAACGAGATGGCCCTGGGCATTGTAGATGTATGCCTCACTGAGCGCCCACCCGATGCCCTGGGCGAGCCCGCCTTGCATCTGCCCTTCTACATAGCTTGGATGAATGGCCTTCCCTGCATCCTGAATCAACGTCGCCCGCAGCACCTCCACTTTACCCGTATCGGGATCTACGCTCACGTCGACGATGGCGGCGGCGAGAGAGGGACCCGCGCCCGGATGGCTCTTCGAAGCCGCCGAGGAAACGGGGCCGCCGTTTCGTCCGAGTTGGCCGGCCAGTTCCTTGAATGTCATCTTTTTGGATCGATCCGTCTTCGACCGGAACGTTCCGTCTTCCATCACCACGTCTTTTTCGGAAATCTCCCAGATCCGTGCCGCCCGCTTGATCAACTCATCCTTGATCTCGTTGGCTACGTCGTAGCAGACCCAGCCAGTGGCGAACGCCGTTCGGCTGCCTGCCGTTCCGCCGGTCATTCCAATGGAGTCGGTGTCTGGAATGGATGGGTGCACATCCGCCACATCGATGCCCAGCACTTCGGCGACGTGCTGAGCTGCCATTGTCCGGCTGCCGCCGATATCGACCGAGCCCTCCATGAGCGTTACCGTTCCGTCGTCGTTGACAATGGCGTGGGCGCTGGAGAGTCCGCCACCATTGCCCCAGAAACCCATCGCAATGCCGCGACCCGTGTGCGAGCCCTTGAGCTTCGACCGGTAGTGGTCGGAGTTCTTTATGGCCTCCAGAACGGCGACTCCGCCGATCCGTGGAACGAGCATCCCCCGTGCGTTGCGCGATCCTTCCCGCGCAACATTCTTCAGGCGCAGCTCCACCGGATCCATCCCGATCTTTTCTGCAACTTCATCCAGCACCGTCTCCGAAGCGAAGGCTGCGTTGGAGACACCCGGGGCCCGGTAGGCGCCGGTGCTCGGCTTGTTCACGACCACATCGTAGGCGTCGATGAGAATGTTCGGGATGGTATAGGGGGAGAACATGCAGTTGGCGCCAGCCCCCACCGGCGAGCCGGGGAAAGCGCCCGACTCGTAAGCCAGGTAGGCTTGGGCCGCCGTGATCGTTCCGTCTTTCTTCGCGCCGATCTTTACCTTGAGGTAAGAGCCTGACGTGGGCCCGGTGCACTGAAGAACTTCGGTGCGTGACATCACCAGCTTTACAGGCTTGCCCGTCTTCTTGGACATCAGCGCGGCCAGGGGTTCCAGGTAGGCACGCAGCTTTCCGCCGAACCCGCCGCCGATTTCCATCGGCACGACCTTGACCTTCGAGACGTCCATCGCCATCAGGCCAGCGACGCTTCCTCGAATACCAAAGGCGCCCTGGCTGCTGCACCATACGGTGAGCGTTCCATCCTGATTGTAGAGGGCGGTGCCGTTCTGGGGTTCGATATAGCCCTGGTGCACCATCTCGGTGGTGAACTCGCGGTCGACGACGACGTCGGCGGCGGCGAATGCTGCGTCCACGTTACCCGACTTCTGTTGGAAGTACTTGGCGATGTTGCTCTTCTTGTTGGTCTTCTCTCCGAGCGATTCGGTGGTGAGGTCTTCGTGTACGAGCGTGGATCCATTATTCATCGCCTCGCGCACATCCAACACCGGGTCCAGAACCTTGTAGGTCACCTGGATCAGCGACAGTGCTTCTTCCGCCGCCTGTGCCGACGTTGCAGCAACGGCGGCTACCGGATAGCCATGGTAGTAAACCTTGTCTACCGCCAACGTGCCTCGGATGCGACCCGCAAAGTTCTTCGCCGCTTCCTTACCCAGGTTTGATTTTGCGTTCTCGATGAAATCCTTGGCCGTAATCACGGCGCGGACTCCAGGGTGCTGTTCTGCTTTCCGGGTGTCGATTTTCTTGATCAGCGCGTGCGCATGCGGGCTTCTGAGTACCTTGCCGTGCAGAAGACCTGCCATCACGACATCTGCACCATACTTCGCCCGCCCGGTAACCTTATCCACACCGTCGTGGCGGACCGGCCGCTTGCCAACCGACTTGTACTCTTTCAGACCCAGATAGGCTTCCACTGCCATCTTACAACCTCCACGGCCTCAGGCGTTCATGATGATCGAATTTTCCAAGGGGCAAATATAGGCCTCTTCCTTCGGTTCAGCAACCCGGAGCGCCGGAGGGTCGGCGCCCTCCCAGGATTAGAGGCTCCCCCGGGTTCAGCACCCTGAACGCAGCCTCCAGCCCTTCTACAATGTCGGCGCAATCCTCAGGTTCACATCCGAAGGCCCCCCCAGGGGGAACATCCAGCGTTCCATAGTGGTAGGCAATCAGCTGCGACGCACCGCTGGTTCGGGCCAATCGTGCCGATCCTTCCGGTCCCAGGTGGGCATTGCAGACGGCGACATCGAAGAAGAGCACATCGACACCTCGATTCTCCTCCAGTTCGCCGAGCAGGCGAGTATCGCCCGGATGCCAGACCACACCGTCGGGCGTTCGCAGCAGGAATCCACAGCAATCCTCCCGTTTCCACGGAGCCTTCTCATTCCAGTCGTGAAGAGCCGGAGTCACAAGGACTTCCGTGTTTCCTATCGCGTGCCGTTCCCCCTCCCGAACGGTCGTAATCCGCTCGCGTCCCACGCCCAGGTCGATCAGCCTCTGCTTGACCGGCGGGGTGGCGTAGAAACGAGGCGACAGAGCCTTGTCCAGCACTTCAGCCGTCATCCTGCCGAAATGATCGCCGTCGGCGTGGGTGTAGAGGACGGCGTCTGCCCTGGAAATTTCCCGGGCTTCGATCGGCAGGTCGACCTTCAGGCTGTGTCCCGTCTCCAGAACGACAGCGCCTTCCTTCTCCACCAGCGTGATGACCGGATCGATCAGTAGAATGGTCCCACGAGCGGCGATCAGAGCACCTGCGTTTCCAAGCCAATAGACGCGGGTGTCGCTCCGAGTAACCAGTTCAGAAGAATCTATCGGACGGGTGCAGAGATTCAAGCGCTGCCTCCATCGGGTGGTTGTCGGTCAGGTGACGAGGGGAAGGGCCACCGCGTCAAGTGAGCCGGGCAGCTCGATCGAATGCCCGGCCTGCCCTCCGCCGTCGCACCGTGGTAAATTCGGTTCGGGCGCCACCCGCCTCGCTGAGACAGGCATGCCAGATTCAGGAACGCCCCCGTTTCGGTGAAACGAACGACCCCTATACCGGCGCAGCCGAGATATCAGGGCCAGAGCCGTGAGAACGCGACCAAAGCAACCATTTGTGGTGCATTTGGTCACAATGGTCATATGGGCTCAAGAATCCAGATGAAGTTGCATTTATGCAACTAGAGGAAATCTTTAGCGATAACTTCAATCTGGGAAACAATATAAAAAAAACGGCAACAGTGTTACGGCTTTCGGGCCCGGTTTGGGCACTCCTTTTGCATTGGTTGGATGCCAGCAACTACCCCTCCCCGCAGTGCCGGTCGAACAATCCGGCGAAAAAGGCCCTGAATCCGAGGAGGGACCACGCACCCGGCGCAGCACGAGTTCCTTAACACGAGTTCCTTGAAGG
>Ga0114996_10009445_pt1 | contig 10690 bp, 9 predicted proteins | sample ArcticOcean_MG_C_4_FD_87039 | JGI IMG/M metagenome (GOLD analysis project Ga0114996, IMG submission 87039) | Marine microbial communities from western Arctic Ocean - ArcticOcean_MG_CB4_134 | ecosystem: Environmental > Aquatic > Marine > Oceanic | place: Arctic Ocean: Canada Basin | collected... | reverse complement strand
TGGATGAACCGAATCGAGTGTCATTTCGCTCCCTTTAAACAGTTTGTAATCAACAACAGCGACTATCCGAATCACAAGGCCATCCAAGAAAAAGCACAGCAATACCTGCAATGGCGGAACAAGAACGCTAAAGACAAGCGGCTTCTCAAAGCACAAAACACAGTACGAGTTATGTAACAGGCCACTAGTATGCCGTTGTTCAGGAGTGGTATCGGTTTAGCACCGGCTTGGTGCACGATGCAGTTCTTTGAGATCGTCGACCTGGAACCCGGGCAGGCTCACGATTTCAAAAGAATCGGCGAATGAGAGAAGATCATCGTGCTGGAAGGGCAATGCGAACTGGGAATCACCGGATCAGGAGGGGCAGACAAACCACCCGAAACGTCGTCCTTCCGATTCCGACTTTCCCTGGCCGCCACGGTAAAGCCAAACCAAACCTCGAACGCATTTAGATGCCTCGTTCCCAGGCTCTGCCTCGTTCCCAGGCTCTGCCTGGGAACGCCAGATCAAGAGGCTGTGCCTCGAACAATCCGTTTTTCTCAGCGTGTTTCTTGATCCACATTCGGAACACCACCGATCATCCGTCCTTAGAAAATGTCCGTCGGACCCCCACGGTCGAGACCCGTTCTTTCATCCGTGTCCATCTGTGGCTTCTTTGGATTCTTCCTCTCATATGATCATCGACTCACACGCCTACTGTTTCCAGCCTGGCAACCACACTGCCGACTACAACTCCGTCGAAGAACACCTCGCCTGCTGGATACAGACTGCTCAGACCGGTCATCACCAACCCGCGTGGCGAGTCAGCGACCGCACACCCGCGTCTTCTGAAGCCTGGGGACCTGAAACCCCCTCCGACTGGTCAGACCTCCCCGACGTCCATTTCCGTATCGATAACGAAAAGGGTCGAGTCGTCTGGACGATCGACGGCGAAGACTTCACAAAGCAGTTCTTCCCGCCCAACCTGCGTGACCTCGAATTCACCTCCCATAGCCTGATCGCCGAAATGGACTACGCAGGCGTAGACCTCGCGCTGCTCCACAAACCCTATGTTGGGCCGCGATGCTGCTTTTCTCGCCGATTGCATTCGGCAGTACCCTGATCGCTTCAGAGCAATGGCTCCAGTAGACGAGTGGCGTATCATCACCGCCACTCTCGATTCCCTCCTCGCCGATGTCCGTGCCTGCACAATCTGCTCCGAGCATCTCCCGCACGGACCTCGACCCGTCCTGCAGGTCACACAGAATACTCGCATCCTGATCGCCAGCCAGGCGCCAGGTCGAAGAGTACACGAATCCGGTATACCATTTGATGATCCGAGCGGTGATCGGTTGCGGGAGTGGATGGGCGTCACCAAGGAGGTATTCTACGATGCGGAGAAAATTGCGATAGTACCGATGGGATTCTACTACCCAGGAACAGGAAAAAGTGGCGACCTGCCGCCCCGCCCGGAATGCGCACCTGCCTGGCGTGAATCGCTTCTGTCAGGACTCAATCAATTGAAGTTAACCCTCGTGATCGGGCAGTACGCTCAGGCCTATCACTTCGGCAAAACAGCCTCATCGGTCACCGAAACCGTCGGAGCCTGGCAATCGGTCTGGCCCGAAATCGTCCCGTTGCCTCATCCCAGTCCCAGAAACAACCTCTGGCTCAAGCGAAACCCGTGGTTCACCAGCGAGCTACTCCCTGTTCTGCGTGGCCGTATTGCAACAATCTTACCGTAGTCCTTTACCCCCAACCGGAGGTTGGGGGCGCTAAGCACCTAAGGCAACATATCAGCTCGCGCCACCAGTCGATCAGTCCGCCGCTCATACCCTCGCTTCCACAACTCGTCCCCAAGCCGACCACTCTTCTCAAGCGAATCCCGTAGGTCCAGCTGATCCGCCTTCGCTCGAGCATCGACAGCCCCCGGAGAGCAAACTTCCTCAAGCAAGCCCTGCATCCGATCGATCGTCTCCTTCACCGAAGGATCGTCAGGTCGCTCCAACACAAGATCGTGCATCTCGAGAGGATCGTGATCCAGATCGAACAGCATCGGTCGTTCACCCACACACGCGACATATTTGTAGGATTCCCAACGCACAGCAAACACGCTCGATGGCAGACCAGCACCGTGATACTCGCAGAGGGCAAACGCTGACGACACACATTGCTCATTCCCCTCAAGCAAGCCAATCAGAGAAACACCTCGCTTGTCTGTTTGCTGTGGCATCCCGAGCGCTTCACCAAACGTCTGGAAAAGATCGTGGTGCGAAACGGGAACGGCTTCGACAGTGCCCGATCGGATTCCCGGACCTGCAACGATCAGGGGAACGCGGATGGAGTCTTCATACATCGACCCCATTCCCGAATTGACGTGCGCACCAACACTTCCACCGTGATCCGAGCTATAGACCGTCAGCGTCTCTTCCTGCAAACCGGCTTCATCAATCGCATCCAGCACACGACCCACACTTCGATCGGCCATCTCACACGTCCCGTGGTAACCGACGATCCCTCGCCTGATTTCTTCGTCCGTGGCCAGGTCGCTACACGTGTATTGGGAGTAGTCCTGATGGTAGGGGTGCAAGCGGGAAGGATCTTCAGTATATCGCGCATCGAGATCTTCGAACCTGACGAGTGGATCGTAATAGTCCCAGATATCCTGAGGCGGATTCCACGGCGGGTGTGGCTGCTTGATGTTGACGATCAGGATCCACGGACGATCGGCCGGACGTTCCTGGATAAGCCACTTTCGCGCCTCATCAATCACTTCCACATCTTTGCGGAACACGCCGTCGTCTTCGTCCGGCCCCACACCGCGTAATCGCTGGAGATGCTGATATCTTGGCTGTATCCCATCTTCCCGGAAGAGTGAATGGATATCCAGACTGTCCCTGTGGTTGGTCAGACGTTCGTCTTCAACACCGTCGTCTGCCTCTGGGAGAAAGTCGAGCTTGCCGATTGTCGTGAGACAGATGCCCTGTTCTGAAAAGCAGTGCCCCCAACCCGCAGGATTTCCCGTATAGGGAAAAGCATTGTCCCAGGTCCCGATCTCGTGGACAAACCGTCCTGACATAATTGCCGCCCTCGACGGAACACACAGAGGGCTCAAACAATAGGCAGATTGAAATCGCGTTCCCCTCTCAGCGAGGCCGTCAATGTTCGGGGTCCGTGTCAATTCGTTCCCGTAGCATCCGGTAAACTCCGGGTTGTGCCGATCCGTCATAATGAACACGATATTCACAGGACCTCCATATCTGGGTCACGCTTCCTCCCGCCTGCCCGCCGTAGCCTTGGCGAAGGTGGTTAGCGAAGGAGCGCTCGTTTCTTCACGGTTGATTCGGCGATCGGGAATTGTTGTATTCCAATGCCTCAGGAAATGTAGCTTCCAGATGGGCTACCGCGTCATCGATCAGACACTCACAAACGCTACTGGCATATGGGAGCATCCCGGTCTCCCGAAGCCGGGCTCCATTTCGATCGTGAAAATTCCCGCTCCGATCGATGAACTGACCCCAGTGTCCATTGCTATGCCCGATGAGGTCCCGATATACGGCACTCTGCGTCCATTCCGCAGGAAAAAGCGCTTGAAAGGTCGGCACAGAATTGAGCCAGCTCCCGCAGCGAACCAGACCACATTCAGGGTGTGTGGCGCACGCATCGTTCAGAAGCCCGATCAGCGCAGCTGCAAAGGGAATGAACAGTTCACTGAGAGGGGATTTGGGTTGATACACATTCTGGATATGAATACCGATCGCGCTGTTACGTGTGTCAAAACGCCAGCATCCGTAAGGTCGCTCTTCCAGTGACGGCAGGACCTGGGGTGTTCTTCGCAGTCGACCCTCGAGCGTTGGCCACAGATAGGCCAGACCTTCCTCCTCCAACTGAGCCGTTGAAGGGTCATCAATTCGACGTTCGAGTATCTGACGTAAAGCTTCCGATGTCTCACTCCATTCCGGACCGACTTCACCCTTCGCAGGATGATCCTTCCCATTGTAGAACGAGGTATGTCGGTAAATATCGACCCGGCAGTTCAGTGCATCATCAAAGTCGCTCTCTCCACCCTGTACACGCTTGTGGACATACCATAGACCGAGCTTCACAAACTTCCGGACGTAATTGACCGATGTCGGATCGAGCTCGGGCAGGGGCTGTTCCTTTCAGAGATATTACTCCTCAGCGTCACGATTCAGAACCGGAGACGCACCGTTCTTTGGGCGCGTTGTCGGGACCCAACTCCGATTCCCCTCCGTGTTCTCCGTTTCCTCTGTGGCTAATTGCCTTTAGGTGCCAGTCGAGAGACCACATTGTTCCGATTCTGAACTATCTCGCACTCACGCCAACGCCATCGAGCCGCTTCTTCGCTTCCGCGACGACATCCTCGGAAAGTGGTCCATCCCCAAACGTTTCGATGTTATCCGCCAGGTGCTCCGTGGCGTTTCTTGGCGTCCTTGGCGGTGAACGCCTTTGACTCCAATCACGCCAGCAACTCACCACAATCCCAATCCTCATACGCCTGCAACACGTACCGAACGGACGTTCCGTGGATCAGCAGGTAGGCCAGGTCGTATGCTCCGAGTCCTCGCTTTATGGTCTCCCAATCGAACAGGATAATACGATCAGTCTCAGGGTCTTTTGGATAGTACAGATTCCAAAGGTGTGCGTCACCGTGCAAAAGTGTGAGGTTCTTCCCCTTTACCCACACGGTTGATAAACACATCCGGATATCGCTCGACGACGTGCTCCAACGTCGCCAGATCAGCCGGGTCCAGATCGTCACCCATTTTTTCCGCTATCGGCTTCAGCTCGGCTCCAAAGGAAGCGCAACTGTCTCGGATATCACCTTCGCTGATGGCCTGAGCCATCCTTAACGGTCCACCTGCCTTCTGCATAAACGGCCAGTCATCGAGTCGCGTGTCGTTCCACCATCGGATATGGTATTTGAGCAGTTCCTCGACCACCGCTTCGTGCGGTCGGTCAGCCGATTCCTTCGGTGGCTCCGAATGTGTAACCGAAAGGTCGGGCATCAGGAAGTGACAATCCTTCGCCTCCCGATCGATTCCGCAGTCATACACGGGACAAACCGATGCGCCAGGTGTCTTTGGAGCGAGCTCGTCATAAAACGTCCACTCAACGCCGCCGCCCCCAAACCATCCCTTTCGATACACCTTCAGCACAATGTTCTTGGGTACGGCTCCGCTATAGTCCTCACTGAACGAAAGCGTCAGCCGATCCCACTCCGCCGCGGACGATCCGAAGGAATCGGTCTTCTCTATAGCCGTCACACACCCCGTCGACAGGAATCCATTCTCCATCAGTCGGCCTGTCAGGGTTTCCGGGGTGATCTGGTTGACCTCGGTGATCGGTTCAGACAACTCCAAGCTCTACCTCCTATCCACGACAATTCTGCCTTCCGTTAAGGCTTCGCTTCATCCGAGATCTGCAACCTATGCACATCCAGGATAGCTCCTTCCAATGCCCACAACAGATTCAGGTCCGCACTTCTCTCACCGCCTCGAATGCCTCTGCCGATCCCATCGCTCGCAGATCCTCAACGCTGTCGATCCTGGCCACTTGCTTACCTACTGCCCACTCCCCGAAAGGGGAGACCCTCCCAACTCCCGCTTCTCCCCCTTTGCCTATTTGCCGGTCCTATTTTTTACGCCACTTACCCAGTCGGCCACACCAAGCTCCATCGTAAACCGAGGCACATACCCGAAATCTCGCTCAGCCAACCCCAGTTCACACCTTCCTCTAAGATGCATCCCCGGATTGATCCCAGAACCGACCGATATTTCGGCTTCCGGAATCAGGGCCTTCACTGCATCCGCAAATTCACCACGAGTTCTTAGCACGCCGCCCGTAACGTTGTAGACTGGTTCAGGTAGGCGTTCTTTCTCCGCAGCCAGCACCAACCCTCTTGCCAGATCTTTGACGTAAGTAAAATCGCACGGCTGGTCCGCCCCCATCTCCTGAACCACAGACGCTCCTCGCATCGCGGCCTCCACAAAGTACTCCCCTGTGCTATAACCGGGCCCGTAGACAAAACCAGTCCGCACGCAAACCACATCCACACCAAAATCTTGACGATAGGAGTGACAGATCACTTCTGCCGCAAACTTGGTTGCATCGTAATGACTAACTGGAGTAGGTGTATCCGATTCGCGGAGGGGCTTCAAATCCGGTCGCATCCCGTAGAGGGTGGCCGTAGACAGATAAACAACCCGTTTCCCGTGGTGCCTGGCAGCCTCCACGATATTCGCCGTACCCATAACATTGACACAAACGGCTTTAGCCGGTTCTGCCCTCGCCGGAACCGGCCCCACAACCGCCGCACAATGAATAACCACATCATGCCCCGCCACACACTCCGCCACGGCCTGGCCATCCAAAACATCCAACTCAATATCTGTTTCGGAAATAGGGGCCCCCAGATCCGCCGTCGTCACTTCGTGTCCACGATCCCCCGCCTCTCTCGCAACCTGCCTCCCAACAAACCCTCTCCCCCCCGTAATCAAAACACGCATCGACGGCCTTTCGCCTTCCCCTATTTGCCTACTTGCCTATTGCCGACTTGCCGCCTCTAATCTTTCCCACTCCCAGCTCCCTATCCCCCACTCCCGCCTTCCTCATCTCCGTCCACCGTATATCCTCTTACCTTTTCAACCGGAAACCGCCCCTCATTCCTTGCAAGTTTTGCCCTTATCACCTCACTCACATTGATCCCCGTCTGATTGGCAAAGCTGAGACAGTAAATCAACACATCTGCGATCTCCTCCTCGACGTCTCGTCTCACCTTCGCGTCGGCCATAGCCTCGACCGCCTCGTCAACCGTCAGCCACTGAAAATGCTCCATAATCTCAGCCGCTTCGATCGAGATACTCATGGCCAGGTTCTTCGGACTATGATATCGGTCCCAATTCCGGGCGCTTACAAACGCCGCCACCGCACCCTTCAATTCTTCAACGCTCGTCGTCTTATCTGACATTCGAGTTTCCCGCAAAAGATTTTGATCCGTCAGCTGTGCGACAACACGCAGCCGACAACGATCCGCGTCCCCGAGTGGGCGTGGACGAAGTCCACGGTTGTATCGAGGGGCAAGCGTTCATACGGACCGAATCGCCGTGTAAATCCGCCTTCCCCTATTGCCTACTTGCCTATTTGCCGACTTCGCTTTCCTACTCCCAACTGCCGCCTTTCAATCTCCTTCTTCTACCACCAGAAACGGCACATTCGCCGTGGCCGCTGACCTCCTCCGGCTCTTCACAATGGCGAAAGCCTGTAGGGCCCTGCTACCGAGGGTGCGTCGAATGAAACGCTCGGTCCATCCGTTTCAAACACCAGCCGAAAGTCGTCTTCCTTCACCTCTTTCCGGTAAGCAGACTCTCCAATCACGGTCCACGAATAGGAAAGCCGGTCCGCTTCCTTCGAAACAACCTCGGCTAATACTTGTATGGTAGCCTTCGGATTCACTTTTGAAGGATCCCTGGCCATACAAGAGACTTGATAAAGGGGGCGCGTCTCCTTGGGGCTTTCCTGGTCCACCGCCCCTGGAACGCATCAACCGCACCGAGTCGACTTCCATCTTCCAGCCCCACATGAAAGCGATCGTATACGTCTCCTGCCCCGCCACCGGCAACGCCAGCAGCACCCCCAGCAGACATATTCTCAAATATTTATTCACCAAACGCCCGTCCAATCCGCAACAAATAATCCCTCCTTCAGGAGGCGTGGCCCGGTATGCCCTTTAGCCGCGAGGGAATGGTCTGCGATAGTCGCGGTTCAGGAGCTAGCTACCACGATTATTGCACAAACCGTCGAGTACGGGTTAGCAAGTGTCTGCTGGATAACGTTGTCATCCTGACCACACACCCAGCTTCGCTGTGCTGATTCACCGGGTGAGCCTGCACCGAGCGGAGCCGAGGTGAGTCCCGCAAGGTTGTCGGAGCAGCAGCAGGCGTAAGGAACTCAGCTGAGTTCTCAATTGGCGCTGCGTAGCCCTTGCACAGCGATAAAGCAGGCCCCGCACCTGCCCCGACCAAGTCGGGGAGCGCGACTTTTCTTGCTATTTCTTTGGGTCGTCCCAAAGCATGTCCTGAGCGAAGCCGAAGGGAAGTAGAACCGGTGATAGAGGAAAGAAATTGCCGAACCAATCGGTTCCCGACGGGAACCAGGTTCTCCATACGAAATTGAGATCCAACATATTACAGGAGTAATTAGGACACGATACTAGTACTCCTTGACAGGTCAAACGTGGCATTGACGCCAATGACCGCGCCAAGGCTTCTACGCGATTATGTCAGACCGGATGGGAAGCGCTTTTCGGTCCGGCCCTCACCCGGTCCCCGACAGACTCGGGGCGGGCTCTCTCCCATCCAATGGGCGAGCGTCTGGTTATCTGAAATTAAGCTGTCTACGTGTACTAGTGTGCGACCAGCCAGTTATCCCCTGTCCCCAACTCCACAACAATCGGTACACTCAACGGAATCGCCGTCTTCATCTCCTCCTCAACAATCGGCGGCAGCACATCAGCCTCATCCTTATGCATATCAAACACAAGTTCATCGTGAACCTGCAGCAGCATCCGTGACTTGAGATCGGCCTCCCGCATCCGGTCGTGAATCTTCGCCATCGCAATCTTGATCATATCCGCCGCCGAGCCCTGAATCGGTGAGTTGATTGCGTTCCGCTCTGCGGCGCTCCTCAAGGTCAGGTTACGCGAATTGATGTCTCGTAAATATCGGCGTCTGCCCGTCATAGTCTGGACGTAGCCGTTCTCACGGCAGAACTCGATAGAGCTATCCATATAATCTCGAACCCCGGGATATTGCGTAAAGTAGGACTCGATCAGATCAACGGATTGGGCCCTCGGAATATCCAGCCGGTCGGAAAGACCAAAAGCCGAAATCCCAAACACGATTCCGAAGTTGACCATTTTCGCCTGACGACGCATCTCGGCTGTAACACCATCCGGGCCGACGTTGAAAACCTTCATCGACGTCATATCGTGAATATCATCACCCCGCTCGAACGCGCCCTTCATAGTCTCATCGCCACTGATGTGCGCCACCACACGCAGTTCGATCTGTGAGTAGTCAGCAGCCAGTAAGGTGTGATTCTCGTCCCGCGGCACAAAGGCTTTCCGAATCTCGCGGCCCTGATCGCTCCGAACTGGGATGTTCTGCAGATTCGGATTGCTCGACTGCATCCGCCCGGTCGCAGTCACAGCCTGTTCGTAATTCGTATGCACACGACCCGTCTTCTCGAACACGGTCCCGGGCAGGGTGTCGATATACGTAGACTTCAGCTTTGTGCTCTCGCGGTAGTGGATAACCTTCGCCGCGATCTCGTGCTTGTTCGAAAGTCGCGTCAGAATCCGTTCGTTTGTCTGATACTGTTTACTCTTCCGAGTCCGCTTCGCGTTCGGATCGAGTTGCAGCTTTTCAAAGAACATCTCCCCCAGCTGCTTCGGCGAATTCAGATTGAACTCTTCACCAGCCAGTTCGAAAATCCGTTCGCGGGTTTCATCGATCTCTATTTGCAGGTTCTTTGAAATTTCTGCCAGTACATCGATATCCAGACGAATGCCTTCATACTCCATATTGACCAGGACAGGCAGAAGGGGGAGTTCCACGTTCTCGTAAACCTTGGTCTGCCCCATCTCCTCAACCTTTGGAGCAAGCTTGTCCCAGAGCTGAAGCGTCACATCCGCGTCCTCCGCCGCGTATTCCGCGACCTGCTCGACGGGAACGTCGCGCATACTCTTCTGATCTTTTCCCCTCTCTCCGATCAACTCCGTAATCGATCTGGATTTGTACTCAAGCAGGGACTCCGCCAGAGAGTCCATTCGCATACGCGTTTCGGGCTGGGTCAGAGCACCGGCCAGCATCGTGTCGTAAATCGGCCCTCGCCACTCGAACCCGTGCCATTTCAGCACCGACAGGTCGTATTTGACGTTGTGTCCGATCAGACCGATCGAATCATCTTCGATCACGCCTCTGAACTTCTCCAACACGGCAAGCGTTTCGTCCCGATCCTCGGGCACAGGTACATAACTGCCGGTATGGGCCTTCGTAGAAACCGCGATACCCACAATCCCTGAGCCTTTCGAGCTCAGATGAGACGTCTCGAGATCCATACAGATGAGTTTCTGATTCTTCAGATCGCTGACCAGCGCGTCCACCTTTTCGTCAGAGTCCGCGATCGTATACGTGTGTTCTACATCTGCAAGCGTCTTGAGATTCCGGGCATCAACAGGTTCGGGATCCGCGGCAGCCTCGCCGTTGAAAGAGAGAGACTGCTGTGGCCCTGACGGTGATGGCGTCACCTGCGGAGCCTCACCAAAAACACGCTGCCCCAGGTGCCGAAACTCCAATTCGTTAAAGACCTCTTTCAGGATGTCATCATCCCGATCCTTGATCTTGAAGTCTTCGATCTTCGCATCCAGCGGAACCTGGGTATTGATGATGACCAGCTCCTTCGACATCAAAGCCTGATCCCGGAAATTTTCGAGATTCTCTTTCTGTTTCCCTTTCAGTTGATCCGTGCTGTCGAGGAGCGTCTCAACCGAACCGAACTGTGCGATCAGCTTCTGAGCGGTCTTGGGCCCGATACCCGGCACACCCGGTATGTTGTCGCTCGTATCGCCCATCAGACCCAACACATCTATGACCTGATCGACTTCGGCGATTCCCCACTTCTCCAGAAC
>Ga0114996_10009443_pt1 | contig 10690 bp, 12 predicted proteins | sample ArcticOcean_MG_C_4_FD_87039 | JGI IMG/M metagenome (GOLD analysis project Ga0114996, IMG submission 87039) | Marine microbial communities from western Arctic Ocean - ArcticOcean_MG_CB4_134 | ecosystem: Environmental > Aquatic > Marine > Oceanic | place: Arctic Ocean: Canada Basin | collected... | reverse complement strand
CGGCATCATCGGGCGTCGGAGCCAGGTGGGAAATGGTGCCGTCGAAATCTACAAACAGCCCCACCCGCCCGGTGAGCAGCCCTGTTAATTCATCCAAATATTCAAGTAGGTCCAATTGTGAAACGCCTCCTAGCAGCGACAATGGTACAGGATAGTTGCACTGCCCATCCGCCTGCTTTATGTTTCCCAAGAACGGGGCGAACATCATCCAAAGCACCTGACCAGGAGTCACCGTCATGCAACGTGCAACTAAGGACCTGCTCTATTTCGAGACTGGGCCGGACAACGCTCCTACCCTGTACGTCGAGCCGGGCGAGGAGTTCGAGGTCGAGACCCAGATCAATCGCGGACCCTGGCTAGACGACCACCCGGATCGCGAGGCCCTGAAGATCAAGTTGCGTGGCGGCAACCCGACGAGCGGATGCATCTACGTCGAGGGAGCGAAGCCCGGTCAGATGCTTATCGTCCACAGCGGCGACATCGACGTGGACCCCATCGGGTACACGTCGTTCAGCGGATCCAATGGCGCAATGCCGGGTTGGCTGGGAGGGACCGGCGTCGGGGTCCAGTCCAAGGTCGTGGAGATACGGGACGGGCTGATCCACTGGAGCGACACGCTCAAGATACCGGCAAAGCCAATGCTGGGGTTCGTGGGAACTGCGCCCGAGAACACTCGTTGGCACAACGGCTGGGCTGGCGAGTGGGGCGGCAATTTCGACGTGCCCGAGATTACGACGGGTGCATCGGTGCAACTGCCGGTGGCGGTCCCGGGCGCGCTGTTGCACATCGGGGACATGCACGCACGTCAGGGTGACGGCGAGGTGTGCGGAGCCGGCGGCATTGAGGCAGGCGGTCGCGTGCGGATTCGCTGCGAGATGGCCGATCTGCCTCCCACGATTACCTGGCCGCGCATCACCAACGAGACACACATCATGGTGGCCGCTCAGGCCAGGCCTGCGGAAGACGCATTTAGGATCGCCATGGAGGAGATGGTGATCTGGCTGGAGGACGATTACGGCTTTTCTAGTGGCGAGGCCTACCTGTTCCTTGGTCAGGTGCTGGAGGCTCGATGCACACAGTTCGTGAACCCGACATTCACGTACCTTGCCAAAGTGGACCGGAGGTACCTGCCGTGATTGGACCCGGACGCCCGGTGGTCTAGCTAGGCAGGTTAGCCATGTTGTACAATCTGTGTCGTATTCGAACGCCGCCGAGGACGGTTTATGGGTATCGACAGCGAGGTCTTAAGAGAGGGCGTAAGGCTGACTACATTTGGCCTGAGCACGGCATTTGGCCTGTTGATACTCCTTATGGTCATGACGTGGACCCTCGGCCGGGGCGTCGGCATGCAGGAAAGGCGAGCGATACGCCGCTCCGAGGCAGCCGCTACGGCTAATGAAGCCGCATCCCGGGAAAAGGCGCTCGCTGCTGTCGTGGCAGTCAGCACCCTGCTTGGCTCGAACGCCGACACCAACACGGAGGCCGCGCAGTAACGCGCCTCCGGCCCAACGTAAATACCCCGACTCAGGGACTTTAACTTGTCAGATTTCTCGGATTTCTATAACTCTACCGGCATAGCTGGCTTGGACTGGCAGGCCGGTATTATGCTCTTGCTGGGCCTTGGTTTCATCTTTGTGGCTGTGGTCAAGGGCCGAGAGCCCTACGTGCTTCTTCCGATCGGCCTCGGCGTCATCATCGCCAACCTGCCCGACACCCACATGACCACTTTCGTCGCGGGGACTGCTGAAAACCAGGAATCGGGCATCTTCGGCATTGTCCTGTACTACGGCCTGACCTTCTGGGATATATTGCCTCCGATCATCTTCCTGGGGCTGGGCGCGATGACCGATTTCAGTCCGGTGATCGCCAATCCCAAGACGCTCCTGCTGGGGGCGGCGGCACAGATAGGCATCTTCGTGGCGTTCTGGGGTGCTCTCACCGTCGGCTCGTTCCTAGACATCTCCTTCACGATCGAGGAGGCGGCGGTAATTGGGATCATCGGCGGTGCCGACGGCCCAACAACAATCTTCCTGTCCGGGGTGCTTGCGCCCCAACTCCTCGGCGTCACGGCGGTGGTGGCCTACACATATATGGCCAGCGTCGTCTTCATCCAGCCTCCGCTGATGAAGATGCTCACCTCGAAGAGCGAGCGCGAGATCATCATGAGCGCCCCAAGGGATGTATCTCGAACAGAGAAGCTCATCTTCCCTGCGTTGGCGATGATCACGATAATCCTTGTGGTTCCCGGGTCCGCCCCACTTGTGTCGATGTTCATGATGGGGAACCTGTTCCGAGAGAGCGGGGTCGTTCCCAGGCTCGCCGATACGGCATCCAACGAGCTTCTGAACATCACCACCATATTCTTGATGGTCACCGTCGGGACACAGCTCTCCGCCGACACGATGTTCAAGGTCGACACGCTGGTAATACTGGCACTAGGATTGGTGGCCTTCGCCTGTGGAACGATGAGCGGACTGCTATTTGCCAAACTCATGAACCTGGTACTGAAGGAGAAGATCAACCCGTTGATCGGATCGGCCGGGGTATCGGCGGTGCCGATGGCGGCGAGGATTTCACACCAGATAGGACAAGAGGGCAACCCCAGGGTATTCCTACTAGCCCATGCAATGGGCCCCAACGTAGCTGGCGTCATCGGCTCGGCCGTCGTCGCCGGCATATTCATCTCTCTCCTGCAATAGGCTGCCAATGACAACCACGCTGCGAGTTAAAGTCGGGGAACGATGGTACACGGTGGAGGTTTCTGACCTCACTGCAGACCCCGTCGTGGCCCTTGTAGACGGTGAAGAGGTCCAGGTCCACATTGCGCGGGCAAGCCAAGCCGCCAAGCCTGAACCTGCCGCCGCTCCCGTTCCAACACCTGTCGCCCCCGCGCCGCCTCCCCCACCCGCCGCTGCCCCACCAGTTCCTACTCCAGCCCCTGCCCCCGCCTCGGCGGGCCCGATCAAGCAGTTCAAGTCGCCGATGCCCGGGGTCATTCTCTCCGTTAACGTCCAGGTGGGCGACCAGGTGGTCACGGGAGACGAGATCTGCGTCCTAGAGGCGATGAAGATGCAGCAAATGTTGCGCGCAGACTGGTCCGGGATCGTCACCAAGGTACACGTCGGGGCCGGCCAGCAGGTGCTGGACGGCGACCCGATCGTCGATCTCTAGGGATACGGGCGGAAGGCCCAAGAGGGTCTAGGCTCTAGGGTTTGGGGTCTGGGGTACAGAGGGCTGTGCCCTCGCACACGTCAATTTCAACGACCTCTCAGAAAATGTGCTCCACGGTGTTCCATTCTGTTCCGCCCCCTAGCTGATTCAATGTACTGAATGGGACTTTTTGGTTGAGAACGGTACCCGAATGGGACGTATTTGGAACACTCCGGAAACGAAATGGAACGGCTCTCTAGAGGCCTTTCCCACAAGGCTATTATAGCACATTTGTTCGTAGACAAATATCTGGGGATTGGCTTGGGATGCGGGGTGATAAGGGAGAGCGGACAACCTCACACGCCGAATGCGCATCTCAAATGTTAGACTACGATGCCCGGACGTCTGGAGGAACAGATGAGCAATTCCCTAAAAGATATCCAGGAGCACGGCCAGTCCGTTTGGTATGACAATGTCAGCCGCGGACTTATTGAGTCGGGCGAGCTCCAGCGCCTAATTGACCTCGGCGTGACCGGCCTGACGTCGAATCCGACGATCTTCCAAAAGGCCATCACCGGCAGCAATGACTACGACTCCGCGTTTGCCACCCTGGTCAGCGACGGGAAGAATACCGACGAGATATACGAATCCCTCGCAATCCATGATATTAAGGCGGCCGCCGACCTGTTGCGCCCTGTGTACGATGCTACCGGAGGCGTGGACGGATACGCCTCCCTCGAAGTGAACCCGCACCTGGCCCACGACACCGATGGGACTGTCGTGGAGGGGATGCGGTTGTTTGCGGAGCTGGACCGACCCAATGTGATGATAAAGGTGCCGGCTACCCCCGAGGGAATGCCTGCTGTCCGACGCCTCATTGGTGAGGGCATCAATGTCAACGTGACTCTTCTGTTCTCGCTGGAGGCATATCGAGACGCCCGGCATGCGTATATGGCCGGGCTCGAGGATCTCAAGGGGACGGGCGGAGACCTTGCGCGTGTCGCCTCGGTGGCCTCCTTCTTTGTGAGCCGCGTGGACACGGTCGTCGACTCGCTATTGGGCGACAAGGGGGCTGGGCTGGCGGGGCGTGCGGCAGTCGCAAACGCGAGGCTTGCGTATCGTGACTTCCAGCGGGAGTTCGGTTCTCCAAGATTTGCGGCGTTGCAGGCGGCTGGAGCCCGCGTCCAGCGGCCTCTGTGGGCGAGCACGGGGGTAAAGAATCCGGCGTACAGCGACGTGCTCTACGTGGAGTCGTTAATCGGAGAATACACCGTCAACACGATGCCCGAGGCGACGTTGCTCGCATTCGTGGATCATGGAAAGGCCGCCGACACAATCGTCAGGGATGTCGATGGGGCCGCACGATTGCTCGACGACGTGGCGGCGACTGGTGTGAGCATGGATGAGGTCACATCGGGGCTGCTGTCCAATGGCGTAAAGCTATTCTCCGACTCCTTCGACGAGCTCATGGCCGACATCGAACGCGAGGGCGGGTTATAGACCTGCCCTACGGGGGCCAACGCACGCTACGAAGGAGCACCGATGGCCGGCGAGACTACCACCATTGTGATTTTTGGCGCCTCCGGCGACCTCACCTCGCGCAAGCTCCTCCCTGCCCTGTTCAATCTCTGGCTGAAATCACGGCTACCCCAGGACTTCCACATCGTCGGTATGGCGCGCTCAGCGTTTTCAGACGACCAGTTTCGCGAGCGCATGTGGGACGGGGTCGTGGCGTCTGGTGGGATAGAGTCTAGGAGCGCCGACTGGGAACGGTTTGCAGCGCGGCTCCGCTACTGCAGCGGCGATCTCGCCCTCCCCCAAGACATGGACCGTCTCAAAGGGATTCTTGAAGAAGCGGAGCGTGGGGCAGAGTCCGTCAATCGGTTGTTTTTCCTCTCAATTGCTCCTTCGCTATATGAAAATGCGGTCGAGAGCCTGGGCGCGTCCGGCCTCGCCTCGGAGGACAGTGGTTGGCGCCGGGTGGTGATCGAAAAGCCATTCGGGTCGAACCTGGAGTCCGCCCAGGCGCTCAACCGAACCGTGCACGCGGTCTTCGACGAGTCTCAGGTGTACCGCATCGACCATTACCTGGGCAAAGAGACTGTTCAAAATATGCTCGTGTTCCGGTTCGCCAACGCCATCTTCGAGCCGGTATGGAACCGCAATTTCGTGGATTCTGTGCAGATCACAGTCTCCGAGAAGGTTCTTCTCGGAGATCGCGCTGGGTACTACGATGGATCGGGCGTGGTTCGCGACATGGTGCAGAACCACTTGCTCCAGATCCTAACCGTGGTTGCGATGGAACCACCTATCGCAGTGGACGCCACCTCGCTCCGGAACAAGAAGGTTGAGGTGCTGCAGGCCATCAGAAGGTGGACGAGTGAGCAGGCCTCACAGTCTGCTATCAGGGGACAGTATTTGGGCTATCGCCAGGAAAAAGGCGTGCCCCAGGACTCGACCACGGCCCCTTATGCGGCCACCCGCCTATTCATCGACAACTGGCGATGGCAGGGTGTCCCGTTTTACCTGCGGTCCGGCAAGGGGATGACCGACAAGGTATCCGAGGTGATGATACAGTTTTCGCGCCCCCCGCATCAGTTATTTCAGGGCAGCGAACACGGCGACATGAAACCGAACAGCCTGTCGCTGCTCCTGGAGCCCAACGAGGGGGTCCACCTCAGCTTCGACGTCAAGGTGCCGGACGAGGGCATGGCTATGGCACCGATGAGCATGCAGTTCCACTATGATTCTGCCTTCGGCAGCGAGGTGATCCCGGAGGCGTACCAGCGGCTGCTGCAGGACGCTCTCGAAGGGGACGCGGCGCTGTTCATTCGCAGCGACCAGATTACGGAGGCGTGGCGGATCGTCGACCCGCTGATCGAGGCGTGGGAGGGTCGATCCGACGACTCACCCCTCCACGAGTATGAGCCCGGAACTCAGGGCCCGGCTGCTGCCGACGAGTTGTTGGCGCAGGACGGTCGCGCCTGGTTGACCGGGCACCCGGGCCACTCCAAGGGAGATTCTGCAACATGACTGGAAACGAGAGCACGACAGCTCGGATGGAGCGTCTCATACGAACATATTTCGAGGGTTGCAACGAGGCGAACTTCGAGAAAATGACCTCTTGCATGACGCCCGACGCCATCCACTACTTCCCGCCCGACATGTACGACGGCCCGTGGCACGGCGGGGCGACCATCGCTCGGGGATGGCAGGCTGCAGTCGAAAAGCTCGGCTCCTACTGGGTCATCGACAGGTTGATCACGGATGCCGAGCGTGGCGAGGCTGTGATCGAGTGGAGCCACTACAAGACGAAGTTGGGTGTGGCCCTACGTGGCGCTGAGTGGTACGAGTTCGACGACGAGACCGGACTCATCAGCGAGCTGCGGGCTTTTTATGCATCGCCGCAGGACAAGAGCCTGCAAAGGCTGGAGCTGGTCGGCATGGACTATGAGGGCCGCGGCTACTCCACTGCCCCACCGCCGGGGGCCCGAGACTAGCCGCCGCCCTCACACTCGCGCTGCTCAGCTACTCTTGGACGACCAGCGTGGAGGAGAAGATGACTGCCCGCAGGGAGTGCCGGGTTGGGGACAGATCTTCTGCCATCTTGGCAAGCTGTTCCAGCTGCTCCCTATCGGCGCCGCTCTTGACATGGTAGGTAGCGCGAATCTCTTGAAAGCCTGGAGGCACAGCCCCTGGCTCCGGCAGGGCCAGCATGCCCTGAAGGTCGATGTCGCCCTTGATCTCCACCCTCAGCCCTTCGATGGGAATCCCGATGTGCGCTCCAAAGGTCGCCCAGCCCGAAGCCAGGCAGTGGCCCAGGGCGGAGAGCAGCACCTCTATGCAGGATGGGCTCTTATCGGTTCCCAGTAGCTCCTGGGGATGGTCCCCTACGATTGTGAATGCCTTTTCTCGGGACGTATCGTTCCTGACTCCGCCCATGGAGAAGGGTTTGACTACGGCTTCATTGTGAAAGCTGCCTCTCCAAATAGTGGTCGCATAGAAAGAAGCGTTCGCTACCGCAGGCTGCTCCGTCACCATGTCCACCATGTCTTGAATCCCCTGGACAACCAGGCCATTTACAATTTTCTCCGATGCCATCGTGACACCTCCTCTTTAGATTGCCCCCATTATCTGGAAACCACAGGAGCACTTCATCTGACAAACGTCGGATTCTAGCGTGCTGATGAAGAGGGATGTACACAGGGCAGGGGCTTATTGGGGAGGACGCCCACTCAGGGGAGCAGATCATTTTCCACGGCAAAGAGGGTGGCTGCGGATCGACTGGACACGCCAATCTTGCTGTAGATATGTTCCAGATGGGAACGGACGGTTCCTTCAGCTATGAAGAGTGCCGTTGCTGCCTGTCGCCTGTTGAGGCCCTTAGCTATGAGGCGAAGCACCTCAACCTCCCGATCGGTGAGCCCGGCTGGCCAATCTTGTTGGCGGGCCCGCTGTCTGTGGGAGCGATTTGTCCCACTCAGGTCATCCACCAGGGCCTGGAAAGCATCGTGAGAGATCCGGCCCCCTACCTCTTTGCGCATCAGGTCGATCGCCTGATCCCGCTCGCGGCCCAAACCGTCGGGCATATCATGAGTAAGTTCGTCAAAACGGTCAGCTACTGCAATGATCTGAGCCCCCAGCGGTATCTCGGAGCCCTTCAGCCCGCGGTAATAGCCACGGCCATCCATCCTCTCGTGATGTGCTGCCACGATGGGGATGATTGGTTCCATGGCAGGAACTCTGGACAGCACTCGCTCCGAGTGGTATGGGTGAAGCCGAAACTGCTCTCGCTCGGCTTCGGTGTGGCTGTCCTGCGACCTGTTAAGCACGAAGGACGGCACGGCCACGATCCCTATGTCATGTACCAGAGCGGCTTGATAGATCGTGGCTACTTGGGATTCGGAAAGGCCCATCCGCAGAGCAATGCCCTGTGCCAGATCGGCCACTCTGCGCGAACGGCCAGCCAGAAAAGGCGATTTCAGGTCGGCGTAGTCGGCCATGGCCAGCGCCACATCCCTCAGCTTTTCTTCTCCAATGTAGCGATTAGTGGACTGCTCTGGCTCCAAGGATAGTACGCTGTCCCACACCCTTTCCCGCTCTAGACCCGTCCAGAACGCCTCCCTCTCGACTATGGAAAGGAATGCATCGACCACTCCAGGATCGAAGGCTTTGTCGCGCCGAGCTAGGGCCACCTGCTTGGTGGCGTCACGACCTTCCACTCTGTGGAACACCTCCAGGAAGCTCGTCACCAGCACTATCCGAGAGATGACAGGGATCGTCTCTCTCTCGATACCGTATGGCATCCCATGGCCGTCCCATTGCTCAAAGACGTGCATCAGTGCGTCTTGGACGGCCTGGGGCATATCCAAGCGCTGGGCAATTCGTGAGGCCACCTGGCAGGTTGCCTAAAAGCCCTCTTTCATTTCCCCTCGCCCATTTACCAGGAAATCCACGATATTTGTAGCCCGAGTTCGGAGCGACGCACCCGCCGCTACATACTTGAAAAGCCATGAGGCGATATCGAGGGGGTTGCGGTTATTTCGAAAGAATTGGAGGTCTACCTTGGCAGCGAGTTCGTCAACAAGCCAAGAGTCGGCTAGCTGGCTGGTCCAGGTCGTGCAGCCGGCATCCTTCAGCAGCTCGGCGTAGTACAAGTCGGCGCGTTGCTCTAGGGGGAGTTCCATTTCCTGGGCGATGTGCATACCAATGTAGCAAGAGCGTGCACCATGCTCGGCGGGCAACCCCATCGCGAGGTCGCTCGCCAGGGAGAAGGCACCCAACAGATCCACGGTGCGAATTGGATTCCCTTCAGGTCTGGTCGAGGGAAGTCCAGACATTGGCGTAATCCTAGTTGTGGTTGGAGTGCGCAGCACGACCTGCGGAGGCGCCCCGGAGGCGGCTCTGCAACGCCGGTGTAATGGCATGATAGCCCATGATGGCTACGCTGTCGTCGCCCACGGGATGGAGCCTGCCAGTGACCATATCGTAGAACATGGCACCAAGGGAGTAAAGGTCCGATCTGGGCATCTCGGGACAAGGGCCTGTAACGGCTGGAGCTGGGAAGCATGGACTATGAGGGCCGCAGGTATTGGCTACTGCCCCACCGCTTTCGTCTGCCTCCCATTGGGCCCTCGGAGCGTTGAGGCCGGATGATACCATACCGGCTCCGACGCAAAAGCTAGTGTGTGATACAGCAAGGAGGTTCGAATGCAACAGATCAGAGGGCGCACTGGAGAGTACTCATACGTCATCGGCCCGTACCGGGAGCCGGTTGCCACGGTGCAGCCGGGCGAGGTGTTCACGGTGGAAACCGCCGATGCCTTCGAGAATCGGGTCGATTCCCCGGACGCGGACATCACCAAGATCATCCAGTTGCCGTACGTTAACCCGCTTACCGGTCCCATCTATGTTGAGGGCGCGGAGAAGGGGGACACGCTGGCGGTGATCATCCATTCGATAGAGATGACGCGGGACTACGGCGTGAGCGCTCTTATCCCGGAGTTTGGGGGGCTTTGCAGCACTGTGTTAACCCGCACTCTGAACGAGCCTCTACCGCCACGGGTGATGCTGCACCCAATCCATGGCGACGAGATCACGTTTTCAGAGGAGTTGCCGATCGCGCCAATTCCAGTTACGCCGTTCTACGGGACGATGGGGACCGCGCCGGAGCTTGAGGCGATCTCCTCTCTGGCGCCCGGCCCCCACGGGGGCAACATGGATGCGGCAGACCTCCGCCCTGGAAACACCGTGTTCCTGCCGGTGCACGTGCCCGGTGCGCTGCTCCATGTCGGGGACGGCCACGCGGCGCAGGGGGATGCCGAGGTGTGCGGGGTGGCAGTCGAGGTGCCTACACGAGGGACGTTGTCGGTCCAGGTGATCAAGGGCTCTGCGATCCGTACGCCACGGGTCGACTCGCCAGACCAGATCATGACCATTGGCAGTGCCAGGCCAATGGAGGACGCCGCGCGAATCGCATTTTACGAGCTCGTGCGATGGCTGGAGGACGACTACGGCCTTGAAAGGTTGACTGCATATCAGCTTTGCTCACAGGTCGCCGAGGTGCGTGTCGCCAACATGGTGGACACGCTTTACTCCATCGTGGCCAAGTTTCCAAAGCGATACCTGCCAGCGTGGGAGTGAAGGATGCGGCGATACGACTAGTAGTCTGAATATCGACGGTACCAGTCCAGGTTGGTTCGAATGTACCTGATTTGACGTGCGGCGTCGGCAATACCATGGGTAGGACCAAATCTCTAGTGGAGGTTCTAACTCATGAGCAAGGATCAGGAAGCCGACAGGATAATCAAGAGACACGTGGTTTGGGCTATGGGGGGCGGTCTCATACCTGTGCCTCTGTTTGACATCGCGGCTGTGACAGGTATTCAGGTGGACATGCTTCGAGAGCTTGCCGACCTCTATGAGGCCGACTTCTCGAGGGCCACGGGCAAGAGGTTCGTGCCAGCGCTGACTGGCGGCACCTTCGCCCGGCTGGGCGCGTCGCTGTTCAAGGCTGTCCCTGTAGTTGGGACGATTGTCG
>Ga0114996_10009441_pt1 | contig 10694 bp, 10 predicted proteins | sample ArcticOcean_MG_C_4_FD_87039 | JGI IMG/M metagenome (GOLD analysis project Ga0114996, IMG submission 87039) | Marine microbial communities from western Arctic Ocean - ArcticOcean_MG_CB4_134 | ecosystem: Environmental > Aquatic > Marine > Oceanic | place: Arctic Ocean: Canada Basin | collected... | reverse complement strand
GGAAGATGTTTGTCCGGATTCCACCCACAAAGCAGCACATCAGCCATGCAATTTATGCATATCTTTGAACTATTTGTAATAATTCAATAATTCTTGGTACCCGGGTGGAAGGATACCGTGCGGAGGCCCTTTTAGGCGATACCACCGGTCATTTTACGCACCAGAAAATCCCGCAGAACGACAATTCGCTTGGCGTTTCTTAATTCTTCCGGATAGACGAAATAGACATCCAGGCTGGGGCCCCGGACTTCAGGCAGTATCTCTATCAGGTTGCGCCCTTCGCGGCTCATATATTCGGGCAGCGCCGCAATGCCGAGGCCGCTTTGCACCGCCCGGTAGATTCCGTAGATGCTGTTGACCCGAAGCACCGGCTGGCGCGGACGGTCCGGCTCTGCGCCTTCTTCAAGCAGCCAATTTGGGTTACCTACCGGCGGTGCCGCATCTTCGCCGTAAACAATGATGCTGTGATCCTCCAAATCGGCGGACGTTTTCGGCTGGCCCCGTTTCTTGAGATATTCGGGGGCCGCGTAGACACGATAGTTCATGGTCATCAAATGGCGCTGGATCAAGTCCGGCTGGGTCGGCGGCATCAAGCGGATGGCGGCGTCGGCCTCGCGCATGGACAGGTCCAATTCTGTGTCAGCCAAAGCCAGGGAGACTTCGATATCCGGGTACAAGCTGACAAATTCCTTGATCCGGGGCGTCAGCCAGATCGACCCTAAAGCGACCGTTGTGGTGATCGTCAGCGGGCCCTTGGGGCTTTCCTTGGAATCGATAATGCGGGCTTCGGCCATGGCCAGTTTGCCGTAGACATTGTGCGCGGTATGAAACAGGTCCTCGCCCTGCTCGGTCAGCTTTAGGCCGCGGGCGTGGCGGTGGAACAATTTCACGGCCAGACTGTCTTCCAGGGACGAAACCTGGCGGCTGACCGCCGACTGGCTCAGATTCAGGACTTCCCCGGCATGGGTAAAGCTGCCGGCTTCGGCAACGGCATGAAAAACGCGGAGCTTGTCCCAATCCATACTTATCTCCCTCAGGCGGCCCAAGCGGGCGCCGAAGAATCGATGCCCGGGCCTACTCGGCGGCCTCGGCCGTGTCGGTCTGTTCGGCCAAAAAGCGTTCGGCCTCCAGCGCGCCCATGCAACCGGTGCCCGCCGCCGTCACCGCCTGGCGATAGATTTTATCCTGCACGTCGCCGGTGGCGAAGACGCCGTCGATGCTGGTCAGGACAGTGCCGGGCTGGGTCAGGAGATAGCCATGCTCATCCATGTCCAGTTGGTCCTTGAAAATATCCGAATTGGGCGTGTGGCCGATAGCGATAAAGACACCCTCGCAGGCGATCTCGGACTGCGCGTCGGACTTGACGTTGCGCACCCGGATGCCGGTGACCCCGAGCGGGTCCTCAACCCCCAAAACCTCATCCAGCACGCTGTCCCATACGGGTTCGACCTTGTCGTTCCTGAGCAGACGGTCCTGGAGGATTTTCTCCGCGCGCAACTCGTCGCGGCGATGCACCAGATACACATGCGACGCAAAATTGGTCAGAAACAGCGCTTCCTCGACCGCCGTGTTGCCGCCGCCGATGACCGCAACCGGTTTGTCGCGGAAGAAAAATCCGTCGCATGTGGCGCACGCCGAGACCCCGAAACCGGAGAATTTTGCCTCACTTTCCAGGCCCAGCCAGCGGGCGCTGGCGCCGGTGGCGATGATCACCGTATCGCCGGTATAAATGTCGCCGCCGTCGCCGATTGCGCGAAACGGGCGCTGGTTGAGATCGGTTTTAACGATGATGTCTTCGAACATCCGGGTACCGACGTTAACCGCTTGTTCATGCATCTGGTCCATCAGCCACGGACCCTGCACGGCTTCCGCGAAACCGGGATAGTTTTCCACGTCGGTGGTGATGGTCAACTGCCCGCCCGGCTGAATTCCACGCACCAGGATGGGCTTCAAATTGGCCCTGGAGGCGTATATTCCGGCCGTGTAGCCGGCGGCGCCGGAACCGATGATCAAGACTTTCGAATGGTGCGTTTCCGGCATGACGGCAGGATTCCTTAATGACAAGTTTCAAAGGCCTAAGACACCCTAAGATAGGAAGACCCAGGCGGAGAGGCAAGCGCCCGTCGCCGGCCTTCTATGGCATTAAAAAAACCGCCTAAGGTTGGCCATTAGAGCAAGATTATTTCGTAACAAAATTGCGCAATAATATTATATAGTCCGGGGCGGAAGGGAATTTTTCATGCAAAAAGTCAAACTGGACAAAATCGACCGCCGAATCCTGCACGACCTTCAGGCCGAGGGCCGCATCACCAACGTGGAACTATCCAGACGTGCCAGCATTTCAGCGCCACCGTGCCTTAGGCGCGTCCGGGCGCTTGAAGAGGCCGGCTACATCAAAAGCTACCACGCCACGCTCGATTCCAAGGCGTTGGGGTTTCACGTCACCGTGTTTGCCCAGGTCGGCCTGTCGTCCCAAGCCGAGCCCGACCTCATCGCCTTCGAGCAGACCGTCCAGGAATGGCCGGAAGTGCGCGAATGTTTCATGCTGGCGGGCGAAACCGATTTTTTGCTGAAAGTCGTCGCCGCCGACTGGGACGCCTATCAGACCTTCCTGACCGCCAAATTGACGGCGGCGGCCAACGTCAACCACGTCAAATCGTCCCTATCCATCCGCGCCGCCAAGTCGGAACCGGGCGTTCCCATTGCCGTGGAGCCCCCCGCCGAAGACGGCGGGGACGACGAGGACGAGACATATCCGTAACGCCCATCAAACCTTTTGCAAAACGGCCTGAACTACTTGCCGGAAGTGGGAGGCCCGGATTTTAGAAATTTGCCGAGATCGACGCACCGCGCCGTCGGCGTCAACACGGCTTTGTCCATAAGGAATTTCCGCTCGTCGGGCCAAAACTTATACATCGGATGGGCGCGAACAAATTCCCGCGCCGCCGTAGCGCATTCGGCACGGAACGAAAACCCGCCGACGGTTGTATCGGGATTCTCCGGCGGGCCGCCAAGGGTCAGGATCAAGGCCCATTCAATCATCACGCGAGTATAGCAAGGCCGGCCATCACTGTCCTTTCTTTCGTTTGACCTTGATCTTTCGGCCGGAAGACCGGGGGCGGCGTTTTAGCGGGTTGATTACGTTTTGATCCTTCGTCCCAGGCAACCTATCGCGGGGTATGTTGATAGGGTCGTTGGGAAAGTTCTTGGGTAGCCTCGGCGTTTTAAGGTTTTTTGGATTCCTTATGGACATTGTCACCTCCTACTAGGCAAACCCCCGACTATCAGGAGTTTAATTATATTGGAGGAAACTATACGTATTATATTTCTTGAATTTAAGAACAAACCTAGAATATTTTTCTGAATACGAAAAATATAACAGGAGCCTGAAAAACCTCTTACTTAAATTCGACCCTAATAATCTCGTAGGATTTCTTGCCGCCGGGTGTGTTGACTTCCGCCGAATCGCCCAGGGTCTTACCGATCAGGGCCCGGGCCAGGGGCGAGGTTATGGACAGCCTGCCGCCTTTGGCGTCGGATTCTTCGCTGCCGACGATTTGATATGTGCTTTCCTCGTCGGTTTCCTCGTCGGCCAGCAATACCGTGGCGCCGAACTGCACCCTGTCACCCGACAGAGACTTGGGGTCGATGACTTCGGCGCAGCTGATGATTCCTGCGAGGTCTTTCAGGCGGGCTTCGATCATGCCCTGGCGTTCCTTGGCCGCGTGGTATTCGGCGTTTTCTTTCAAATCGCCGTGTTCGCGCGCTATGCCGATGGCTTTGGAAATGGCCGGGCGCTCGTCGTTCTTGAGCCGCCGGAATTCCTCTTCCAGGTCGGCCAGCCCGGCGGCTGTCATCGGTACTTTTTCCATGGCTCTTGGCCTTTGAAACTAAAATTCCCCCGCATGACCGGGGGCAGGATCGCAAACATTAATTAATACGAGGTATCAAAGTAAGCCTGCAACGGCGCCACTTCAAGGCCGCCCTTGGTGATGGCCTCGATGGCGCCGACGGCGGCCGCCGCCCCAGTCATAGTGGTGTAATGGGGGATGTTGTTGACCAGCGCGCCGCGCCGGATGGTGTAGCTGTCGGCGATGGCCTGAGCGCCTTCGGTGGTATTGATGATCAACTGCACGCCGCCGTCGTTGATGGCGTCAACGCAATGGGGCCCGCCTTGCAGCACCTTGTTGACATGCGTCACCGGCAAGCCTTGGGCGGTGAAAAACTCCTGGGTGCCGCCGGTCGCCAGAAGATCAAACCCCAGCGCCGACAAGCGCTTGCACAATGCGGCGGCCTTTTCCTTGTCGCCGTCCTTGACCGAAATAAAAACCGTGCCGCCCGTGGGCAGCCGGTTGCCCGCGCCCATTTGGGATTTGGCGAAAGCGCGCTCAAAATCCACATCCAGGCCCATGACCTCGCCGGTCGACTTCATCTCGGGCCCCAAAATGATATCGACGCCGGGGAAGCGGGCGAACGGGAACACCGCTTCCTTGACCGCGATGTGGCCCCGGCCCGCCGCCGCTTTCGACACTGACTCAGGCAAGCCAAAACTTTTCAATTTTTCACCGGCCATGATGCGGGCCGCCAGCTTGGCCACCGCCACGCCGGTCGCCTTGGCGACGAAGGGCACGGTGCGGCTGGCGCGCGGGTTGACCTCGATCAGATAAATTTCGCCGTCCTTGACCGCGTACTGCACGTTCATCAACCCGACGACGCTCAAAGCCTCGGCCAGCAGCTTGGTCTGGCGTTCCAGCTCGGTAATGATATCAGGCGGCAGCGAATTGGGCGGCAGGGAGCACGCGCTGTCGCCGGAATGAATACCGGCTTCCTCGATGTGCTCCATGATGCCGGCGATGTAGATGTCGGTGCCATCGCTAAGCGCGTCCACATCGACTTCAATGGCGTCTTCGAGGAACGAATCCAGCAGCACCGGGCTTGTCCCCGACACCTGCACGGCTTCCGCCATATAGCGTTTCAACCCGGCCGTGTCGTGAACGATTTCCATGGCCCGGCCGCCAAGCACGTACGAGGGCCGGATGACCAGCGGGTAGCCAACGGTTTCCGCCACCTTTTCAGCCTCGGCAGGGGAACGCGCCAGGCCGTTCTTCGGCTGTTTGAGGTCGAGGTCCTGCAATAACGCCTGAAACCGTTCGCGGTCCTCGGCCAGGTCGATGGCGTCCGGCGAGGTGCCGAGTACGGGGATGCCTTCCGCCTCCAGCGCATGGCTCAGTTTCAACGGTGTCTGGCCGCCCAATTGCACGATGACGCCTAAAAATTCCCCGGCCCGTTGTTCGACGCGGATCAGCTCGATCACGTCTTCGGCGGTGAGCGGCTCGAAATAGAGCCGGTCCGAGGTGTCGTAATCGGTCGATACCGTCTCCGGGTTGCAGTTGACCATGATCGCCTCGATGCCCATTTTCTTCAGCGCATAGGCGGCGTGAACACAGCAGTAATCGAACTCGATGCCCTGGCCGATCCGGTTGGGACCGCCGCCCAGGATCACGGCTTTGCGCCGGTCCGTCGGCTCGGCTTCGCAGTCCGCCGGTCCCAGTCCGTCGCCCGAATAGGTCGAATACATATAAGACGTCTGCGAAGGAAACTCTCCGGCGCAGGTGTCGACCCGTTTATACGCAGGCCCAATGTCCAGCTCTCGTCTTTTGGCAATAATGGAGGCCGCGCCCTGCCCCGTAAGTTCGCCGAGACGTTCGTCGGAAAAACCCATTTTCTTGAGCGCTAGCAGGCCCGCCGCGTCTTCCGGCAAGCCATCGCTTTTGATCCGTGCTTCCGCCGCGACCAGGGTCTCGATCTGGCGCAAAAACCACGGGTCGTATTTGCAGGACTCCTGGATATCTTCCAAATCATGGCCAAGACGAAACGCCTGGGCGATCAGCAGCAGTCTATCGGGCCGGGCCAGACGAAGCTCAGCCAGGATATCCTCCGCGCCGTCGCCGTCGAAACCTTCGACCTCGTTGAGGCCAGTCAGCCCGGTTTCCATGGACCGCAGGCCTTTTTGCAGGGATTCGGCGAAGTCTGAACCGATGGACATGGCCTCGCCGACCGATTTCATGGAGGAACTGAGCAGGGCCTCGGTGCCGGGGAATTTCTCGAACGTGAAACGGGGGATTTTGGTCACCACGTAATCGATGGTCGGCTCAAAACTGGCAGGCGTGACGCCGGTGATGTCGTTATCCAGCTCGTCGAGCGTGTAGCCGACGGCCAGCTTGGCCGCGACACGGGCGATGGGGAAGCCGGTCGCTTTCGACGCCAGGGCTGACGAGCGCGACACGCGCGGGTTCATTTCGATCAGCAGCAAACGCCCGGTATCGGGATTGACGGCGAACTGCACGTTGGAGCCCCCGGTATCGACGCCGATCTCGCGCAGCACCGCGATTGAGGCGTTGCGCATGATCTGATATTCTTTGTCGGTCAGCGTCAGCGCCGGCGCCACGGTGATGCTGTCGCCCGTATGCACGCCCATGGGATCGACGTTTTCGATGGAACAGATGATGATGCAGTTGTCCGCATGATCACGCACAACCTCCATTTCGAATTCCTTCCAACCGAGGATCGATTCCTCGACCAGCACCTGTGTCACCGGCGAGGCGTCGAGCCCGGAAGTGACGAAATTCTCGTATTCCTCAACCGTGTTGGCGATGCCGCCGCCGATGCCGCCCAGGGTAAAGGACGGACGGATGATCATCGGCAGGCCGATTTCCTTCATCGCCGCGCGGCCTTCTTCCATGGTCGTCACGATGCGGCTTTCCGGGCATTCGAGGCCGATATTGGCCATGGCTTCGCGAAATTGCTGGCGGTCCTCGGCCTTGGCAATGGCCTCGGCCGTAGCGCCGATCAGCTCGACGCCGTATTTCTCCAGAATGCCCGCTTCCGCCAGCTCGATCCCGGCGTTCAGCCCCGTCTGCCCGCCCATGGTCGGCAGCAGCGCATCCGGCTTTTCCTTGGCGATGACCTTCTCCAGCATGTCCAGCGTGATCGGCTCGACATAGGTCGCATCCGCCATGGACGGGTCGGTCATGATGGTCGCCGGGTTGGAATTGACCAGCACGACGCGATAGCCCTCTTCGCGCAACGCCTTGCACGCCTGAGCGCCGGAATAATCGAACTCGCACGCCTGGCCGATAACAATCGGCCCGGCGCCGATGATCATGATGGTTTTAATGTCGGTGCGTTTGGGCATCAGATGACCCCCAGCCCGGCCAAGATCAGCAGCACCGTCGTCGCGATGAAGAAATAGATGTTGTAGCGGAACCTGTGGACGATTTGCTTGAATTTGCTCATGGGGCCGCCTCCTCCATCATCGCCACGAACCGCTCGAACAGGTAGTGGCTGTCCTGCGGACCAGGCGACGCATCGGGGTGGTATTGCACGGAGAAGACCGGTTTGCCGTCGAGCTTGAGGCCTTCTAGGGAACCGTCGAACAGGGATGTGTGGGTTTCGGTGACGCCTTTGGGCAAGCTGTCGCGCTCGACGACGAAGCCGTGGTTCTGGCTGGTGATTTCGACCCGGCCGGTCTCCAGATCTTTAACCGGCTGGTTGGCGCCGCGGTGGCCCAAGTGCATTTTCGACGTCTTGCAACCCAAGGCCAGCGACAGAATCTGGTGGCCCAGGCAGATGCCGAACACCGGCAGGCCGGTTTCCAGAACGCCCCTGATCGCCGGGACGGCGTAGGTGCCCGTCGCCGCCGGGTCGCCGGGGCCGTTGGACAGGAACACGCCGTCGGGCTTGTGGCCCAATATGTCGTCCGCCGTGGCCGTCGCCGGCACCACAGTGACCCGGCAGCCGGTGGACGCCAGACAACGCAGGATGTTGCGCTTGACCCCGTAATCGACGGCGACGACGTGGAATTTGGGCTTGTCCTGTTTGCCGAAACCGCTCTCCAGCGTCCATTCGGTCTCGTCCCAGGTATAGGTCTGGGCGCAGGAGACCTCTTTCGCCAGGTCCATGCCTTCCAGCCCCGGCCAGCCGGCGGCTTTGGTCAGGGCGGCGTCGATATCAAGAGCCTCCCCCTCTGCCCCGCGAACTATCACGCCGGTCGGCGCGCCGGAGTCCCTTATTAGCCGCGTCAGGCGGCGGGTATCGATGCCGGTGACGGCGACCAGATTCATGGATTTAAGCCAGGCGTCCAGATGCCCAGCCGAGCGCCAACTGGCCGGATCGGTGATATCGGCCCGGAGCACGCAGCCGCGGGCGGCGGGGGTTGTTGTTTCCAAATCTTCAAAATTGGCGCCGACGTTGCCGATGTGGGGGAAGGTGAAGGTGATGATCTGCCCGGCGTAGCTGGGATCGGTTAGGATTTCCTGATACCCCGTGATAGAGGTGTTGAAACAGACCTCGCCGACCGCCTGGCCGGTGGCCCCTGCGCCCCGGCCCCAGAATACTTCGCCCGACGCCAGCACCAGGGCGGCGTCGGCGGCGCGAGAGAATCCGTCCCCCCGGAACTCGGTTCCGGCCGGGATAACGGGGGATTTAACGTCTGTCATGGGCGGGGCCTGGGTCGGCGTTGCTTAGGCTGGCCCTTCATAAGCAATCCACTGGCTCAGGTCAAGACTCCAAATTCCTGAAAGTACCTTATTTTTCAATGACTTATTTTCAAACTGCCGCTTGCTTTTTGCGCCGTTTTTCACTACGTTTTTCAATTCCCGACAAAACTACTCAAAGGCCTGCCATGCTGCGCACGCGTCTCACCGATGCCCTCAAGACGGCGATGAAGAGCAAGGACGCGAAATCTACCGCCACGCTACGGCTGATCCTTGCGGCCCTGAAGGACCGCGACATCGCGGCGCGCTCCAAGGGCAACAGGGCCACCATTTCTGATGACGAAGTGCTTGGCATGCTGCAATCCATGATCAAGCAGCGCCGCGAATCCATCGCCCTTTATGAAAAAGGCGGGCGCATGGAACTGGCCCAGCAGGAAGCCGAGGAAATCGCCGTTATCGAGGAATTCCTGCCCGAACAGATGGGCGCGGACAAAATGGCATCCGTCATCGACGCCATTATTACCGAATCGGAAGCCGCCAGCCTCAGGGACATGGGCCGCGTGATGGCGGCATTGAAGGAAAATTACGCCGGCAGCATGGATTTATCCAAAGCCAGCGCCCTAGTCAAGGAACGGCTGGGCTAGACCTGCGGTCGGCGGCTGTGAGTTCTTTCTGAATCACCTGAATAACTCCTGCCCCTTTCTTCTCTCAAAAACAGTAAAATGGTGCGATTCGGTGCAGTGCCGAAGCCTTTTTGTGGGATAGCATATGGCTTTTTCCGATCAATTCCTTGAAGACTTGCGTGGCCGGGCCGGACTGGCCGATGTCATCGCCAGGCGCGTCAAGCTGACCCGCAAGGGGCGCGAACATATGGGCCTGTGCCCGTTCCACAAGGAAAAGACGCCGTCCTTTACGGTCAATGAGGAAAAAGGCTTCTACCACTGCTTCGGCTGCGGCGAACACGGCAGCGTCTTCGATTTCGTCATGCAGACCGAGGGCCTCAGTTTTCCGGAGGCGGTGGAAAAACTGGCCGGAGAGGCCGGCGTGGAGATTCCTCAAGACTCCCCGGAAGAACGCGAACGCCAGAAACAACGCCAAACCCTTTACGACGTTACTGAGGCGGCGGCGCAGTTTTTCGAGCACCAGCTCTACCAGCCGAGTGGCAAACACGCGCTCGACTATCTCAAAGGCCGGGGCCTCACCGACGACACCATCAAACGCTTCCAGTTGGGCTTCGCACCGGATGACCGCAATGCGTTGAAGGGCGCCCTTGGCCGGGACGGCATCGAAGAAGGCCGCATGATCGCCGCCGGGTTGATCATTCAGCCCGACGATCAATCGAGAGATTCCTACGACCGCTTTCGCGGCCGCGTGATGTTTCCCATAACCGACACCCGGGACCGGGTCATCGCTTTCGGCGGTCGGACTTTGGGCGACGGCGAACCTAAGTATCTGAATTCTCCGGAAACCTCGCTGTTTCACAAAGGCCGCGTCTTGTACGGGCAGAAAATGGCCAGCGGGCCGGCGCGCAAGGCCGGTTCCATCATCGTCACCGAGGGCTACACGGACGTCATCGCGCTCAATCAGGCCGGGTTTGAGAACGCCGTTGCCCCCTTGGGCACGGCGCTGACCGAAGATCAAATAAGGATTTTATGGAAGATCGTACCCGAACCGGTGTTGTGTTTCGACGGCGACGCCGCCGGCCAGAAAGCCGCCGCCCGCGCGGCCGAGCGCGCGTTGCCGTTGCTGGCGTCGGGTTACGGCCTGCGCTTTGCCCTTTTGCCCGACGGCGAGGACCCGGACAGCCTGATCAAAACTAGCGGCGCGGACGCCATGACCAAGGTGATCCAGAGCGCACTGCCGTTGTCGGAAGTATTGTGGCGCATGGAAACCGGTGGCCGTGTGCCAAAAACCCCGGAACAACGGGCCGCCCTGCAAAAGCGCTTGAAGGATCATGCCCTGCAACTCACCGATTCCACGCTCCGGTCACATTTTTTGTCACTGTTCAACGACCGACTCTGGGCCGGGGCTAAAAACCGGGGCAAAAATACCCGTGCCGGACGGGATTCCAACTGGACGCCGTCCATGGCGCTCGGCGACGGTCCGGGCGTTGACGGTTTGGTAAACACAGCCCCCAATGCCCAAAAACGCGCCCAGCAGGTGTTGCTGGCGATCCTCATTAACCATCCGGACATCTTC
>Ga0114996_10009440_pt1 | contig 10694 bp, 10 predicted proteins | sample ArcticOcean_MG_C_4_FD_87039 | JGI IMG/M metagenome (GOLD analysis project Ga0114996, IMG submission 87039) | Marine microbial communities from western Arctic Ocean - ArcticOcean_MG_CB4_134 | ecosystem: Environmental > Aquatic > Marine > Oceanic | place: Arctic Ocean: Canada Basin | collected... | reverse complement strand
TAAATCTTGCTGTGTCATTACATGCTCCTGACAACGAAACTAGATCAGAAACCATGCCGATCAATAAGCGATATCCTATAGAAGATTTACTTCAAGCATGCCAGAGTTTTGTAAAAAAAACTAAACGCAGAATATTCATAGAGTACGTATTACTAAAGGGGCAAAATGACACCCCCAAACATGCTGCCAAGCTGGGTGAAATCCTTAAAGATTTACTATGTCACGTAAACCTCATTCCTGTAAATCCAACCGGTGACGGACCATACCACCGTACGAGTTACAAGGAGGCACAGAGATTCCAGTCCGATCTAAAGACATTTAATGTACCGTCAACGGTAAGAATGGAAAAAGGAATTGATATCGATGCAGGATGTGGGCAGTTAAGAGATAGGGCATTGGCCTTAACTGAGTAGTTAAATATAACTTCAGTTTAATTGGAATTTTGACATCAGCCACAACTTAAATAACTAGTTTCACGTCGTGCACTAACCGCTCGGGATTAGAAGTGAAGTCAGTGATAATAGACCGCAATTTTCCATGCTGATCAATCAGATACACAGGTGCTGAGTGCATCTTTAAATATTTCTGTGCTGACGTTTCTGAGGTCTGAATCCCATTTGCTACAGATACAAGTTCGCCAGTGAGTTTGTCTAGGGCACTTTCAGATGAACCCGCCGGCTGAGTAACTACAGCAATGTGGTACTCGTTCCATATTTTGGAAAGGTCGTCGTGTGACCCGGTTAAAAATGACATAACATCAAGCATGCCTAAATTACGTAAAAAATCGTAAGTGCTTTCGGGAGTATCCCCATCTGGGTCGACTGAAACAGCGATGAATTCTACCTTTTCAGTATCTTCACCTAACATATTGTAAGCTTGTTTTAAGCTGATGGTGGTGAGAGGACATATATCGAAACATCGAGTGTATATAAAGGTTAACGCGACAACGGAACCCCTTTTCGAGTAGAGAGAAACTTGGTCTCCGAATTGGTCCGTAAGCACGAATCCCGGGGCTTCATTATTCGCTGTAAGTTCTGTTCCTAAAAATGCACGTTGACCCGGAATGCAAGCGCCTAACAGTAACGCCAAAGCTATCAAGATTGCTAGCTTTGGGAAATATCGACAAATATTAAATGTAGTCTGCAAATTGATTAAAAAGTAACTGCCGCATCAACCATCATCGCTGTGAATAGTAAAGCTAAATAGAGCAGGGAGTAAAGGTATAATCGACGGGCATTTTGTCTTGTTGTCGCTCTAAATACTCTGATCGCGTAAAGGAGAAAGATTGTCCCCAGCATGAGAGCGCTAGCAGCGTAAATCGCGCCTACTACGCTTGTCGTTGCAAAGAGTATGGTTAATGTAATCAGGATTATCGAATGTCCCAATATTCCTTTAGCGGTTGCTTCTTCCCCGTATACAACTGGAAGCATAGGAACACCAGCCTTAGCATAGTCGTCCTTCATAAGTAGAGATAATGCCCAAAAATGTGGGGGGGTCCAAAAAAATACTATTCCGAATAGGTAGAGAGATGGGAGTTCCAGCCCACCCGTTATGGCTGCCCATCCGACCATAGGAGGCACGGCACCGGCGGCACCGCCTATCACTATGTTTTGTATGGATGTTCTCTTTAACCAGGCTGTGTAAACGAGAGCGTAAAAGATAGTTGCTCCGGCAACCAATGCCGCGCTTATAAGATTAACCCAGTAGAAAAGTACAGTGAACGCAATTACATTTAGGGTTATGCCGAAATAGAGAGCATGATTTGGGGCAATTCGATTACTAGGTAGCGGCCTATTACTGGTGCGACTCATCTTGTTGTCTATATCACGGTCCAAATAGTGATTTATGGCGTTCGCACCTCCGGCTCCAAGGGATCCACCAATTAATACAATCAAGGTTGTTAGAAGAGGTGGCACCCCGTTAGAGGCTAAAAACAATCCGCCTAGGGCGGTGATGAGCAAAAGTACGATGATCATCGGCTTGGTGAGTGCGAAGTAATCCCTCGCCACCGATTTGAAATTTGTGTTGAGTGAATTGGGTATTACCAATGTTGCCAATATTACTAAATTGCCCCATTGAGCTGTTGCTAGGGTCAGATGTGAAATCCGTAGTATAGAAGAGAATCCGGTTAGGGGATTGGCGGCGCCAACAATCACTTGAGACAATGAAATGACGACTAGAAATGCCCCTGCGATTCCTGTAGACGTCGAACGACTCCGTTGTGACCAAGCAATAAGCCCTGCTCCGACTCCTACCAAAGTGGAAACCCCAGCAATAATTCTGTGGGATAAATGCAACCATTCAAGCGAGATATCTGGTACTAATGAGCTATTACAGAGAGGCCAACTTGGACATATCGTGCCGGCTCCTTGGCCTACAGTGATAGATCCTGAAATTATCGCTATGATCGTGATCACCGCACCCAATGTAGCTAAAAAGAAGATTCTGGGTTCAGGCTGCCTGGATTTTGTGGAGCCATGATAAACCCATATTACCCCTACGAGAAGGAGAGCGAAAATCGATTGCGCTGTTATCAGGTGAAGAGTGCGAAAATGAGGGTTGAGTTCGGTGAATACAGTCGCAGCTCCTAAGCCACCCGCCAATATTATTAGCAGCACAGTTGTCCAGAGTATATTTTTTACTGGGTTAACTGAAGGTCGTATGAATGTTGCAAATAGTGCCGTTCCAATTAAGAATATACCCGCCAGGGTTGCTAGTAGCCTGTGGAAGTACTCAATCAAACTGTGAAGGTCGAAAGGGGGGATTATCTTCCCATAACATAACGGCCAGTCAGGACATCCCAGACCGGATCCCGTAACTCGTACGAGCGCCCCAACGGTAATTAGGGTAAAAACGGTGGTTGCACAAACGGTGATAAGAATCAACAACGAGGTGTTGGAAAACTTGTTGTGCAACCCTTTTGCAGAGGCGGAGTTATCTTTGTCAGCCATATGTTTAAATATATCTTCCTTATGGTCAGGCTTAGAACAGGCTGTGTCTATTTTTAGACACCAGTCAACAATATGATATTCCCATAGAACCACATACTCAACAAAAATGTTGAGGGAATATTATTGACTCACGATTATCCAGTTGGTATTCTTTCAATGAGTTGGGGCAATTTTCACAAACGCCGACCCAAGTAAACTTAATTGAGCAAAACGGAAATCAAAAACCCTATGCTCCATAACTTAACAAAACTAAGGCCTGTCCTCCTCCTTCTTCTGGTTCCTGTTTTACTTACGACGGCCTGTTTTCCCTCCCATCCACAGTCGACCTTTGAAGCGGCAGGTCCAGTAGCAGAGGCACAGCTGAAGCTGTTTTACATAATTTTCTGGGCTGCTGTATTTGTGTTTGTGGTAGTGAATGGAGCCTTCATATACGCGTTTATCAAGTACAGGCGTCGTGCGAACGAGGCTCATCTTCCGAAGCAAACTCATGGTCATACTGTCCTCGAAATAACATGGACGATAGCTCCAATGATTATTTTGGCAATTATCACCGTCCCGACAATTACGACGATTTTCTACACCGCTGAGCCGCCGCCTGGAAAAACGCTTGAGTTGAAAGTGATAGCTCATCAGTGGTGGTGGGAATTTGAGTATCCTGACCTAGGAATTACCACCGCTAATGAACTCCATGTGCCTGTAGGGATGGCTATAGACGTGTCTTTGGAGTCGAAAGACGTGATCCATAGTTTCTGGATCCCCAAACTAGCTGGGAAAATGGACTTGGTTCCAGGACACATTAATACAATGTGGTTTCAAGCTGATAGGGCAGGAGAATTTTACGGGCTGTGCGCTGAGTTTTGTGGCACAGCTCACGCGCAGATGCGGTTCATGGTCCATGCGGAAAAACAAAGCGACTTCGATGCTTGGGTTGAGTCAATTAAGGCAACTCCAGGTGAAATGACCGGTCTTGCCGCAAAGGGGAAGGACCTTTTCGTAAATAAGGGATTTGACGGGACACTTCGAGGAGAGAAGGTAACGGCGCAACGGTGCGCGTTTTGCCATACAGTGGAGGGTCTTCCAATAAGGGGAGCCGTTGGACCCGTGCTGACTCATGTTGGTGGGAGAGAAACCATAGGTGCAGGGATAATCGATAATAGCGCTGGAAATCTGAAGGCTTGGCTTACTAACCCTGACAAAATGAAACCTGGCGTAGGTATGCCGACTTTGAGTATAGCTGATGATGAGTTAGATGCTTTAGTTGCCTACCTTGAGGGATTACAATGAAATTGGCATTAATTTCGGAGGGCAGTAATGGCTGTTGCTAGTGGCCGAAAATATTCGGTACTGAGAAGACCCACCGTTGCAACAGGTTGGTGGGGGTGGTTTGTTACCGTTGATCACAAACGAATTGGCATTCTTTACGGGATAACCTCGGTTCTTTTCTTCCTACTGGGAGGGATTGAGGCCATCACACTGAGATTGCAGTTGTCGAATCCTGAGAATGCTTTGGTAAGTCCAGATGTTTTCAGCCAACTGTTCACGATGCACGCTCTGACAATGATATTTCTAGCGATAATGCCATTGAGCGTTGCTTTTTTCAATATTGTAATACCACTTCAAATAGGTGCGAGGGACGTTGCTTTCCCTCGGCTTAATGCCCTGAGCTATTGGGTGTATCTTTTTGGAGGTTTACTACTCAATGCCGGATGGCTTGTTGGTCGCGCCCCCGGGTCCGGATGGTTTGCTTACTCACCCTTGACTTCCACCGCCTTTGACGTCGCAGGAGGAATGGACTTCTACGTTTTGGGGCTTCTAATGCTTGGTACTTCTTCAATGGCCGGAGCCTTTAACTTTATAGTCACCATTATAAATATGCGTGCGCCAGGCATGACTTTGATGCGAATGCCTGTTTTCACGTGGATGACACTAGTGACCTCATTTCTTTTGGTCACTGCTATGCCGGTCATAACTGTGGCCTTGATAGAGCTTGGGTTCGATCGGTTTGTAGGGACCAATTTTTTCAATCCGACCATGGGCGGTGACCCAGTATTGTGGCAACATCTATTTTGGGTTTTCGGTCATCCTGAGGTTTACATATTGATACTTCCAGCTATGGGGATTGTCTCGGAAGTTCTGCCTACATTTTCTAAGAAACCACTCTTTGGATATCCTTTCATAGTTTTATCCGGTGTGTTCATAGGCTTCATGGGATGGACAGTATGGAGTCATCACATGTTTACGGTTGGTCTAGGGCCTGTTGCGAATGCAACTTTTGCGGTTACTACTGTACTGATAGCCGTGCCGACTGGTGTGAAAATTTTCAATTGGTTGGGTACATTGTGGAGGGGCTCCATTGAATTCAACACTGCGATGCTGTTTGCACTTGGATTTGTAATACTGTTCATCATTGGCGGTTTAAGCGGGGTGACCCATGCGGCCGTTCCAGCGGATGCACAGCAACAAGATACTTATTACATAGTCGCGCATCTTCACTACGTATTATTTGGCGGATCCATTTTCGGATTATTCGCTGGCATATACTATTGGTTCCCTAAGGTGACAGGTCGCTTGATGAATGAGAAATTAGGTAAACTCAATTTCTGGCTTCTTTTCATTGGCATGAATCTTACGTTTGCACCGATGCATTGGGTGGGGCTTGATGGAATGCCCAGACGCATTTACACATACGACTCCGCCATGGGCTGGGACTTTTGGAATCTTTTTTCCACTGTTGGCAGTTGGGTAATATTACTCGGTGTCCTCGTGTTTCTGCACAATATAATGAGAAGTCTCCGTAAGGGTGAGGTAGCTGGCAATGATCCATGGGACGGAAGGACGCTGGAATGGTCTATACCGTCACCCCCCCCTGAGTATAACTTTGCGGAAATCCCCACTGTTAGTGGGAGAGATGCCTTTTGGTCTGAGAAATACGTCGAAAATGAGGATGGAATACCTATCCCCATCAAGAAGCGACCGAGTTCAGGTGGCAAGGATACTAATGATATACATATGCCTGGATTGTCTTACTTTCCATTTGTTACTGCGCTAGGGATGGCAATATGTTTCTTTGGCGTTTTGATACACATTTCAGTTATCGTAATAGGCCTTGTCGTAATGCTGTTTGGTATTTATGGCTGGGCATTTGAACCCGCGGATCCGGAGCCTGAATCTGGTAGTCATTAAGGGGAACATCATTGGCACAAGTTGTATCACATAACGATCATCCAACGACGACGACCGGTTTAGACCATCGAAAGATGCTGATGTGGGCATTTCTCGGTTCCGATTGTTTGTTTTTCGGATCACTAATAGCTACCTACCTGTTATACAGAGGGAAAAGTATTACGGGGCCATATCCTCACGAAGTGTTCAACATACCGTACACGTCAATTAGCGCGTTTGTATTGTTGATGAGTAGTTTGACTATGGTGCTAGCCCTAGCAGCAATACAAAGGGGAGATCAACGTGGCTTGAAGGTATGGTTGCTAGCTACCGCTCTTCTAGGAACGATCTTCCTAGGCGGGCAGTATTTTGAATTCACGTTCTTTGTAGAACACAACGGATTGAACTTGACCAACAACCTTTTTGGAACAACCTTCTTTATCTTGACGGGATTTCATGGACTACACGTGACGGTGGGCGTAATTATTTTGCTATCGTTCTTTGTAATGGCTTGGCGAGGACGCGTGAGCCAGACCCAACACTTAAATATAGAGTTAGCAGGACTTTATTGGCACTTTGTTGACATAGTTTGGATCGTGATTTTTACTGTGGTCTATTTGGTGGAAGCACCCAATATCATTGGTTGATCAAGCGGAGAATTATTATGGGCGCACAAATACATACAAACAAAGAGGGCCATCCAACCCCGCAAAAATATGTCATTATAGCCGCAATACTGGCTGTCATAACTATGGCAGAGGTTGCGATTGTGTATTTCAACTTAGCAACCGCATTTTTAATTACAATTTTGATAATTATGACGACGGTAAAATTTTCGATGGTGGCTATGTTCTTTATGCATTTGAAGTTTGACAACAAATTGTTTTCTTATTTGTTTTTTGGTGGAGTGGTGTTAACTATTGGTGTTATATTGGCATTGATCGCAATTTTTAAATCGGCTGGATCGTAGATACTATGAACAAAAAAGTTTTAAAAGACAGGCTTTTGTCGGCATTTTTTGTACCAATAGGAGTTACCTTAGTGACGGGGTTGATTATAGTGGCAGTAGGTGAACTCCTGTTGGCAATGGCGGACGTGAAGAAACACTCGGTAATTGGTGGGATTGAGGTTAACGAACCCTATGCTGTGCTAGCCGCTTTTTTACTCTCTGCGGTTACTGTGGCCGGCGCGGCATATTTCGCAAAAGAGAAACGGACCTCTGGATAAAATGATGGTAGTTTATCGACTCAAGCTAAAGTAGGGCGGTGGTGGACTACAACGTTTGGCTCCAATGGCATTTCCATCCTGACATAGTGATCGGGGTTTTTTTATTGCAGGGCGGCTATCTTCTGGGAGTTACCAAGCTTCGTAGTAAGTATAATCTCGCTCCAGCGGTTGATAAACGTAAAACAGTCTTCTTTTCTGTAGGTGTGGCTTCCCTCTACTTGGCGTTGTCTTCTCCTATACATCACCTTGCGGATAACTATCTCTTTAGTGCACACATGATTCAACATCTAATACTATTGCTGGTTGTTCCACCACTTCTGCTAACCGGCACCCCTGGGTGGCTGTGCAGGCCGATTATCCGGTATCGTCTTACAGCTTACATTGCCAACTGGCTTACAAGGCCGGTGCAAGCATTCGCTATTTCGGGCCTTGTGTTGGGATTATGGCACCTTCCACAGTTCTATAACGCCACGCTTACGAACCATAGTTTGCATGTGATTGAGCACGTAATGTTTAGCCTCAGTGCGATAATAATGTGGTGGCCAGTTCTGAGTCCGATTAATGAAGTTCCCAGAGCTAGTTATCCTATGCAGATGGTGTATTTATTCCTTTTGACGTTACCCGCAGGCTTCATAGGTGCAGCTATTACGTTTTCGCCCAGAATCCTTTACGATTTCTACGCAACAGTTCCCAGGCTTTGGAGCATTGATGCTGTTACCGATCAACAGATTGGTGGCTTGATAATGAAAATACCTGGAGCACTCGCATTTTTCATAACTATGATATTTGTGTTTGCTTTGTGGTATCAGCGGGATCAAAGGGGTGAATTTAGCCCCATTAACGAGATTGAACCACCTGACGGAGACGAATAAACGTGGATGGATCGAAAAATGCAGTTTGGTTACTTGATATGGCTGCGGAGCATCATCATTATCTGTTAATATCCCACGGCTATGATGGACGATAACGTAATTTTAGTGATTGCAATTATAGTGGCAGGATACCTTTCTGGATCAATTCCTTTTGCTTACATTTTCACAAAAAGGCTTGGGATAGACGTTTTCGAAGTGGGTACCGGGAATCCCGGTGCGGCGAATATATTTCGTGTGGTTGGCCGGAAATGGGGAACTTTAGTATTCCTAACCGATTTCTCAAAGGGTGCCTTGCCCGTGACGGTCGCGACGTTAGCCGGAGTAGACATAGGATGGGTGGTTGCAAGTGGTATTGCAGCAGTTGTCGGTCATTGGTTCCCGGTTTTCTTGAAATTCAAGGGTGGGGCTGGGTTAGCCACTGGTGCCGGTGCAATATTGATAATGTCCCCTGTAATAGGATTGGCGACGATAATCGCAGGCGTTCCCCTAATCAAGGTGTTCAGGGACACAGGTTTCGGCGCTGGGGCTGCCGGCGTCGGATTTATTGCCGTTAATGCACTGACCGGATCGAATGACATAGCGATTGGATCATCTGTTATTGGGGGGCTAGTTCTCTTGCGGTGGATTGTAGTCACATTCGTGCTTTCCTCCACTAGATAGTGTCCGGATAAGCCAATCATCATCACCGGGAGTTGCTCTTTACTAGCGAGACAAGCTGGTTTTCTATAGAATGGTTACTTGGCTAATTGCAACTTGCTGATAGTCTAAGTATAGTCTAGGGGTGTAGCTCAGCTGGAAGAGCAGCGGTCTCCAAAACCGCAGGTCCGAGGTTCGAGTCCTCGCGCCCCTGCCAATTAAAATTTGGGCGAGCCGAGGTGGTGGAATCGGTAGACACGCTGTCTTGAGGGGGCAGTGCCTGAAAAGGTGTAGGAGTTCAAATCTCCTCCTCGGCACCAGCAAATGTAAATGGCGACGTAGCCAAGTGGTCTAAGGCGGGGGTCTGCAAAACCCCTATTCGGCGGTTCGAATCCGCCCGTCGCCTCCAATAAAGATAGAGGAGAAGGCACCGAGGTAGTAGTGCGCTCTCTGCTATTTAATAGTGAGTGAAGTCGTGCCGAGGTGGCGAAATGGCAGACGCGACGGACTTAAAATTCGTTTCCCGCGAGGGAGTGTGGGTTCGAGTCCCTCCCTCGGCACTCGTTCCGTTTGACACTTTAGCTCTGCTGTAGCGTGGATTTGGTGGGGGAGCGAGGTGATAATCAGGCATTTTGCCCAACAAACAAAACAGGAGCTTGAGCGACTTGTAGTTGAGCCGCATTAAAACGTTACGGTATTAAAAGATCTCATTGAAGAGATAGGACACCGCTCCAAATACAGTAAAACAGTGGAAAGCGTTTCCCACTTGCATCTGTCCTAGGGCAAGCAACACAGTTACTTGATGAACTCAATAATTCGGCATTTCGGCCTGGTAATTATGCCAACGTGAAACGAGTCCTGGATGTGGTTGGCAAGATACCCAAAAGTCACTCAGCCTCAATGAGTCAAATATCGCTGGTTTGGGTTATCGCTAAAGACCGTGTGATTGCCATTCTAGGAGCCAAGCCCCTGGAGCAGATTAGAGAAAATGCCCAAGCCTCGGACATAGATTTAACTCAAACAGAGATATGTGAGCTGAACGAGGCGTCAAAAGTCTACAGACAGGCGCTGCATATACCGAGGCCATTCGAGATTTTTAAGTGGCTATTTACCTGTCACTAGAATCATGACTATTTATTTTAAGTTGCAGACGGTGCATAATGATGGGCGTAGAATTGAGACTGGCACTTGTCATTAGGAGGTATTATGCTCTGTCCAGTTTGTGATAGTGAACACGAATCGAGACCAATGAAATGTCTCCAAGCTGCTACGCTAGATCATGTTGGGCAGTGTGGGATAACTACCGAGCATTCTAGGGATTGCCTTCTGAAAAGCCTTAGCGTCTATGTTGACGACAATCCCCAGTGGAAAAAGAAAAGTAAAAAATCATCAGATGGTTGAGATTTAATTTCCGACCATATATGGTAAGATGTAGCTGCAACGTCATCAAGAATGATTGTGGCACTAGTTTGATTAGAAGTTAGGAGGGAGTTTTGAGAATATACATAGGGAATTTTGCGTTTGAATCGACTGAACAGAGGATACGTGAATTATTCGAGCCGTTTGGGCGGGTTGAAGAAGTTACTATCGTCCAAGACCGATACAGTGGTCGATCAAAAGGATTCGGTTTTGTAGAAATGCCTACAGGTGATGAAGCACAGGCAGCGATTGATGGCCTCAATGGAAATGAAATTGATGGTCGCACGATAACTGTTAATGAAGCTAGGCCCAGGACAGAGCGTTCATTCGGCGGCGGCGGTGGCGGTGGCGGCAACGGTGGTGGCGGTGGCGGCAACGGTGGTGGCGGTGGCGCCGGTGGTGGAAGAGGACCTCGCTGGTAGTCGCG
>Ga0114996_10009439_pt1 | contig 10695 bp, 9 predicted proteins | sample ArcticOcean_MG_C_4_FD_87039 | JGI IMG/M metagenome (GOLD analysis project Ga0114996, IMG submission 87039) | Marine microbial communities from western Arctic Ocean - ArcticOcean_MG_CB4_134 | ecosystem: Environmental > Aquatic > Marine > Oceanic | place: Arctic Ocean: Canada Basin | collected... | reverse complement strand
TGGGGGAGGGAGTCATGCCGCCACTCGTGTGTGCCCTCATAGCGGCTGTAATAGGCCACCCAGGCGCTCGGTGCGTGCGCCCGAACGAAGGCTTGGGCGGCATGCTGCTCCGGCAGCGCGTCGACCACGACCTGGCGCACGGAGAAGCGCTGGAGCAAGGCCGGCAACGCCTCGAAGTTCGGAAGCTCGGCGGCAAACCAGAGCCGAGGCTCGGCGTCGGTGCCGGCGTCCGCGGGCACATGTTCGCGAATCACGACGTGCAACACGCTGCCCACATCGACGCCCATGTCACAGGGCTGTCCCGCGTAGTCCGCCAAGTCGTACTCGCGACGGTTGCCGTCGATCAGGTGCGGCGAGAGCTTCCCGCCGGCCGGTGCGAAGGCCTCGCCCAGGTCGCTGTTGTGGAACTCCTGAAGTTCCGCGGGCGTGTTGCGCCTGCTCGCTTCCAGCATCGAACGGATGTCGCACCAGGGGCTGTAGAGGCGGCTGAGTTGGTACCCGCGGATACCAGCGTTTCCAGGCGTCTCAGCAACCCAGCGACCGGCTTTGAGGGCGTCGAGCGGGGCGCGGCAGGAGCGACAAACGATGCATGCGCGATCGCGATCGACGTTCTCCGCCCACGTCAGCGGCTGTTCGACGGCACAGGCGTCACAGGTCAGGTAGTAGCGACGCTGGTCTGATTGTTGGTAGAGAGCGTGGATTCCGAGATCTGGGAGACGCGGGGTGGAGGCGATGACGATCCGCCCACCCAGACTCGAGGCGATTCGCTTCCGAGCGAGCGTGAGCACCTCCTCCGACATCTGATCAAACTCGTCGAGCAACACCAAATCAGCATCGACGCTGGCGATCTGTCGGATGCTGTCCGCACCGCGCAGAAAGAGGTAGCCATCCCCGATCCGCTTCAGCCGTTTCCGATCCGCGCCCTTTCGCCGTGGCGGCTCCGGCTGCATTCGACGGCGCAGGTGGGCGCTGTCCTGGATCGCGGTGTCGAAGCGCGCCTGCGTAAAGTCATCCATCTGGTTCTGCGTCGGCATCAGGAAGAGCACGTGTCCACGACGGGCAAGGCGCGTGTCGCAGGCCCAGAGTCCGAGATTGACGAGGAGTTCGGTCAAACCAATCTGTGCGGACTTCTGGATCACGACGAAGGGATGATCGTCGCGCAAGATGTCGACGAGCGGATGGATCACTCGGGGCATCTCACCGTGAATCCGTCGGTGGGCCATCGCCCACGCGTTCGGATCCTCGGGATTCCTCTGTGTCTTCTCGCGCCAGAGTCGCTCCCACGTGCGTGATGAGGTCTTCGAGTTCAGCATCGCTCAGCCTTTCAAGGTGGGCGTCGGGCTCTGCGACGATTCGATCGGTCGCCTCGCCACGGGCCAGTCGTTCCAGTCGCGCCCCCTCCACGACGGCCCGGATGGCCGCGTCGGCGCTCGCCTGTTCCGTCTCCAGGCCATTGAGCCATTCCGCTCCCTTCTGCTGGAGCAACAACCCTTCGCGGGCATGGCGCTCCGCCATCTCTCGAATCGCCTCGCGGCGTTCGGCGTCGTCGGCATCGCGCGCCGTGCGTTCGAGGTCCGCGATCCGGTCTTGCCAGTGGAACTGGCGCGACCACTCCGCCAAGCTGCGACGGCTGGGCGGTTGCTTCCCCAGCGCCTGGAACGCCCGCGGAAGCTCACTAAGCGAGCGCCCCGCGCCAAGTTCCCAGTACGCATTGAACGCCTCGCGGTGCCGGGTGGTTTCACGCATCGTCCACCGCCACAGCCGCACGGCAGATCCGAGCCAGCGCCCGGCCTCGCCGGTTGCGGCCGGTGAGGTTAATCATCGCCCGGGCGACGGCCTCCTCAATGGCACGTTCGTCTTCGGAATCCACGGCGAAGGAGATCAGGCGCGGACCGGCAGCCTCCGAGGCGTCTTGTGCTGCCGTCAGATCGGCCAGCAGTGCATCCCGGTCCAGCAGGGTGAGAGCAATGGTGTCCGCGATCGTCGCCGCGTCTTCGGGCAGCAGCAACGCTAACTCGTCCCGCGGCATGAGACCTTGGAGCTCGGCCAGCAACGCCGCGCGGCGCACGGGCACGTCTTCCCCCTCCAGGCGATTCAACGTGGCAAGGAGCAGCAGGGCCGTCTCGTCGTCACACGGCCATGGCAGAATCCAGACCTGCTCGTGCCCCAGGTCGGACAGCACGTCAAATCGCTGATGCCCGTCCAAGAGCTGCCAAGCCCTCGGCTGATCCGGATCTGGCCGGACAATGAGCGGCGGATAGCGGCCGTTCCGCTCGATCTGCCGGGCCAAGACCTCGCGCCTTTCCTCCGACATGGCATTGGCGTTGGCGGGATGGGGTCGGACCGTGGACATCGGGACCAACCGCAACTCCGGGTCAGCGGCGAGCGATGATGAGGAACTCGTGCGAGCCACGTTGATTCTCCTGACTAGCGATTGCAGCGAGGTGCGGATAGGGGACGGCCACGGCGCGGACGACGGTGCGATGGCGGGCAACCTGCGCGGTCAAGCGATCGAGGCTGAGTCGCGGGCCGCCGTACGAGAGCACGACCCAAGGAATCGCCTCTGCCGCCGTCAGCAAACCATCGAGGCTGGGCGGACGGCCGCCGTCGTCGGGATCGCCGAGCAGGCGGTCCAGCCGGCGATACGCGCGTTTATAGCCGGTCGTGCCGGGGTAGGGCGGATCGAGATAGGCGACGCGGGCGTCGCTCGCGCGCAGGGTGGTGCAGGCGTCCTGGCGCACGGCGTCGCCCCGGCCGCCGTTGATCGCCTCGTTAATTCCCTCGGCTCGGGCCGTCAAGGCCAGGGGGGCGAACTGATCCGGTCCGCGCAGGTAGGTGCCCAGACGACGCGGGGTGATGCGGTCGAAGTCGCCCCGGGCCGCAGCCGCCGCGTCACTGGCCGACGGCAGGGAGAGTGGATGCGCGCGCAGGAAGGCGTGGATGAGGACGAGACGGAGCAGGCTCCGGATCGGCTCGGGCCGCACGTCCACCCGCGCGAGAAGCGCGGCCATGATCGTCGGCACGTCTCCGCGGGGCCAGCCGCCGAGGCCGAGGCGCAGGATGTCGTCCGGAGTCAAGCGCTGGCCGGGGTTGGCGATCAGCGCCCGCGCCACGACGGCAGCCCGCTCGGCGGCATCTCCGGCCTCGACGCGAAAGCCCTGTGCCTGCGCAAAGACGGCCATCGCCCCCCCACCGCACATCGGATCCACCAAGGTCAGTCCCGGCCAGGTCGGCGGCGGTAGATAGGCAGCCAGCTCGGCCAGGATCCAAGCCGCGAGGCGCCGTTTGCCCCCGAGGTACGGGGGGCAACCGCGAAAGCATTTATTCCGCGTGGACATTCGCTGCGTCCTCCATGACTTCAGCGTCATTGCAACGCGCGGCGTAGCAATGACTTGTGGACCGACAACCCCCAAGATCGAGTGATACACACCGGTCGACGGCGGTCGAGACCAGCCAGACCGGCCAGGAGCGAGGGATCGCGAGCACCCGGAAGGTCCCCTCGGGGCAAAGTTGGAGCCCGCACTTGGTCGGCGACCGATCCCGGTCACCGGTGGCGGCGCGGAGGGGGCCGACCCCAATACGGTGACGGACAACCCCGCCGCCAGGTCCGCCAGGACCACCCCCGCCACGTGGCGTGTACCCGCGAGGTAGTCGGGAGCCGTGGAGAAGTTCTGTGTCCGCATGGCACGAAGGTCAACCGTGCGGACCGTGCGCCACCAGGCCCCTGGACCGTGCGGTTCAGAGGTCCGACCGTGCGATGTGCAACAGGCTACTTTCGGCGCCCGCCCGTTTCCCGCCCCGAGCGGATCAGAGGTGGCAACTCTTGTGCGGGAACGCGGACCCCGTAGACGTGCCGCCGGCAGAACTCCTGGAAACGTCGCAGGCAGGACGCCGGGCTGGAATCCGACCGGATCAGGCCCAACGCTTCGAGCTGTGGGCGGAACCTCTCGGACAGCGTTCGGATCGATTGGTAATCCTCGGATCGGATGCAGGCGGCGATGTTGTCGGCGAGGACGTCCGCATCCGCGGGCGGCGAAGGCCGGACGGACGGCTCCGACGGCCGCCTCGGCGCTGGCGCCCGAAGCGTGGACGACAACTCCTCGAGTATCCGGCGGGTCGGCAGCAGCGCGGCCGCAAGGCGCGCTTGTGCTTCGAGCAGGGGGCGCCGGGCCTCCTGCTGCCGCAGAGCAAATATCGCAACGCTGTTCTGGAACGGAGCGAGCGCCTCCTGGAACTGCGCCTGCGCCGCGATCTGCTCGGACGGGAACTCAAGGAGGGGCACGACCGATCCTCCATCCGTTGCCAACGTAGTTGCAGAGTAACAGATCTGGAACGGACTTGCAGGTAGGTAGCTGGTGCCAAACCGGTACTTCTCCGGCGATCTCTGCAGCCCCGAATTCACGGGCTGCGGCAGACTCCTCTCGGATCTGGATCATGCGGGTTTCGCACCCCGTAGAAGCGACGGGGGCGACGGGGGGCGCTCCGACGGGCCAGCCGACTGGCGAATCGACTGGCTGGCTAGTCGAAGTGGGCGAGCACCTCTTCGTCGAGCGCCTGGAAGTCGTCGGGGGTGTTGTAGAGCAACCCGAACATGATCTCCTGCGCGCCGGCGTCGATCAGTTCGCCGACCCGTTGCACGACGTAGTCCGCGGAGCCGGCGACGGTGTTGGGGCCGATCGCCTCGACGAAGCGCTTGGCGGTTTCGTCGTCGTCGGTGAGGCGGACCGGCACCATGACCGTGGGCGTGATTTCAGCGGGATCGCGACCGACGTCGGCGCAATGCTTCTCGACGACGCTCATCTTGTGCCGGAGCAGTTCGCCCGAGACACCCTGCCCGGCCCACCCGTCCAGGTTGAGCATGTCGCCGTACATGGCGAGCGTGCGCAGCGTGCGCTTCTCGCCGGTCCCGCCCACGAGGATGGGGATGGGCGTGTCGAAAGAGCCGGGCGAGAGCGACGCGTGATCGAGTTGGTAGTACTCGCCCCGGAAGTCGACGGGCTCCTCGGCGTGGAAGAGGGCGCGCAGGAGCTGCATCGCCTCTTGGAAGCGATCCTGGCGCTCCTTCATCGAAGGGAAGTCCCAGCCGTAGGCCTCGTGCTCGCGTTGGAACCAGGCCGCGCCGATCCCCAGCACGAAGCGGCCGTGCGAGATGTGGTCGATGCTGCCGGAGATCTTCGCGACGAGGGCGGGGTTGCGGTAGGTGTTGCCCAGCACCAGGTGGCCGATGCGCAGCGTCTCCGTCATCGAGGCGACGGCGGCGGCGAGGGCAAAGGCCTCGTAGGCGGGCTGGGGCTCCATGCTGCGCGGCCGGTTGGGGGGGACGAAGTGATCGGCGAACCAGACGCTGCTCCAGCGCCCGGCATCCATGGTCTCGACGACGGGACGGATGTCGTCCCACGAGGTGCGGTATGCGCTGACTTGTGCGCCGAATTTCATGAGGAGCTCCTTCATGCGGGGCCGGCAGACGGGTCCGCCAGCGAGTAGGGCTGGGCGGATGATAGGCCTTCGTTGCGGTTCTATAAGATCTCAGGGCAGCCGAGCCGACGAGGCGTGGTGATCCGGCGAGCACTGCTCGTGTCCGAGGCGACCTGCATCTCCTCGATCAGCGACCGCCAACGGATGACGAACCGCCGGCGCTGCGGGGCCAATGGGATCGGTCGTCCGGGCACGGGCGCCACGCGAACGTACTCGCGCAGTTCATCGAAGGCCGGGCAGGACTGCGCCGCCGACACTGCCGCAATCGCTACGTGAACAACCGGATTGAACAGGATCACCGGGCCGTCAAGCAGCGCTACTACCCGATGCGCGGGTTTGGGAGCTTCCCGCGCATTCTGCCTATCGCAAAGCGATCCGGTGGATCGTCGGGCGGAAGGTGCAGCAGGGGCTTCCGTTCGGCGACCTGGCGGAGGCCCCGCAGGAAGCGGCGCGCGGCGTGCTTGTCGCGGTGCGCGCTCCCCGGTCTCCCGCTCCAGACCCCTTGACGCAGCAGAGAACGCGGCCCCGCAGACAGTCGGGCTGGACGTCGTGGCCGAGAAGATCAAGAGCGACCACGCCTCGCGTGCGCAGCGCGTTCGGGAGCGCGCGGCTGTCCACAATCGTTCCCGTGGCAGCATGATGTCGCGCATGGATCACGCGAACGACGCAGGTTCCAATTCCGCTTCCCTCTAGCCCAGATCGACTTGACTCGGCGCCCGAAAAGAGCGTCCATGTAGGCATGCCAGACCCGGTGAATCTGACCGAAATCGTCGACCTCTACCTGGCCCGCTGCCGTGTCGAGGGCAAGTCGCCGCGGACAACCGCCGCCTATCAGGAGACCCTCGGTCGGTTCCTGCGTTCCTTCGGTGCGGCCGGGGCGCCGGACCACATTGATGCCGTCTCAACCGCGGACCTCATCCGGTACTGCGACGGGCACGCCCACCTCAGCCTGGGAACTCGGCACCGCTACTTTCGCGAGGTCCGCTGCTTCTTCAACTGGTGTATCGAAGCCGGCCTCCTCGACGCCTCGCCCTTTCGCGGGTTGAAGAACGTCCGCCTCCCCCAGCGAATCGTCGCGCCCTACAGCGCTGCGGACATCCGGCAGCTGCTGGGGCACTGCGATGCCGAGCAGCCCGTGGGCGCGCGCGACCGGGCGGTGGTGCTCACCCTCTTGGACACGGGGGTCCGGTGTTCCGAACTCGTCTCCTTCGATCTCGCGGATTGGGATTCCGAGGCCGGGCGCCTGCTCGTGCGGTCAGGGAAAGGCAACAAGCAGCGCGTCGTGTCGTTCGCGCGGGGGTGCGCCGAGGCGCTCTTGGCCTATCTGGAGCATCGGGGCTTTGCCCCGGGGCCGCTCTTCCTTGCATCGAACGGGAGCCGACGTCTGCAGCCAGGCGTGCGTCTCAACACCGGAGGGCTGGGGCGTCTCCTGCACCGACTCGGGGATCGCGCTGGCGTTCCCCGAGTCCACCCGCACAGATTCCGGCACACGTTTGCGACCTGGGCGATCGAACAGGACGCGCGGGAAATCGATGTCCAGCATCTCCTCGGACACGCCGGGCCGGAAATGGTGAGGCGCTACACCTCCAGCTACCGGTCGGAACAAGCCGCCCAGCGGCACGTCAACTTTTCGCCCGCCGAACACGCGCTGCGAGCGGTCGCGGACCCCTGATTTCTAGGCAGTTTTGATGAAGTTTTGATGAAGTTCTGATGAGGTGGGAGCCTTCAGCTCGCCACCTTTTCTTTATCTCCGAAGGGCTTCCCAAGCAGAGGGCCGAGAGTTCGAACCTCTTCTCCCGCTCCATTCCCTGCTCCCGCCAGGCCATCGCCCAAACCAGAGCGCCCGATGCCCCACCCGCACGGGGAACACGATCGCGGGACGCCTTGTCCCGCGGCGCACCACGTACCGCCAGCCCCGGATACACTCGACGGCGGCGACCGTGCGGTACCCCGCCGGTGCGAGACTCAGCGCGGAGGCAGGGGCATGACCAGCGATCCCAGCATCAGCAGCACGGCGACGCGGGTGGCGGGAACGGCGCGCGGCAGATCGGCCATCGCCTCGGGGGCAACCTGGGACGCCGCCGTCGATGAGGCTCTGCAAGACCTCGCGGGGCGCGAACCCCCCGACTTGGCGATCCTCTTCGTCGACGCCGCGTTCGCGTCCAACTACGCCGATGTCCTCCGCCGCGTCCAGGAGCGGCTCGGCCCCGCTCACCTGATCGGCTGCTCCGGCCAGAGCGTGATCGGCACTGGGCTGGAGGCGGAGGAATCGAGCGCGGTGACGCTGATGACGTTCGATCTGCCCAACGCCGCGCTGACGCCGATCCACATCGACCCCGAGACCGATCTCGGCCGCCTCGATGTACTCGATGGCGCCGTCACCACCTGGCTGCTGTTCGCCGATCCGTTTTCGATCAACACGGAGCATCTGGTCGCCGCCTTGGCGGAGCGCCATTCGGACGTGACCCTGCTGGGCGGCATGGCTTCCGCCCCCAACAACGCCGAGGGCACCGCCGTCTTCTTGGACGGGGAGTCGTATCCCGCGGGCGCCGTGATGCTGGGCTTGGACGGCGTCGAGGTGCACGCCATCGTGGCGCAAGGCGCCGAGCCGCTGGGGCAGCCCTGGACGATCACCGAATGCGAGAACAACCTCGTGCGCACGATCGGATCGCGTCCGGCCGTCGAGGTGCTGATTGAGACGCTGGGCGCGCTGGACGAGCCGACCCGTTTGCGCGCGCAGCAGAACTTGTTGGTCGGGCTCGCAATGGACGAGTACGCGGAGTCGCACCAGCGTGGCAGCTACTTGATCCGCAACATCATGGGCACCAACCGCGACGAGGGCTGGATCGCGATCAACGCCGTCCCCCGCCTGGGGCAGACCTTCCAGTTCCAGTTCCGCGACGCCGCCGCGGCCGACGCCGACCTGTGCGAGCAGCTGAGCCAGTTCACCGCCTCCCGCGACGCGGATCAGGTGCTGGGTGCCATCTGCTGCTCCTGCAATGGACGTGGTGTTGGGCTCTTCGAAACCCCCCACCACGACGCGGCGGCCCTCGTTGATGCGTTGGGCGAGATCCCTACGGCCGGCCTTTTCTGCAACGGCGAGATCGGCCCCGTCGGCGGCCAGAACTTCCTGCACGGCTTCACGGCCAGCATCGCGCTGTTCACCGCGCCCTCGTCGGACGGCTAGCCCGAGCCTGGCCTGCCTCTGACGTCGCTGCGCCGGTACCCTCTCGTCGAGGAGACCGCTTGTGCGACCCACCCGTCCGCGCCGTGGGAGGGCAAAACTCCATCCGTGCCTTGAAACGCTGTGATCCGCGACTATCCGAGGTCGGAGGATCACCATGCTGCTCTATCTCTGCCTCGTGCTCAGCACCGTTCGCAAGACCGGGAGTCCGCGTCGTGATCTGCTGGGGGAGAACCTCGCCCTGCGACAGCAACTCGCCGTCGACCGCCGACAGACACACCGTCCCCGGCGGCGCCAGACGGACCGTCTGTTCTGGACACTCCTCGCACGGGGCTGGTGGGGGTGGCGCGACGCCCTGATCTTTGTCCGGCCCGAGACGGTGATTCGATGGGATCGTGCCCGCTGGCGTCGCTACTGGTCCTGGCGGAGCCGGGGACGGAGTCCGGGCCGCCCGCGCATCAGCCGGGAGGCACAGGCTTTGATTCGCCAACTGGTGCAGGAGAACCCGCGCTGGGGCGCGCCGCGTCCCGTCGAGGAGCTGCAGGCGTTGGGACACGATGTGAGTATTCGCACCGTCCGGCGGTACCGGTTTACGGCGCGACGGCGCCCACCCTCCCAACGCTGGCGCACCTTTTTGCGCAACCACTCCCCCCAACATCTGGGCGACGGATCTCTTCACCGTGCAGACTGTGACCTTCCGGACCCGCTACGTCCTCGTCGTAATCAGCCACGACCGCCGGCGGATCGAACACTGGAACGTCACGCGTCATCCGCGCGCCGCGTGGATCTGGCAGCAGGTTCGGGAAGCCACGGCTTGGGGGCACCGGCCACGATTCTTGATCCGCGACCGAGACCGCTGTTTCGGGACGGACTTCGTGGCGCGAGCCGAGGGGATCGGAATCGCCACCATTCTGACGCCCGTCCGAGCGCCGAATGCAAACGCCATCGCCGAACGCGTCATCGGGACCTTACGCCGGGAGTGCCTGGACCATCTCATCGTGATCAATGAGCGGCATCTGCGGAGCGTCCTTGGCGAGTACATCCAGCATTACAACACGATGCGCCCACACCGATCCCTCGGACTCGATGCCCCCAAGGGACGGCCGACAACCGAACGCTTCCCGGGTGCCCAACTCCGCCGGCGTGCCGTGTCAGGGGGCCTGCATCACGAATACCGGTGGACCGCATGAGGTTTTGCCTCCCCACGACCTGGTCGCGGCGATGGACGCCGTTGGCGTCGATGGCGCGCTGCTGGTCTCGCCGTACAGCATGTACCGCTACGACGCGAGCTATGCGCTGGAAGTACACGCCCAGCATCCCGGGCGCTTCGGCCTGATCAGGCCCTTCGACCCGACGGTCCCCGACGTGGGCGACGAGGTGGGCCGGTGGGCGGCAACGCCCGGCGCCGTTGGGGGGCGGATCATGTTGAGCGACCGGTTCGCGGGCGGCGACCTGTCGGCCGATCACCCCGGGCTCAATCAAATCCTGGCCGCCGGGGCGGCGAACGGCCTCCCGATCAACGTGCTGTGCTGGCGCAAGCTCGATTTGCTGGCGGAGCTCGCCAGGCGTCACCCCAACACGCAGGTCGTGATCGACCATCTGGGCCTCGCCCAACCGTTCCAGCCCCCGCCACCCGAGCATCCGTTTGCCGACCTGCCCGACGTGCTCGCGCTGGCGGCGCTCGACAACGTGGCGATCAAGGTGTCGGGCGGGTGCACGCTGTCGCACGCGCCGTTCCCCTACGAGGACATTTGGGAGCCGCTGGGGCAGATCTTTCGGACGTTCGGGTTCGAGCGCTGTCTGTGGGGCACCGACTGGACCCGCGCGGTCGAGCTGTTGACGTACGAGCAGGGGGTCGAGGCGTTCCGCGTCACCGATCAGCTGACGGATTCAGAACGAGAGGCGCTCATGGGCGGCAGCCTGGCGCAACTACTCGTGGACGCCGAGCAACTAGCGCCGTCCCGAGTTCCTCGCGGCGCCGGGCGTCGCGGTGCGCGCAGATGTTTACCATCGGCCAGGCCCTCCTTCTCGATCCG
>Ga0114996_10009434_pt1 | contig 10700 bp, 4 predicted proteins | sample ArcticOcean_MG_C_4_FD_87039 | JGI IMG/M metagenome (GOLD analysis project Ga0114996, IMG submission 87039) | Marine microbial communities from western Arctic Ocean - ArcticOcean_MG_CB4_134 | ecosystem: Environmental > Aquatic > Marine > Oceanic | place: Arctic Ocean: Canada Basin | collected... | reverse complement strand
TCAAAGGGGTTACTGGTGGCCTGGGGCGGAATCGAACCACCGACACGAGGATTTTCAGTCCTCTGCTCTACCCCTGAGCTACCAGGCCATCACAAAATTTTCAACAAAAATATGTCTTTAAAAAAATAAAAACAGGGGTATAATTCCTGTTGATGGTAAGATAATTTAGAAAGAATAATGAGAGAACAAAAACTTAATATTTAACCAACAGGATTTTTATTTGGAATCTTGATGGATTGAATAATTTCACTTGAAATGGTTAATGGGTAAAAATGTTTTTTTATTTAAACAGATCCTTACCCATACACATTTCGTAGTCATTTTTTTCATATAGAGTATCAAGATTTAGAAGAAGGATTCATACCACAATTGAAGGTTTTATCTTTGAATTATTCTACAAATTTGTTACATACTCTTTAGAGTTTTTTATTTTTAATTCTGTATGTTTATAGTAATTTTAACAATTATAAATAATAAAAAAAGGAAAAATAATGTGGAATTCTACTTCAAAATATATAATCATAATGGTTAGTTTGTTGTCTTCATTATTTGCAGATGATTGTTCTGCTCCCTGGTTAGGGGCAGCACATTCTGGGGCACCTGGTGAGGTAAATTGTAGTGGATGTCATGAGGGTTCACTCAATTCAGGATCCGGAACCGTCAATTATACCATCGGTACAAATTCAGGGTCATACATGCCTGGATATGTATATTCCATGATAGTCTCTATATCCCAAGAAAATTTAAATCAATTTGGATTTCAAACGGTTGCCTTACGTGAAAGTAATGATTCTAATGTAGGCAACTTTATTCTGATAGATGAAGAAACCACTCGAATAATAGAAGATGAACACCATGGAACAGATAGAATTTATGTGGGACATACAGTATGTGGTGCAGATGCTGAAACAATAGGTAGTAATCAATGGGAATTTGAATGGCAATCACCAGATGAGAATGTGGGCAATATAGAAATTTATCTCTCTACATTAGCTGCAAACCATAATCATAGTACCTCTGGAGATGACACTTATTTCCAAATCATTACCCTAACTCCTCAAACCATTTTATTGGGTGACTTAAATGAAGATGGCCAAATTAATGTGTTAGATGTAGTTTTGGAAGTAAATATTATTTTAGGAACTTTAGTCCCCACTGAATTCCATATACAATCAGGAGACATGAATGGTGATGGTGAGTTAAATGTTCTAGATGTAGTATTAATTGTAAATCTGATTTTAAATCCTTAAGTGACTATTGAGGGGTTTTGTGTTTCTAGACCATTTAATCAATCATTCTCAAACTTAATCATAAATAGGCATGGGGTTACACGAAATGGGTTACACAAAATAAATTATTAATATTTAGATAAATTTTATAAATTCCAATATGCAATACTTGTTAATCATATTGTTCGTGGTAGTTATTCGTTTAACTTTCTAATAAAAAAATCCCAATATCTTTCAAAGTTTGAATCTTCATACAAAATTGGATTCCCATATTTACAGACCTTTTGAAATATCAACCATGAAAAAAATAGTCAATTTTACAATTTTATCATGTGGTTCTCAGGTTTGTAAATTACCCACCGATTATGAAGATCATTTTAGCCACATATAATACAGATAAACGTAAAGAGATGCTGGCAGCATTGACAGACTTGAATGTAGAAATTCTCTCATTGGTAGATTTCCCTCAAGTGGGCGAAATTGTTGAGAATGGTCAAACCCTTACAGAGAATGCCATTATTAAAGCCAAAGCCGTATTTGATATTACCGGGATTCCAGCAATTTCAGATGATACAGGTTTATCGGTAGATGCACTCCATGGTGCACCAGGGGTATATTCTGCTAGATATGCAGGTGAAAATGCCACATATGCTGATAATGTAGAAAAATTAGTGGATGAGATGAAGAATGTACTGCCTGAAAATCGAGGAGCCCAATTTCAAACTATCATGGTATATATAGATAAAGACACGGAACTCATTGTAGATGGTGTCGTAAAAGGACAGATTGCCGATGCATCAAAAGGTGTTGGAGGGTTCGGATATGACCCCGTATTTTATATCCCTGAACAAGAGAAGACATTTGCTGAAATGACGATACAAGAAAAAAACCAGATTTCTCACCGTGGAATTGCCCTTCGCAATCTCAAGGGAATTCTGTATTCCTACTTAAATAATCCCCAAATTCAGGAGAACGCCTAGCGATTTATTGCTACCGTTGTGTCGAAAATCGATAAACGGATGAGAGCTGGGTTTTCCCAGTTCGCTGTGTGCTATATGCTATATTTCGCTGTTGGATGTTCTATTCTTTCTGCGAGTCAGGATTCTTACGTCTATTTTGAACGAACGATTCAATACTGGGATTTCCTTCCTGAAGTAAAGGATCTACAGCATAGTCGCCTCAAAACCTTATCATTCAAAACATCTAATGAAAATTGGAATAATCATTTTTGGGATGCCACCAAAAGAGTAAGCAAATTAAAATCAGGGAAAGAAGTGGGGTTGATTGATGGCACCTTTATACTCTTTCAACGGTATAGTGGGCAAGATGTACTTATACCCATGGTATCTTCAATTGAATGGTATAAAAAGCGACAATTACGACTGAATTACATTTCTGAATTCCAGAAAAAAATCAAGAAAACCTTAACCAAGAAGAATAGAAGTAGTGGTTCTGGGAAGTCAATTGATCTTGTTAATGCCAGTGTGGCCGGTACAAATGTTGCCCTCAAAATTAAAGGAAATATTACCGTTGATGGGCAAATAATCTTTGAAGATAAAGAACAAGTCAATACTAATATGAATCAAAATAAAGCTTGGGATTTAGATATTGAACAAACTCAGAAATTTGATATTGAAGGTACCATTGGAGATAGATGGACCATTGAGGTTGAGCAAGATTCTGAGGCTGACTTTGACTGGGAAAATAATATGTTCCTCAAATATAAGGGTGAGCCCAATGATATTTTCCAGAAAGCTGAAGCGGGTAATATTAGTTTAAATCTACCCTCAACAAAATTTGTGAGTGTGGGAAGCGGTAAGAGCGAAGGCCTATTTGGTTTGAAAGCAGAGTATAAGTTGGGTCCACTTGCTATTCAGACAATTCTTTCACGTGAACAAGTGAGAAAAGCATCCCAAAGTATGTCGGGTGGTGAAACGTCAAGTAGCACTGACATCAATGATTATAACTTCATCAAAGATAGATATTTTTTTATTGAAGAAAAATTCAAGAATCAATTTTATCCATTAAATAGTCAAAACCAACATATCATTGACCCTAATTATGTAATTGGAGAATATGAAATTTATAAAAAAGTATTTTCAATTGAAGAAGGGGTGGTTCCTGGTGGCATCGCCTATGTTGACCCCTTTGACGAAACTAGCCATAGTGAGTCTGGAAGTTGGAAATTATTAACTCAAGGTCAAGATTATGAGATTAATGCATTGGTGGGAACCATTCGACTAAACTCCATTAGTAGTACAGAAGCGGTGGGGATTGCATATACCATATCAGAATATGACCCCGACTCTCTCACATTTACCCCCACAGAATTTATAACATCCACAGATATAAATTATTCTTACGATATTTGTAATCCTGAAACTGAATGTGGTGACACAAGTCCCATTGAAGATTATATTGAAGGTAATGGAGTTGACGGCTATCAGTTGCCTCAAATGAAACTAAAACTCATTAAAGAGGGAAATACCACCACTGCAAATTCAAAGACATGGCCACTCATGTTGAAAAATGTGTATTCATTAGGAGCAACAAATATTGATCCCACGGGAATGGAAATATCAATTGTTCATAATAAGGGGAGTAACCAAGAAGATACCCATAGCCAAATTACAGGGAGTTCATTTCTTAATATTTTCAAACTAGATTCTGAAAATGAAAATAATCAATATGTTGAAGGTGGAGATGGTAAAATTGATTTGTATGGTAGTGTACTAAATTTAAACTATGGGGAACTCTTTTTACCCATGCATTTACCCTTTGGGTATGATCAAACTCCAAGAGAAAATAGTGAAGGTCAAGTTTACGACCAATTCGGGAATATTGAAGCGTCAGATAATTATAGTGGCCCCGACTATTGGGGTAATAATTCAGAAGCGGTTAAGGATATTTTAGACCCTCATTTGAATGATGCAGATAATGATTTTATAGATGATTCAGACATTGGCCCCAGCATGTATTATTCCACGAATCAATCAGATATTACCAGTGACCATCAGTTTTTAATAAAGGTAAATAATTCTTCACGAGGCTCTTCAATGACATTGGGATTTATGATTGTTGAGGGAAGTGAGTCGGTTACGTTGAATGGCCGTCGATTAGAAAAAGGTATTGATTATAATATTGACTATTTTTCAGGTACACTTAATTTTTTAATTCCTGAAGCCACTGACCCCACGGCCAAAATTGAAGTCTCTTATGAAGAAAATGAATTTATTTCTTTTGATCAAAAATTATTAACGGGTACTCACTTAAAATATGAGTTCGGTGAACGAAATTTCTTAAGTGGTGGTGCATTTTTCTATAAACAGTCCATTTCTGAAAAGAAGGTGGATATAGGTTATGAACCCATGCAAAATTTCATTTGGAATGTGAATGGAAGAGTTGAGCAAGATATGAATTTTCTTACGGCTGCAGTTGACCGGCTTCCATTTATTGAAACCAGTAAAATATCTAAATTTAATATTGAAGGTGAGTATGCAGAGGTATATCCCAATCCCAATCCATTAGGACAAGCATTCTTAGACGATTTTGAATCATCTAAACGTACCACTGCCCCCAGCATTATGCAACGTCAGTGGAAAATGTCATCTCCACCAGTTGCGGGTGAAAATATTATTCCAGACAATGGAAATCGTGGAAATTTTGCATGGTATAATCCATACTATGATGTAAACACCAAGGAAATTTGGCCCAATCAATCCACATCCACACAGGCGAATAATACGACCACAAAGACGCTGTGGATGGAGTCAATATTTGAAAATATTGGTGATAATGATAGAGGCTGGAATGGTATTACGACGATCATGTATTCTAGTGACTTTGATCAATCTCAAAGCAAATATTTAGATATTTGGCTAAATGCTGAGGATGTAAAAGATGAGAGTTTAATTCTCCATATTGATATAGGAAGCATAAGTGAAGACTTGCAAAACAGTATAGATGAAGATGGTTACGGAATATTAAATACCGAGGATGAGGACCTTTATGGTGGTGGCATGGGTGATAACATCCTGAATGATGAAGAGGATACAGGATTAGATGGTTGTTTCGATTCTCAAGAAGATGGATTTGGAGGGTGTTTGCTATATGGATATACTTATGATAATCCACCCAGTTCCAATGATATCAACAGTGCTGATTATATTGATGCCAATGACCCCAATGGTGATAACTGGAGCTACTCAGAGGAGTCCGATGATTACAGCCATATTAATGGATTGGAAGGCAATGGCCAAGCCATGGGTTCCCGATACCCTGATACTGAAGATTTAGATAAAGATTATAGTTTAGATTATGTGAATGATTATTTCACCACATCCATTCAGCCCACAGATATTACTGCAAGTAGTTTTGTAACTGAAACTGAGGATGTAAATGGCTCCACTGGTTGGAAATTATTTAGGCTCCCTTTATCTAAGTTCGAAAAAGAAGGTGATGGATTAATTGAGTGGATAGATGTACGTAATATGAGATTGTGGGTAGAAAGTGATGATATTGAATCATCTGAAAATAATAGCATTTTAAAAATTGCAAAATTAGAAATTGTAGGGAATGAATGGGAAGAGTTGGGCGAAATCAGTAGAGATTCATTATATATTGGAGAATTTGCAATAGATTCCACTTTTACAATTGAGGTGATAAATACAGATGAAAACCCCGAATATTCTATGCCTGCAGGCGTAATACAAGAAACGGATAGCTATAGCGGAATTACCCTTAAAGAGCAATCGTTGGTCATGTCATTTATTGAGAATCAAGATTGTACGGAATTAGATTGTAATCCTGGTGGTATTGATAAGGATAATATTTTTGCCATTGAGAAAAATCTAACTCTACTAACGGGTGATAAAAAAAATAGTTTTTTTGTGTATGAAAATTTAGAAATGTATGTATTTGGAGGTGACCCATCTTCATCTGAAATTGATAGTTGGCCATCTGATGGAAGTGTAGATATATTATTTAGAATTGGTCGGGATGACAATTTTTATGAAATTCGTCAACCCATATATTCAGAGTGGGATTCACGAAATCATATTAACTTGAATTTAGATAAGTTATCATCGAATAAATTAGTGATTCATCCCATTGAAGATTTTACAGATTCTGGTCCTGATTCTGTGTTTAGTGTAATGGAAAATGGTTGCGGGAGAGCCTTACCCCAATTCATCCAACCTTATTATACATTTACCCAAATTATTAGTGAGTTAAACATTGATTATGAAAATTTGGATTCACAAATAATAAATCTTGATAGTTTAATGGTGTTAAATGACTTGAATCAAATTAAGGATGAAAACGAGAATTTTGTTATTTGTGGTGGGAATACCGTTGAAGACCCTAATGGTGATGATTATAGCTGTGGTGAGGATTTGATGTGTCCTGGACATGAGGGCTATCCTGGACCTGATTCTGGTGAGAAATTAGATGGTACCGAAGGTAATAGCATTTACGATTTTGGTGAAGAATTTGTAGATGATAATTTAGATGGTGAGTTTGATGACCTATCAGATGAAGAATTATATGATGAAGATAACGAATTATGGATGTGGAAAAAAGAGAATGGGTATGATATAGAATCAGTTTGTACTCATTGCACAGAATTAAGAGTGAAGGGTGAGCCGGCTATTGATAATCTAAAGTATATTGTGGTTGGTATAGTCAATCGTGGCGAAGATAATTTGTTCGGTAAAGTTCTTATAGATGAGCTTCGTATGACAGGAGTAAAAAATGATAAGGGTAAGGCTTTCCGCGTAGAGAGCTCCATTGATTTTGCAGATTTACTTACTGTGAATGCATCATATGAAAAGAAGGACGCAGATTTTCATATGCTTCAACAACGATTGGGAACAGGGAATAATTCGGAATCCTACAATGTGACAGCAAAGTTGAATCCCAATTTATTTTTGCCATCGAAATGGGGGATTAAAACGCCTATGAATATGACATACAGTCATAGTATTTCATCGCCTAAGTTTATGCCAGGAAGTGATATTTTAGCAGGAAGTATTGAAGACGCAGATTCGTCTATTCAAACCATCGATGATAAACTTACATTTAGTACCTCATTCAATAAATCTGCACGAAGCAAAAATTGGTTTGTGAAATCAATGGTAGACAATATCACCTTAAATTTTTCTGCCATTGGGAAACGAAGATCTACGACCACAATTGAACAAGAAGAATCTTTAGATTTAAGTTCCTCCGCAAAATATGCCTATAATTTTGGTAAGGAAAATTATTATCATTTATTTAAATGGATGAAGAAGCTACCCATTTTGGGAGAGTTCTTTTCGGAGTCTCGATTTTATTATACCCCTGATAAGTTGAGTGCCAATATTTCCCTAAATGAAAATGATAAACTCAGTAAGCAAAGAGTGGGTACCGAAACGCCAACTTATAGTTTAAAAATGCAGCGAGATTTTAGCCTAAATTATAAATTTACTAAAAGTTTTCAGGTGAATTATACGAAGAATATCTCAAGTAATTTGGATGACTATAAAGATCATAAGTATGATATTGTAAAAAATTTATCTCCCGGACTAGTTAAGAATGTGAAAGAGAAATTCACGACTACTTTCTCGCCAGATTTTATTGGTTGGTTAGATCCCAAGATTACATATAGCCCGTCTTATTCGTGGGATTTAGCGACGCAAAATGATAGCTTGTCGCTCTCTAATATCAATGTGACTGCACCGTTCAAGACCACCATGAATATTACGCCAAAAGAGATTGTGGAATTATTTTTTACGCCGGATGGTAAGAGTGGATCTTCATCACGATCCCGTTCAAGAAGTAGAGGGAGAAGTTCTTCTTCATCTAAGAACTCTACAAAAATATATGAGTTTAAAAATCCCGTAATGAAATATTTCTTGGGGAAATTACATTCATTATTTTCTATTGCTACCAAATTAAAACTTACTTATGACCATTCTGAAACGCATAAATTGAATAATATTTTGGCATCAGAGTCACCCGATTATTTTTATAGGTTGGGCTTTACCCACAAGCCATCAAATCTAACTTATAACAATGATGCGGGAACATACAGCTTTACCCATAAACAAGATGACAAATTCTCCGCGTCCACCAGTCTAAACATCACATCAAAGTTACAAATTTCTAAAATTGAATATAAAAATAATATTTCTCGAACCACTAGCTCAACCTCAACGCCTCAATTATCGGTGAACTCATCAGAATCATTTTTACCATTGGGCATGAATGGTGATGATGGATTCCCGTTTGTGAATTGGAATGTGAATTGGTCTGGATTTGAAAAATGGTGGATTCTAGATAAGTATTTTAAAACAATTAGTTTATCTCATAGCTATAGTAGTGAGCGGTCTGCCACTGAGAATGGAGGTGAGCTAATTTCTTGGGGATATACGCAGTCGCTTTCTCCACTTTTGGGTTTATCCATGAAGACAAAAGGGAAGAATAGATGGTCATTTAATTTTACGGTTTCACACACTGAAGCCATAAATAATACACGAACGGGTACACCTACCACACGGACATACAATAATAAAATCAATAGTTCAATTTCTCATAATCGTACTGGTGGTTTAAATATACCCCTTTTCTTCTTTAGGGATTTTTATATTTCTAATGATATGAATTTTGATTTGAATGTTTCTTGGAACCAAGATTACAAATTAATTGATCCAGGAAATGCCACTTCTATCGATGATTTTAATGAAGATGAACGCTCGTATAGTTTGGATGTAAAACCCAATGTTACTTATAGTTTCACTCGGTGGGTAAATGGTAATTTTTACTTCGTGTACAAGGTATCAGAAAATAAAAATACAGGTCGAACGGAAGAAACTGATTTTGGATTTAAAGTAAATATCAGAATTCAAGGGTAGCCCAATATGAAAAAATTAGTTATTGTGATATTATGGGCTCAGTTTATTTTTCCTCAAAATATTCAGTATTTTGATGGCGATCGTGCATTAGCGTATATTCATCAACAATGTGAATTTGGCCCCCGGTACCCTGGTAGTATTGGCCATGAAAAATCTGTTGAATACTTTACAAATTTCTTCAAGGGGTTGGGTGATAAGTTCATGCCCATGAGTGAAACAATTTTGCATCCATATGATGCTCCAGATTCTCTTCGATTAACCAATTTTATGGTACGGTATAATATGGATGCCTCTAAACGAATTATGCTCATGGCCCATTGGGATACTCGAAAAATTGCCGATATGGACAAGAATAAAGAAAATAGAAATACGCCAATTTTAGGTGCCAATGATGGCGCCAGTGGAGTAGCGGTTCTAATGGTGATTTCTGAAATGCTCCATCATTTACCACTATTGAATTTGGGAGTAGATATTCTTCTTGTAGATGGAGAAGATGTGGGGCATTCTGGTGACTCATATAATTTTGGAATTGGAACGCGACTATTTTCAAGTCATGTCCCAGAGCCTAGACCTGAAGTAGCCATTTGTATCGATATGGTCGGCGATAAAGAATTAACGCTACCAATTGAACAATTTTCGTATATCCAGGCACCCGATCTTGTAATGGATATTTGGAATTTTGCAAATCAATTAGGTTATACTCAATTTCAAAAAACGATGGGGGTGCCTATAACCGATGATCATCGCGTATTATTTATTCATTCCGGAATCCCCGCCATCGATATTATCGATTTTAATTATCCCAATACAAAAACAAATTATTGGCATACGCTAGAAGATACGCCAGATAAATGTTCGGCTGAGAGTCTGTCTGTAGTGGGAACGGTTGTATTAAATTATTTATACCAATTAGATGGAGCTATAAAATGAGTGAACCCTCTAGCTATTGGAATGTACTTTCTTTGATTGGTGAACGAGAAATTATTGAAATTATTTCATCCCTTACTCAGAGCGAATCATTGGGATGTATTGACACGGATCAAAAATTATCATTGTATTTTGAGCCAGAAAAAAAAAGCGAAATCCATACCCTTATCAATAGTTTGAATCAACTCCATAATTTTGATTTTGAATGGACCACCCAACAGATTGAGCCATGGCATTTGTCGTGGAAGGATAATTTTACCCCAATTTATATTCGAGATAAGATTGCTATAATCCCAGATTGGGAAGAAACGGCACCCAACTATGAACATATAATAAAAATTAAACCGGGCATGGCATTTGGCACGGGCCACCATGAAACAACTTTTTTAATGTTAGAAGCATTACTCAAATGTGAACTGTCAGGTAAATCAATTTTAGATTTGGGTACGGGAAGTGGAATTTTAGCAATTGCAGCAAAATCATTAGAGGCAAAGCAAATTATTGGAGTGGAATATGACTCTGTTTGTGAAGAAAACTTCATTGAAAATTTGGAATTAAATAATGTATCCGATATTGATTTTATTCAGGCAGATGCAACCACGTGGATGAATTTTAATTTTGATGTGGTTTTGGCCAATATTAATCGCAATAT
>Ga0114996_10009433_pt1 | contig 10700 bp, 7 predicted proteins | sample ArcticOcean_MG_C_4_FD_87039 | JGI IMG/M metagenome (GOLD analysis project Ga0114996, IMG submission 87039) | Marine microbial communities from western Arctic Ocean - ArcticOcean_MG_CB4_134 | ecosystem: Environmental > Aquatic > Marine > Oceanic | place: Arctic Ocean: Canada Basin | collected... | reverse complement strand
GGCAGATACACGCTTCACGATTCGCCTCAGATTCCCAACGCACGAATAGGACTCAAAGGCTCGCTGGAAGCCGGATCTATATTCGCAATCGAGCCATTCGCAACATCTGGCAGCGGCTACATCAAAGACGATGGCAAGCCAGAAGTTTTCATGCTCGAACGCCCACCAACGCCGTCGAACAAAATCGATGCCGAAACACTCGAAGCAATCCAAACATGGCGTGGACTCCCAATTGCACGACGCTACTTCAACGATCTACCGAAAAAACCGTTCGAACGAACGCTAAAAGAGCTGATCAAACAGGGCGTCGCTCGTGAGTACCCGCCACTGATCGAAGTCGCCGGTCATCACGTCGGATGGAAAGAACACTCGATCTGGCTCGGGCCACACGGACCCGAAATTCTTACGGATTAGATTCAAATTCAGAAGACAGATTCCGGCATAACTACCCCAACCAAACAGCGTTTCGCTGCCAGTGCAGGCGCACTAAGTGAACCCAAGTTCCGACGATATTGGATCGGAACATTCGTATCTTCCGGCGCAATTCAAGTAGTTCAGCTTGGAATCGGCTGGCTGATCATCTCTGATTTCGAAGAATCAGCCAGCACTCTAGGACTCCTCGGCGCAGCGATCGCCATCCCATCGATCATCGTCAATTTGTTCGGCGGCGTAATCGCTGACCGTATGGATCGTCGCCTGATCATGATCATGACATCAAGCGTCAACGCCGCTCTGATGACGCTTATAGCGCTGCTAGTAACAACAGGTATCGCCGAAATTTGGCACCTGATGGTCATAGCGGCTTTTCAAGGATTTTTCTCAGGACTCGACGGCCCGGTAAAAGCATCGTTCTTTCCACTTCTCGTCAGCAGAAAAAACATGATGAGCGCCGTGGCGTTGAGTTCAGTCACATGGCACATCAGTCGAATCATCTCACCATCCATAGGTGGTTTAGCGATTCGATACATGGGCACAGAATCAGTCTTCTTCGCAGGTGCAATCGGCTGGATAACGATGCTGTTCATCATCATCAGCCTACGAGTGCCCTACAACAAACCTGAAACCCAACGAAAAGTACTTCAGGATTTGACCGACGGTGTGAAATTCATTGCCAGAAGTAGATTCTTCACCTCACTCATATTGCTCAGTTTCGCCAAGATGTTCTTTGGAATGCAGTACCTGCTACTAATGCCTCTTTTTGCCGTGAGACATGAACTCGAAGCCGACGGTCTAGGTGTAATTTTCGTCGTTCTTTCAGCAGGAGCTATCTCAGGAACATTGATCGTTCCGAAGCTTCAAAAGAGCAATCACGCTGGAAAGCTCATGATTGGCGGAGCGTTCATATTCACGTTTTTCGTGACCGGATTCGCGTTCGCCCCAAACTACGGAGTAGCGCTTGCGATGATCTACTTTGCCGGGATCATGCACTCGGTATTCCTGGTAATTTCGATGACCGCAATTCAAATGCGTCTGCCTTCGAATTACCGCGGCCGAGTAATGGGTATCTACACAATATCGTTCGCTCTCATGCCTCTGGGCGGTCTCATGGGCGGGAACATTGCCGAAGTACTCGACGAACGGTGGGCACTCACAATTTCCGCAGGAATCCTCGCAGTAATCATGGCAGCTACCTTCGCAACGCAGCGCGAACTGCGCACGCTCAGAGGCGATCAACTAACGACTCTCGAAGAACCCAACGCTTAGTCCCGCTTCACCCTGAATTAGTCCATTGTCATCCTGCACGAGATTCATGATCTGCATTCGCCACAAATACAACGAACCAAATCTGGCACTACTCACACACCGAAGCACCAACATTCGGTAGGCTTACCTCTTAAACCGCACACGGCAATAAAGTCTGAAACAGAACAACGAACGTGACATACAAAAGCATCAACGGCGTAATCCCAATCCTTCAAACACCGTTCGACTCGAACGGCAGAATCGACACCGAAAGCCTGAGCAAAGTTGTCGACTACAACATCGCAGCAGGGGTCGATGGACTAGGCATAGCTCTTGCAAGCGAAGTTCAGCTGTTCAACGAAGCTGAACGAGATCTACTGCTCAAAACCGTAGTCGATCAAACCAGCGGCAGAGTCCCAGTTGTAATGAACACAGGTTCTTTGGGAACGGATCTGGCAATTTTCTACAGCAAACGAGCTGAAGAACTCGGCGTAGATTCAGTAATGCTCACGCCCCCAGGTTCAGGAATAGGTTCATCCAACCCTGAAGCAGTTCGACAGTACTTCCGAAGCATCACAAACTCCGTAAACGTGTCGGTAGCGCTGCAAGACGTGCAGTTCGCTCAGGTTCCACCGCAAATGGTCGCAGATCTAGCAGATGAACTCGAAGGCATCGTCGCCTGCAAAATGGAAACTCCTCCTACGCCGGCCCGAATCGCAGAAACCGTCGACACCGTTCTAGGCAAGATCGACGTCCTAGGCGGAGGAGGAGCGACTTACCTGATGGAAGAGCTATCACGTGGCAGCACCGGCACAATGCCGTTCAGCTCCACACCTGTTCAGTTCGTCGAGGTGTTCAAGCTCTACAACACCGGCGATATCGAAGGCGCAACAGAACTATTCAATATCAGAATCGCCCCGCTGTGCCACCTAGTTAGCCAAGCCCCAGATCTTGCAATCGGACTCCACAAACAAATCCTCAAAAAACGAGGACTAATAGAATCCGACAGAGTCAGACAACCCGTAGCAACTCCCGACACTCACACCCAGCGGGACATCGACGCCCTCCTAGAACGAGTGATCGTTTAGCTAATAAATCTTTAGATCATGCCAACAGTAGAGCTTGGAAGAAAAAGTGACTCGCCTACCCGCCGAAGTCGAACTCTAGGCCAACGCCCTGCGCAGCTGCCTGCTCGTAAACCAGAGCCGCACACGAAATATCCTGCACAGCAAGACCAACACTCTTAAACAAAGTGATCTCCTCGTCGTTCTCACGACCCGCCAGAGTTCCATTAATCACTTCACCAAGCGAACCATGAATCTTGTCGGCTGAGTACACACCCTCTTCGATCGGAATCTGAATATCGCCAGCCTCATTCAAACACGCCTGAACTTGGTCGCAAACAACCTTCGATTTCACCACACTCGCTGAATCTAATTCACGAACCCCGGCGGCGTGCGATCCTATGGCGTTGATGTGAGTACCCGGCTTCCACCATGATCCATCGACCACAGGTTCAACCGCACTGGTGATTAGCGTGACAATGTCAGATTCACGAACCAAACCCTCGGCACTATCGGCTACCCGAACTTCGATTCCAGTCGTCGAAGTAAATTCTTCAGCAAACGCCTGCTTGGCTGCATCATCGCTGCGTGAGTAGACGATAATCGTGTCGAGATTGGCTGATTCTGCCAACGCAAGCACCTGACTTCGTGCCATAACTCCGGTTCCGATCACACCGGCGACCTTCGAGTTTTTTCGGGCAAGATGCTTCGTCGCAACTCCGCCGCTAGCACCGGTTCGGACACCGGTAAGTAGTCCACCATCCATCGCAGCAACCACTACGCCAGTCTTATTGTCCTGGACTAATATCGTGCCAATCGTGGTCGGCAAACCGAATTTGGTTGGGTTCTCTTTGTAGACCGTTACTGCTTTGATTCCCAGCGCACCGCCAGATTTCAAGTAAGCGGGCATGTAGGCGATCCATCCGCCAACCGCGGGGTCGATCATCACCGTGCGATCCGGCATCTCCGCCGTCCCAGCCGAAAGCTCGCCGAACGCCGCTTCAACTACGTCGATCGCCTTTGACATTGGAAGTAGCTTTTGTACGTCGGATCGATTGAGCAGTAGTGCCAAGAGTGTTCTCCATCGCAGATAAGTTAGCCGGATGCATTAGTTAAAATACGCCCATACCATTTGAATTGCGGTCGAATTATAGCGATGGTCTCTGCTCAGTAGAGGCGTCAACGCTATTTCCTTTCGGTTAGCAACGCTTAACACTTAGTTCACCCGTAGAACCGATTCGAATGTATCGTTGATGTAATAGATACCGAATCGAAGCGATGGCTTTTAGGACGCACGTGTGACGAAATCGAACGACAAAGATCCTTGGATAGGCGGAGAATATACCCCTTCTCCCGAGCTCGAAGTTGAGGCGAAAGCCGAAGACGCGACTGAGACTGAAGACACGGCCAAGACCGATGAAATTGCTGAGACGCCCGAAGCCATAGTCGAACTTGAAACAGTCGACGAACCTGCGCCTGATAGCGAAAAGACTGCAAACGAGAGTGCTCCAGAATCCGACGACCAAGAGTCAGATCAAATTTCAGCGGATGGATTTGTTCCATCAGTAGTCCCGCAGCGTGATCGTAATATCGGTGAAGAGCCATACCATGGCGGTCGAGGTCGTGGTGGGTCGTCTCTTACATACACTCGTCAGTCCGAAGCGAATTACGTTCCGGCAGATCCCAAGCTCTACGTCGCCCCCGGCATGGAAGATGACGACGGCGAGGAAAAGTTCGGCTTCCCTGAAGTTCCAGAAAACACGCAACGGCTGTTTATAGCCATCGAAATTCCTCGCGCTGTAAAACGTGAACTGGCCGACTTGCCAAAAAGTTTCATCCCACGTGAGTACGAGCGTGTTCGCTGGATCGGCGAAGAAGCGATGCACTTGACGCTCAAATTCTTGGGAGACGTGCCGATCGATCAAATTCCAGATATCAAAGCAGCTCTCGAACAGTCTGCAGAATCGACCGGACGCTTCCAGATGAAGATCGGTCGAACAGGCTGCTTCCCGTCTTTCCGCGACCCACGTATTTGCTGGGTAGGATTCAATGGTGAGCTGCGACGACTCGAACAACTTCAAGGCAGAGTCGAGGGCCGAATGGTCGGACTTGGGCTCGAACGCGACGACCGAAAATTTGCGGCTCACGTCACTATTGGTCGAACACGACCGGGTGTCCGTGGTCGGTTCGCACAAGACGTTGGCGCTTCGTGGCAACACGCTCCACTAAGGTCGAGCGGGCAAGTCGTTCAGGTCACAGCAATCGCTCTGTACCGTACCTACCTCGACGAACAAGAAAACACCCAATACGAACAGCTAGCCAACCACGAACTGGGCTAGCTTCATCGGGAACTCCGTAGGGGTTACCGCCCCTCCCAAAAAGCGACTACTGCGCTGGAATCCTTCAGCACCTATACTTATCTCCGTTACAGGTAACGACGGAGACACGGTCGATTCCGTGCACCCCTTTCGAGCGAGCTCGGTACGGTGGAAGCGAGCATGGGGCAAGAATCGATCATCACTCCCGAACCGTTCACCAAAATTCGATAAAATCTCGAAGCTAGGCTGAACCGTCCCCGCCGAACGTTACATCGGCTCAACTGAGTGTCCTGAAGCCTTGCCTAAACGCAGCGAATCAGAAAACCAGGGTGGTACCGCGGTACCGTTTTATTTCAAAACGCCCGTCCCTGAACCATATTTAGGGGCGGGTTTTATTTTTAACTCGTCAACGAAAATTCTGTTAGAAAACGTGCGCCTAATTCAGGCACTGCGATTGGAAAATAAACGTGGCGAGCCACTTCGATTCGGTAGATCCAAAAGTCGACTTCGTAGCCAAAGAGGAAGAAATCCTGAAATGGTGGGAAGACAACGACATTCCCGCCCGCTACCGAGCGCTGAACGACGATAAAGAGAAGAAATTCTCGTTCATCGACGGTCCGATCACCGCCAACAACGCCATGGGTGTTCACCACGCTTGGGGTCGAACGTACAAAGACCTCTTCCTCAGGTTCCGCAACATGCAGGGCTACAAGCAGCGTTTCCAGAACGGATTCGATGGACAGGGCCTTTGGATCGAAGTCGAAGTTGAAAAAGAGATGGGCTTCAAGTCGAAGCGCGACATCGAAGCATTCGGGGTAGGCAAATTCGTCGAAGAATGCCGGAAGCGAGTCGATCGCTTCGCCGCACGTATCTCCGAGCAGTCCAAACGACTCGGCTACTTCATGGACTGGGACAACTCCTACCACACGAAGTCCTCCGAAAATAACTACACGATCTGGCACTTCCTCAAAACCTGTGCCGACAAAGGCTGGATCTACAAAGGTCGAGACGTCATGCCCTGGTGCCCACGCTGCGGCACCGGACTTTCTCAGCACGAGATCGTCACCGAGGGCTATCAGGACATCACCCACGACAGTCCATATTTGAAATTCCCGCTAATCGATGAAGGGCACGAAGGCGAAAACCTTCTCGTATGGACGACTACGCCGTGGACGCTTGCTGCCAACGTCGCCGCCGCCGTAAACCCTGAGTACACCTACGCAAAAGTCGAAGACCGCGGCTCAATCATTTACTTCTCGAAGTCACTCATAGAATCGCTGAAGAAAGACCACGTTCTTACTGAAGACGCCAAAGTAATCGGCGAAGTAAAGGGTTCCGAACTCGTCGGCCTCAAATATCGGGGACCGTTCGACGAACTCCCAGCTCAGGCGGAAACAATCGCCCAGCACCGCGTACTTGCGTGGGATGAAGTCGGTGAAGACGAAGGAACCGGAATCGTCCACACCGCTCCCGGTGCTGGTGCCGAAGACTTCAAGCTCGGTAAAGAAAACGGGCTCAGTCCGATCGCCCCACTCGACCAAAACGGTATCTACATCGAAGGCTTTGGCGAATTCACCGGCAAGTCAGCTTCCGATGTGAAGGACATGGTCTTTGATTCACTCAAAGAAAAAGGGCTACTGGTTCGTGTAAACAAATACACCCACCGCTACCCAGTCTGCTGGCGCTGCTCGACCGAACTCGTGTTCCGCTTGGTCGACGAATGGTTCATCAGCATGGACGAAATTCGACCCAAGATGGAAAAATCCACCAAGGAAATGAACTGGTACCCAGAGTTCGGCAAGGCACGCGAGCTTGATTGGCTCAAGAACATGCAGGACTGGATGATTTCGAAGAAGCGGTACTACGGTCTCGCTCTACCGATCTACGCCTGCGATTGCGGAAACTTCGACGTGATGGGTTCACAAGAAGAACTCAAAGAACGTGCAGTCGAAGGTTGGGATGAATTTGAAGCAAGCGGTGCATCGCCACACCGACCGTGGATCGACGGCGTCAAAATCGCCTGTTCCGACTGTGGCGAAATCGTCGAGCGGATCGCAGACGTCGGAAACGCATGGCTCGACGCCGGAATCGTTCCATTCTCAACCATCGGCTACAAATCCGATCCCGAATACTGGAAAGAATGGTTCCCTGCCGACTGGATATCAGAAAGCTTCCCCGGCCAGTTCCGAAACTGGTTCTACTCATTAATCGTCATGGCAGCCGTTCTTGAAGACTCTTTGCCCGCCAGGAACGTATTCGCCTACGCACTTATGCGTGACGAAAACGGAGAGGATATGCACAAATCGAAGGGCAACGCCATCTGGTTCGAGGAGGCAGCCGACAAGATGGGTGTAGACGTAATGCGCTGGACTTACAGTCGTCACAACCCTGCTTCAAACCTCAACTTCGGCTACAAGACCGGGGACGAAGTACGACGCCAATTTGTAATCCCGCTCTGGAACATCTACTCGTTCTTCACGACCTACGCCAATCTTGATGACTGGACTCCCGATGACTGCACGATTCCTTGGTCGTTCGGGTTTACTCCCGATGGCGAGAAGAACTCCTTTGAAAATTGGAAGCTGTCGGACGCAGAAGGCTTCTCCGAGCTTGATCGTTGGATTCTTTCTGAACTGAACCAGCTCATCGCGAAGATGACCGATAATCTGGAAAATTGGCAGCTTCCGTATGCGGCCGAAGCCGTTGAGCAGTTCGTTGACGACCTTTCCAACTGGTACGTCAGACGATCACGTCGACGGTTCTGGAAATCTGAAGGCGACCTCGACAAGAATGCTGCCTACTCCACGCTCTACACGTGCCTAACAACGCTTTCTCGCTTTCTGGCGCCGTTCACGCCGTTCATTGCCGACATGATGTATCGCAACCTCGTTGCCGATCGTGTTGCAGACGCCCCGGATTCAGTTCACCTGACCTCTTGGCCAAAAGCCAACACATCGCTCATCGATGAAGACGTGATGAACCAGACCCGCCTCGCAATTCGCTTGGCTTCGCTGGGTCGTTCAGCGCGTGCACAATCACGCCTTAAAGTTCGACAACCTCTCGCCGAGTTCGTTGCAGAAGTTCGACACGATTGGGAGCACTTCGCTCTCGCCAAGATCGAAAACGTTCTCAAAGAAGAACTGAACGTAAAATCAGTTCGAGACGCCTCAGAAATGGGTGGGCTACTCGGATTCGAAATCAAGCCGAACCTGCGAATTCTTGGACCAAAGTACGGCAAGCAGATCGGTGAAATTAGAAACGCAATAGCTTCCGCAGATGCCAACGAAATCGCCCGTGCTTCCGAAGCCGGTGAAAAGATTTCGCTCAATGGATTTGATCTCGAATCTGACGAAGTCCTAATCGAACGTGTAGCGCTCGACAACTATGCGGTTGCTACTGACGCAGGTTACGCAGGTGCGGTTTTGACCGAGGTTTCTGATGAACTTAAGGCTGAAGGAACCGCCCGCGAGGTAGTTCGGCTAGTTCAGAACCTACGAAAAACGTCAGGGCTCGAAATATCAGACCGAATCAACCTGTGGATTTCCTGCTCAGACGACGTGACCGGAGATCTGATGGGCCACTCTGACTACATCACCGAGGAAACCCTCGCCGAAAACATCGAGCTAGGCGCAGTTCTAAGCGACGATGCCCAAGGCGTTGCCGCATCGGATTCCATCGACCTCGACGACGGCTCAAAAGTAACGGTAAATCTAGAAAAGGCTTAAGCAGCCGAAGGTTTCAATCATGAAAGCACTACTCCTCTCCAAACCCGGCCCGGTCTCCACCTTGAGCCTCGGCGAAATTCCAACGCCCGAGCCCGGTCCTAACGAAATTCGAGTGAAAGTTCACGCAGTCAGCCTTAACCCGGTCGACTACAAGTTGGCTGGCCGTGGAAACGACAACTGGTCATACCCGCACGTGCTCGGATTAGACGTTGCAGGCACGGTTGATGCGATTGGCTCAGACGTTGTGCAATGGCGAATCGGCGACCGTGTGTTCTACCACGGCGATCTTTCCAAATCAGGTGGATACGCCGAGTACGCAATCACAACCGCCCACACGACGGCGAAAATCCCTGACAACGTATTGTTCGCCGAAGCCGCAGCGATTCCGTGCGCAGGACTCACCGCATACGAAGCGGTAGTGCGTCGACTCGACGTCCAACCCGAACACACGGTCTGGATGCAGGGTGGTGCTGGTGGCGTAGGCGGCTTTGCGGTTCAAATATGCAAGAACATAGGCGCAACGGTCATCACTACCGCCTCTGGGCGAAATCATGAATTTGTGAAGTCGCTTGGTGCCGATCACATTATCGATTACAACACCGAGCACGTTGTTAACACGATCATGTCTATCACGAACGACCAAGGCGTCGATCGAGTTCTCGGAGCAGTCGACGTAAACACTGCGAACGAAGGAATTGAAGTTCTGAAGTTCAGGGGTGGAATCGCCTGTGTCGCCGGAATGCCAACGATTACCGACACCACGTTCGCTGGCGCAAAGTCGATCCACAACATCGCCTACGGTGGAGCTCACTCATCGACCAACCGAGCGGCTCAATTCGATTTAGCCAACATGGCAGCAGAAATGATCGCTCTAGTAGCCGCTAATAAGATCGATCCCATGATCGAACAGACGATCACGATGAAAGAAATTCCGGAAGGCCTAGCCCAGCTTGAAGGTCGCCACGTAAAAGGCAAAATCGTCGCTGAGTTTGTGTAATTTCAGACTAACTAATTCCGACTAGCCGACAATCGGCAGGGGCATGCGATGATGTGGCATCCCTTCGACCGAATCGCCCGCCACAAGCTGCGCCGACGCCTCGCCGCAGCTTGTGGCGTGATCCCGATTTCCTACAAATCTGTATGGCGCAATCGACGTCTAATCTGGGTCGAATGATGATGGTCGTGCCACTCGTCGCCATTCTCATAGTCGATGCGCGCCCGTACCAAATGGCGATTCTTGGCGTAGCAACGACCACTGCTGGATTGATGTTTGGCTTGATCACAGGACCGTGGATAGACCGATCGAAACGCCGAATGGTATTGGTCATCTCCGATTTAGGCTCGGCGGCAACACTCGCCACTGTAGCTATCGCTCACTTCTTCTTTGAACTTCACATCGAACATCTTCACGCAGTCGCCCAACGCTCGTACTTGCCGAGCCTGATCGAGCGAGATCGTTTACTCAAAGCAAACCCGAAGATGGCAGCATCCGATTCAGTTGTGGAACAGATCGGATTTAGCGTGGGTGGTTTCATCGTCCAGCTCACCTCAGCAATCGCAGCCAGCGTCGTTCAAACGGTCACATTTCTAGTTTCGGGTTTATTGGTACTGGCCATACGAAAACCAGAACCTCCGAAATCTGACGGCAAACGACCCAACATCCGACGCTAAATACTCGATAGATACAGGCTTATAGGCAGCAATCAAACATTGCGGCTCATGACTATCAGTAGCGTCCTGCTTGGTACAGCGAACGGAATTATCGGTGGAATGATTACCCTGTTTGCCACACGAGTCACGAAAAACTTGGCGTCGGCAACACGATGGCACTCGGGTTGTTTTCGTACGGAATTATTGGAGTTCTAATCCCGCTGGCAACAACTCACATTTGGATGGTTACGATCTTTTTC
>Ga0114996_10009430_pt1 | contig 10701 bp, 7 predicted proteins | sample ArcticOcean_MG_C_4_FD_87039 | JGI IMG/M metagenome (GOLD analysis project Ga0114996, IMG submission 87039) | Marine microbial communities from western Arctic Ocean - ArcticOcean_MG_CB4_134 | ecosystem: Environmental > Aquatic > Marine > Oceanic | place: Arctic Ocean: Canada Basin | collected... | reverse complement strand
TCTCCTCGAAGAAGTCCGAGTGGACGTCGAAGAAGAACGACAGCCGCGGGGCGAAGGAATCGACATCGAGCCCGCGCGCGATTGCGCGCTCCACATACTCGAAGCCGTTGCGCAGCGTGAACGCGAGTTCCTGGGCGGCCGTGGCGCCCGCCTCCCGAATGTGGTATCCCGAAATCGAGATCGAGTTGTACTTGGGGGCGCGGTCGGAGCACCACTCGAACATGTCGATGATACAACGCAGCGCGGGCTCCGGTGGGAACACCCATGCGTGCTGTGCCTGGTACTCCTTCAGGATGTCGTTCTGGACGGTGCCCCGGAGCACCTCGGGCGCGATCCCCTGTTTCTCTGCTGCGGCTACGTAGAAGCAGAAGAGAATGACCGCGGGCCCGTTGATGGTCATGGACACCGACACGCGATCCAGTGGGATCCCCTCGAAGAGCCTCTCCATGTCGGCGAGCGACGAGATCGCGACGCCACAGACACCCACCTCGCCTGTTGAGCGCGGATGGTCCGAGTCGTATCCCATCAGCGTGGGAAAATCGAACGCCACGGACAGGCCTGTCTGACCCTGCTCCAGAAGGTACTTGTAGCGCTGGTTCGTCTCTTCGGCGGTGGCGAAGCCCGCGAACTGCCGCATGGTCCAGAGCCGGGTGCGATACATGGTCGGGTACGGTCCGCGCGTGAACGGATAGAAACCTGGAAACCCGACTGATTCTTCGGCGTCGGGGTCCGCGTCAGCGCGGTCGAGCGGAGTGTAGAGGGGCCCGACCTCACGTCCCGACATCGTCGTAAAGGGCGCATCTCTCTTCGGGGTCGCGTCGTACACTTCACGCCACTCCTCGAGCCTCGCCTTCAACTCGACGAGCTCCGCTTCTCGCTCGCGTACGAGGGCGTCCAGCTCAGACCTGCTCACGACCTCCCTCTCTAGCATCGACATGCGTACTCCCAGATGCGCGGCTGTGCTTTCAAAGATGACCAGACGGTGAAGAGGGGGTCAACGAAGGAGCAGCGCCAAAATCTCACGCGCGACTGAGTAGGGCGTGCCCGCTCCGCTCGCGATAAGGTCGACGCCTTCATCCAACCCACGTCGCACCGCATCGGAACTCCACGCGACTCGGCTCATCTCACGCTCGACGACGTCACGCACGCGGCCTCGAGCGCGGTCCCGACGGCGGGCGATGAGCTCTCCTGCACTCTCCAACCACACTCGGTGCTGCTCGATGGCATCCACTAAATCGGGCACGCCTGTCCCGTCGAGCGCGTTGGTCTCGAGAACCGGGATCTCCCAGCCTTGGCTGTCTGCGGCCACCGCGGTCGGGCGGGCCTCATGGGCTACGTGTTGCAGATCGACGCCGTGGTGGCCGGAGAGGTCCTCCATCCCATGCCCCGCGCGGAGGTGCAGCGCCTGCCGGATCTCCTTCGCGACGCGACCAGCACCCGGACGGTCGGCTTTGTTGATCACGAAGATGTCGGCGATCTCCATCAGGCCCGCCTTCATCGCCTGGATCGCGTCGCCGGATTCCGGCACTAGCACGACGACGACCGTGTCCGCGGCGGCTGTAATCTCCAATTCGGTCTGACCCACACCCACGGTCTCAACCAAGACGCGCTCGAAGCGAAACGCGTCCATGAGGTCGATAACCTCCTTCGTGGTGGTCGCGAGCCCGCCGAGGGACCCCCGGCTCGCCATGGACCGAATGAAGATCCCCGGGTCGGTCGCGAGGTCGTTCATGCGTATGCGGTCGCCGAGCAGCGCACCGCCGGAATAGGGCGACGTGGGATCGACAGCCACGATGCCCACCCGTTCGTCCCAGTCGCGATAGGCATGCGCCACCGTCGCGAGCAGACTCGACTTGCCGGCGCCGGGCGGGCCGGTCAAGCCCACACGCTTGGTCGATGGCCCACCCTGAAGCAACTCGTGGAGCAGTTCCTCGAAGCCTTCGCGTTGGTCCTCCGCGATGGAGATCGCGCGGGCGAGCGCAGGTGTCTGGCCGTCGCGGAAGCGGGCGAGGAGGTCGAGGAGCGGCTGGCTTCTGCTCTGGGTGGCCGACTCGAGCTGGTCTGGCATGTGCGGGTGGTAGGCGGGAGGGCGAAGTCTTGGCCTAGTGGCCGGAGTCGCTGGGACGAGGAATCCTAGCGATGGACCGGCCGGGCGCTAGGAGTCCGGCCCCGCCAGCCCAGCCAACGGCCCCACCCCGCCCCGGTAGTGATGCAACTCACGGCCCTCCGGCCCGAGCGTGACCCGAAAGACCAAGTCATTAGGCTGGGAGATCGCGAGCGTCTCTTGCTCATCCAGTCCGACAAACAGCGAGATCATGACTCTTCCGATCATGCCGTGAGAGACAATGGCAATGCTGCTCGCGTCCATCCGACGAACTTCTTCTACGAACGGTCGAGCCCTCACGCACATGTCGGGATAATTCTCGCAATTGGGGCCGCGGTGGTGGAACGGGTCGGCAAGCAACGCGGCGTACGCCTCCGGCCAACGCTCCATGACGTCGGCGCGCAGGTGGCCGCTCCAGTCGCCGCAGTCCCACTCGACGATGCGCTCGTCGTACGTCACCGGCGCCGGTACATACTGGCCGATGATCTCAGTGGTTTGCCGCGCCCTGTCCAGCGTGGACGAGAAGATCGTCTCGATTCCGAAGTCTTCGAGTAGCCGGCCGTTGGCCTCGGCCTGCAGTCGCCCGACCTCGTTCAGGTCGGAGTTCCACCGCCCCTGCATGCGCTGGATCGCGTTCCACTCAGTCTGGCCGTGCCGCACGAGGTAGATCGTCTTCACGGCCGTTCGTTCGGCCGGATCCCACGCGCGTGTCGGAGGGGGTTCTCTAGCAAATGAGTGGGGATGAAGAGGACGACCACGAACATGACGAGCGCCACGAACAGGCCTGCCCCGAGTAGCCACCAGTTGCGCAGCGCGATGAAGAGGATGGACGTGATCACGGCCGTCGCGCTCGCGAAGATACTCAGCAGAAGGCGGCGGGCCTGGAGGTGCAGGAAGCGCTCCTGAGTCTGCATGTCACGAGGATGTATACGCACGCGGAACTCTTCCCTTTCAGCCCTCGTGACCAGGTCCCGCAGGGACCGGACAGCGCTCTGAGCTTCGTCGACGAAGCTCTTAGCTATCTGGGCGGTCTGCTTACCGGTGGTGCGGAGAAGCTCAGCCTGATTCTTCTGCACGACACCGCGAATGAACGTCAGCCCGTCGAAGTTGGGATCGTAGTGGAACGCCACGCCCTCGATGAGCGCCGCCGTGCGGAAGAAGTACACGAGCTCCTGCGGCAGCGTCAGCGGCCACGTGTAGAAGGTGTCGAGCAGCTCCGCGATGATCTCCTGGACGACCTTCGACCGATTCGTCGTCTTGGCGCTCTCGACAATCTTCAGGATCTCAGTGGCCGCCTCGCGGATCTCGCCGCGCGAGACCTCGGGACTGATCATTCCGAGTCGGTACATCTCGTTTATGACGCTGTCGATGTCCTCGCGTCCCAGCGCGATCGCGGTTCGGAGGATCGACTCCCGCGTCCAGCGGGGCACCTCCATCACAGCGCCCCAGTCGAGCAAGATGATGGTGCCGTCGTCCTGCACCAGCAGGTTTCCCGGATGCGGATCCGCGTGCATGAACCCATCGACCATCATCATGCGGAGATAGACGCCTGTGAGGCTCTCCATGACCTGCTTGAAAGACAGGCGGCCCGAGGCGAAGTGGTCGTGGAGGTGATCGATCTTGGTCCCGAAGCAGTGCTCCATGACGAGCACGCGCCGACGGGTGAAGTGTTCGAGCACCGCCGGGGCGCGAACCCTCCGCTCGCTGGCGAGGACCCTCTGGAAGCGCGCGATGTTCTCCGCCTCTTGAACGAAGTCCATCTCCGCCTTCACGCGTACGGAGAACTCGCGCACGACGTTCGTGAGTGCACGTATGTGGTGGTTGGGGAAGAGAATGTTGAGCCAGAACAGGAGTCTGAACGAGATGTCCAGATCCAGCGCGATCGCGTCTTCGACGCCCGGTCGCAGCACTTTAACGACGACGTCTCTGCTGTCGACCCGGGCCCTGTGCACCTGGCCGAGGCTGGCCGCCGCCTCCGGTACATCCTGGAAGTCCTCGAAGAGCTCGGAGATCGGCGCGCCGAGCTCTCTCTCGATGACGGCGCGGATGGCGTCGGTCGGATCCGGCGGAACTTGATCCTGGAGCTTGCTGATCTCAGAAAGATACGGCTCCGGCAGGATATCCGCACGAGAACTGAGGAGTTGAGCGAGCTTGACGAACGTCGGGCCCAGCTTGGCAAGGCGACGCGTGAGCCTTACTGCTCGCCTCTCGTGATGCTCAGGGGACCGCACGGCCGGCCGGCCGAAGAGGATCCACGCCTTGCGGTCCCTCAGAAAGGCGATGCCGAACGGGGCTAGCCAGACGATCACGGAAAGTGAGCGGGTGATGCGCTTCATGGAGACTTCGTCACAGCAGCAGGGCCGAGCCGAGCCCCAGCAGGAAGAGAAAACCGCACAGATCGGTGAAGGGAGTCACGAACATGGACGATGCCACGGCCGGATCTAGGCCCACGCGGTCCATGAGCGACGGTACGAAGGAGCCCAGGAACCCGGCCACGACCAAGTTCCCAAACATGGCCATCCACACGACCCCGCCCAGCATCGGATCTCCTCCGAGGGCGACCGCCACGACCCCCACTACGAGGCCCAACACTCCTCCATTGAACAAGCCGACAGCCAGCTCCCTGCCGACGTGGTCGGTGAGCGGCCTCTTGCGAGTCGGATTCCGGTCCACCGAGAGGCTGCGCACGGTAACGGCGAGGGCTTGAGTTCCGGCATTCCCTCCGAGCCCTGCGACGATGGGCATGATGGCGGCCAGGATCACCACGTTCTCGATCGTCTCGGAGAAGATGTATACGACGCCCGACGCGAGTGCGGCCGTGCCGAGGTTCACGAAGAGCCACGGCATGCGTGCGCGTACGGACTCCTGCCATGTGTAACGCAGCGCATCCTCGTCGCTACCCAGCCCGGCCATGAGCAGGATGTCCTCGGTCTGCTCTGCCTCAAGGACATCGATGACATCATCGAAGGTGATGCGGCCGAGAAGCACGTCGTCGTCACTCACCACAGGGATGGACGCCAGGTTGTATCGCGAGATGAGGCGCCCCACCTCCTCCTGGTCCACGCCTGGATGCACTGTCGCGACCGGGGCCTCTACCAGCTCTCCCACGAGGCTGCTTGGATCTGCGATGACGAGATCGTCGAGACGCAGCGTCCCGAGGAGGCGCCTCTCGGTATCCACGACGAAGACGGTGTAGAAGTCCTCGATCTCGCGGCCCTGAATTCGTACCACCTCGATCGCCTCGGCCGCTGTCAGCGCGGCTTCCACCGCGACAAGCTCGGTGGTCATCAGGCCGCCCGCGGAGTCCTCCTCGTACTTCAGGAGGCCGATCAGCTCGCCGGCTTCGTCCGCGGGAAGCGCGTCGAGGATCCTCTGCTGCTCGCCTAGTTCGAGCTCGCCGATGAGGTCCGCGGCATCGTCGTCTGCGAGTTCCTTGAGAAACTCGGCTCGCAAATCAGGAGCGAGGGCCGACAGGAGTTCCCCTCGGTCCTCACCTTCCTCCATCTCGGCGAGCGCGCCGGAAGCCAAGTCGACCGGGAGCGCCGAGAGGAAAGAGATCCTCAGCTCCTCGTCCAGCTCCTCGAGGAGGTCGGCCAGGTCGGAAGCGTGCATCGCGCCCGCGGCCTGGCCCGCGGCCGCTGCGTCACCGCCTACGAGCAGCTCTCGGATGCGGAACCCGACGTTTTCGAGCTCGTCTTGAGGGGTGCTCGTCACAGGGATCGCCGCATGCGGTGAGGTACGGGGGGGCGGCCCGACGCGGCCGGCCCGCTGAGCTGGAAGATCCCCGAGGCGCACGCCCGAAGCAAGGCGGTGTCAGACCCTCCCTTACCGCGTCCCCACGTCCTCCATGAGCTCACGCAGCAGACGCTCCTGAAGCAGAAACATGGGACTCTCCGAGCGTTCCTGACCGTCGGGGTGATCGTGGCCGAGGACGTGCAAAGTCCCATGGATCGCGAGTCGGGCGAGCTCTTCCCGCAGCGGAACAGCGAGCTCCTCGGACTGCCGCCTGGCCTGGTCGAAGCCTAGGTAGACGTCACCGAGCGTCCGCCCGTCGTCGCCGGAAAGGGCAAAGGCCAAGACGTCGGTGGTCGTGTCCTTGCTCAGAAACTCTTGGTTGAGCCGCCGCATCTCCTCGTCGGGGAGGAGCGCGACCGAGACCTCCACGTCACCTCTGCCCTCGGCGTCGAGAGTCAGGCGGACAGCCTTCTCGATGAGTCCTACCGGGGCGTCCGGAAACGTCTCGTCATCGATGTGGATCTCCGCATCACGCTCGCTCATGAGGCGGGGATGGAGACGCTCGCCAGCCCTCGGCTCACGCGGGCTCGGCGAGGGGGGCCGGAGGGGCTTCTTGCCCTCCGTTCGACTCGGAGTCCGTGAGGTGCTTCGTGCCCGGGTATTCGATCCGGCGATGGTGCACCCCAGAGAGGATGCTCGCGAACTGGTCTTTCACCTGCGCGACATCCCTCAAGGTGAGGGGTGCGTCATCGAGCTGGCCGTCGGAGATCTTGCCCCCGACGACGGTATCGATGAGGTCGAGCACTCGCTCCGGCGTCGGATCCTGCATGGCGCGCGTGGCCGACTCACATGAGTCGGCGAGCATGACGATTGCCGTCTCTTTCGACCGCGGCTTCGGACCGGGGTAGGTGAAGCGCTGGAGGTCGATCTCGGCTTCGGGACCAGCTTCCTCGCGCGCCTTCTCGTAGAAGAAGCCGATTCTCTGCGTTCCGTGGTGCTCGTAGATGAACTGGACGACCACATCTGGCACGCTTTCGTCCCGCGCGAGCCTAGCACCCTCCGTCACGTGCTCGAGCACGATCGACGCCGATGTCTCGGGCTTGAGCTTGTCGTGAGGATTCCGACTGTCCGGCTGGTTCTCCACGAAATAATGCGGCTTGAGCATCTTGCCCACGTCGTGGTACAGCACGCCCACCCGGCAGAGGAGCCCGTTGGCGTGGATTCGGTTGGCCGCAGCCTCAGCGAGGTTCGCCACGTTGATGGTGTGCGCGTACGTCCCCGGAGCCTCCATGGCCAGGCGACGGAGGAGCGGGCGTGTGGGATCGGCCCACTCGAGCAGAGTCTGGACCGTCGTGATACCCGTGAACAACTCGAAGACCCATAGGAAGCCCATGGCGAGCAGCGCTGATGCAGTCGCGTTCCCCGCAAAAACAGCGGCACCCTGCGCGACCTCGGTCAGTGGGCGTGACGTCGCCATGCCATGCGTCAGCAGGACCAGGGCCGACGCGCCCGAGATGATCGCGATGGAGACCCACGTCTCAGAGCGCCGGCGCACGGCGCGGACGCTCATCGCGGCAGCGGCACCACCTGCCATCAGCCCGAGCACGGTCCCGTAGTCCGAGAACGGCTCTAGGGTCCCCGTCAGGGCTGCCAGCACGAGCACCAGCAACAGCGCCATTCTTGCATCCCAAAGGACTGCCACCGGGAGCGCGACAAACGCGATCGGCAGCCATTCCGGTGGAAGCCCCCCACGATCGATCCCGACCCCCGCCCCGAAATATGCGGCAGTCAGGATCGCCAGAAGAGCCAGCCAGCGGAAATTGGCGTACACCTCCGGGCGAGCGAAGAAGACCAAGAGCCCGAAGATCGACAGCAGCAGGCAGTTGAGCAGCGCCGCCCCCAGGAGCGCGCCGATATTCAGGCTCGCCTGCTCGCCATCCCCCTGGGCGCTCAGAGCGGCGTAGTACGCATCGAGCCGTTCCCGGGCCTCGGGGCCGATCAGATCGCCGGCGCGGACGATCACCTGGCTTTCCAGCACGTCGCCCTTGGTGAGCGGTACGGACTCCCCCGCAGCGCTCCGGTCCCGCTCCGTCTCGAACACGTCGAGCTCCAAGCTGTTCTCGAGATGGCGGATCAGGAGCAGCCGGAAGAGCTCCCGGGCGTCAGGCGGTTGCTGCTGTGGGAGGAGCCGCACCGCCTCCCCGTAGAAGTCGCTCGACGTCAGGATGTCCCCGACCTGTACCGACTCTTCCTGGCCACCCCTCGAAATCGTGACGGTCGCGGTCGTCAAGTCGAGCATCCTGGCCGGGTCCACCACACCCCGGGGAATGACCTCACTGGCCGCACGGATGGCTGCCGTACGGAAGACCGCCCGCGTCTCGTCGTCGATCAAATAAGCCGTCTGGGAAGGCGTCGCAGAGATCCGGCTGCCCCGCAGGATGTCACCGAGGGCCATTGTGTCTCCGGCCGTCGCCACGCTGTCGATTCCGTCGAAGAAGCGCGTGAGTCGGGCGGCAACCGAGTCGCCTGCTTCGGCCCGGAAGCTGAATGTCGGCGGGACGGTCTCCATCGCGATTCCCTGGTCCCGTTCCAGCTCGGCCGGAGTCTTCGGGACGCTGAACGCGATCTCGGCGCTAACGGTCTCCTGCGCCACCGCGCCCTCCGAAGGCACTCGGACGTTCGACCCTTCCGTTGGAGGGAAGAACACGGTGATGAGCGTCGCCAGAGTGACCAGGAGCAGAATACGGGCTCCGTGGTGGCGAATGCGCTCGGGCCACGAGCTTCCCGGTTCGACCGTGGTGGCAGGACGCCGCGAGACCGAGCTTCCCTCGGAGCCGGGATGCTGGCTCACGACGCCGCCTCGTCACCGCGCGCGTACGCCTTGATGATGTCCTTCACCAGGCGATGGCGGATGACGTCCTTCTCGTCCAGATAGATGAACGAGATACCGTCGATGCCGGAGAGAATCGCCTCCACCTCCAAGAGCCCGGACTCGGACGGACTTGCCAAGTCGATCTGCGTCTTGTCGCCGGTGATGACCACCTGCGAATTCAAGCCGAGTCGGGTGAGGAACATCTTCATCTGCGCCCGCGTGGCGTTTTGGGCTTCGTCGAGGATCACGAAGGCATCGGACAGAGTACGGCCGCGCATATAGGCCAACGGCGCGACCTCGATCGTCGAGTCCTCCAGTGCTTTCCTCACGCGGTCGGGCGGCATCATGTCCTCGAGCGCGTCGTAGAGCGGCCGGAGGTACGGATCGACCTTGTCCTGCATGTCCCCTGGAAGAAATCCGAGATTCTCGCCGGCTTCCACTGCTGGACGCGCAAGAATGATCCGCCGGACTCGCTTCCTATAGAGCGCGTCGAGTGCGCACGCCACGCCGAGGTACGTCTTCCCGGTTCCGGCCGGCCCGATCCCGATGACGATGTCGTTTTGCGAAATCGCCGCAACGTACCCGCGCTGGCCCTCCGATTTGGGTATGATCACGCGTCGCGATCCCGGAAGCGCGATCCGAATTTCGTCACCCGGATGTACGATGCCCGAGGCTCCCACGTCGGCCCCGTCCGCGAAACGCGCGATGTCAGGGGTGTCGAAGGGGGTGCGCAAGCGCGAGAGCTCGATCATGTGCTCCACGACCGGGATCCCGCGCTCGACACCACTCAATTCACCGGAAAGAATCACGTGGTTGCCGCGAAGTACCATGCGCACGCCGAACAGGCGGCTGACTTCGTGAACGTTCTGGTCGTTCACGCCGGCCAACATCAGAGGGTCGATACCCTCCGCGTCCAGCCTATGCTCTACCAGTGTCTCACCGTTCGCCACGCCTACTCCTGCCCACGGGTTTCGATCACTTCCAGCCCCAGAGCCTCCAACTCACGCCGTCCCACCTTAGCCGGCGCGCCTTCGTACAGGGCACGCGCCGCCGTCGTCTTCGGGAAAGCGATCACGTCTCTGAGGCTACCCGACCCGGTGAAGCGCTGAACGATACGGTCGAGGCCCAACGCGATGCCACCGTGAGGTGGCGCGCCCGCCGCGAGCGCTCCGAGCAAGAAGCCGAACTTCTCATCGATTTCGGAGTCCTCCAGACCGAGACAGCGCAGAATCCGGCGCTGTAGCTCGGGCTGGTGCACCCGGATGCTCCCAGAGCCGAACTCGGTTCCGTTGTACACCAGGTCGTAGGCCGTGCCGCGCATTGCGGCAGGATCGGTCTCGAGAAGGGCGATGTCGTCCTCATGCGGCATCACAAACGGATGGTGACTCGCCGTGAGCGCGCCGTCGTCCTCGTCGAAAACGGGAAAGTCCGTCACCCAAAGCCACGCATGCTCGCGCTGGTGAGGTAGTTCCATGACTGCCGCCGCGATCGCCCGTACCGCCGCGAGGGCCGGTGAGGTCATCCTGTCCTTTCCGGCGGCCGCGAGCACGAGGTCTCCTGATCCGAGACCGATCGCGTCGGCTTGCTCGGCGGTGAGAAACTTGCCGAGCGTCCCGGACAGCCTCTCGTCGGAGCGCTTGGCCCAGAGGAGTCCCGGCGCGCCGGCCTCCTTGGCCTTCGCCTCGATCGACTCGATCTCCCTGCGGGAGAGACGTGCGCCGCCCGCGAGTCGCAAACCGCGGAGGCGTCCCCCTGCTTCGACCTGGCTCTTGATGACGCCGAAGTCCGTGTCGCGGGTGGCCTCGGTCCAATCCTCGATCTCGAGTGAGTATCGCAGATCCGGACGGTCGGAGCCGTAGCGTTCCATCGCCTCCGTCCACGTCAGGCGAGGAAACGGCACGGGCGCGTCGATGTCCGCGACCGTGCTCATGATGACGATCAGCCCCTCGATCCAAACGAAGATGTCCTCCGGCTCCACGAACGACGCTTC
>Ga0114996_10009422_pt1 | contig 10706 bp, 17 predicted proteins | sample ArcticOcean_MG_C_4_FD_87039 | JGI IMG/M metagenome (GOLD analysis project Ga0114996, IMG submission 87039) | Marine microbial communities from western Arctic Ocean - ArcticOcean_MG_CB4_134 | ecosystem: Environmental > Aquatic > Marine > Oceanic | place: Arctic Ocean: Canada Basin | collected... | reverse complement strand
TGTGTAATTCGCATCTGGGATAGGCGTCATAATAAAAAACAAATTATCAAAATGCCCATAATATTCTGGTTGCCCCGTCTCATCCGTATCAGGGTACGCTTCCCGCATAAAGGAGACATCTTTAGGTAAAAGATAAGTGTATTCATTTCCCGCGCTGATTGTTGCTAATGATTTAGCAGAGAGAAAATCACTCGGCTTGGCAAGATAGCTGTTACCGCTCGACATTGTCCCAGTAACATTTTTGTTAAAGTAAGGAAGATCAATATCAAGAAGAATCCTGCGCTCTGCTTGAGCGATAAACAGATCAATCTGGCCGACGAAGGTCGTTTCTGTATTCTGGGTATAATCTTTAATCGCCTGTACAAGTGTCGAATAATTCAATTTGCCAACTCCTTGCGGCTTTCCATACCGTTTAATTCTAAAAGAGATAAAATATACTGCGCGAAAAGCTCCGCATGTGAATCGTCTATCAACCCAGAAAACCTGACCCCAACCTCAAATCCGTTACAGCCCCTCTCTATCTCAATCGAATAATTAATCCCAGGCACCTCAGCGGCAGCTTGCATCAATCGCACGGAAATGACAGTGGGAGAAATCATGTTATTTCAACCGTCACTGTTCCAACACTTCCTGTAGCTTGACAGCTTTCCTGCGTCGAAAAACCATATAAACTTTGCAAGGAATTATTATCTCCAACAGGTGCCCAATTCCACACAATTGCCCTCTGTTCAGCCAATCCCGTGTCTGTTCTCGCAAACTGCAACGCTTGAGGATCGCTGATAGGCATTGAACCAAGAAATAATTGTGGTTGATCTTTATCAAGCATTGACCGGCTAACTCTTAATCCAGTGTCTTTGCCATCACTTACTTGAGGGTAAAGATCGCGCAATTTGAAGGTCTGCCCACTGCGATCACAAATCCCCAACGCATATTTTCCGCCTGCATAATTACCCATCACATCCACGCATATCCGCCAGGGATAACCTGAAATCCAGCCTTCACCCTGTCTTCCTCGGCACAGTAATTAAACTGCTCTTCGTACACCTGTTTTAAGCCCTGTGTCCGAGAAGCAGATTCTGGTCTTTTCATAGAGATGTAATATGCTAACCCAGCGGTCAGGGCAGGAAGCCACCGCTCTGGGGCGTCATAATTATATGATCCCTTAGCTCCCACATCTTGAATGCGCCGTATCCGCCAATGGACTAATGTGTAGGTCTCTGCGTCGTCAGGAACAGGCCATAAGGTATATTGGGGGGAGGTTGTTCTCTGGATGTAAATCTGGAGAGGCTTCGCCCGCTGTAATTTATTTGGAAGAGACGCATACGTTGACGGGGAGATACGGGTAACAGAGGTATCTGTCTGTGTATTTATATCCCCCGCACCTGTGCGGATCATCTGGTCTAGAAAATCTATTGTCCCAGGTGGAAAGCTATACGTTGCCGTTCCCGCTGTAAGGGCTGTCGTCCCCTCTTCAATTGTCCAGAGATTAAGCCCACGGTTAATCCACTCTAGAGACATTAAATCAAGGCTACGCCGAGCAGTCTTCAAGTCATAACCGCTCTTCATCTCCAAGCCAGCCCGTTCGTATGCCTCTTCACACACCTCTAGTATATCGAGGTTGAAGGCAGACGCTCCGCTTGTTGCCATCAGGCAGACCTTTTCTTAGGAGTTTTCTTTTTCTTTTTCTTTTTCTTAGCCAGTGCTATTCTTGCTTTTTTAGCAGCAGCCTTACCTTTTGTATCATAGCTATAATATTCATCACCAACTTTAGGCATCCCAACGTCTCCTCTGTTTAATGGGGTGAACTCATTGCTTAACACTTCCATCGTTTTCTAGCCTGCCGCAACCGCGAGTCAGGATTTTTAGCGGCCTTGGGAAACTTTTTCATTTGCCCCGCAGACCTAGCGCAAAATGACTTACGCCGCTTCGCAGCCGCGCTTCCTTTTTTAACTTTACCCGTAACCGCTGTTTTTAATTTAGAGCCTGGATTGGCCTTACGATAAGAGGCAACCCCCTTCTTCGTCATGCCAGCGCCCTGTTTGGTTTTGCGATAATTCGCGCCCTTGCCGCTGGTTGTGCGCCGGATAGGCTTCTCTGCTTTTTTTGGCATAACTATTCTAAACGAGACGTAAGAAGACGTTCAAATTTCTCTTCCAGACGATCAAACCGTTTCATCAATTCCTTCATATCCTGATGAAGATCATCTTTAGTTACATACGCCTTGGCTATCTCTTCCCGCGTATTTGATATATGCCCCCTTAATACGTTAATCTGGATACTAATGCTTCGCATCCACCAGACAAACGAACCGATTGCAACACTAAGGACTACGTTCCAAATAAAACTTGCGTCCGACAACATAGCACTTATGCGTAATGCTTCGTTGCGCGGATGAGAACCATATAAGAATCACCAGACGTTGCTGCCGAACCACCCCCAACAGTGGAAAGAGTCACATCCCCTGTTTTGTTTGTTCCGTACTGCCTCAAGCCCCCTACTGAAGAAAAATCCTGATATGTCCAGCCTGGGTCAATAGCCATTGCCACCGTAGCCGTGTCGGCAGCATTCTTTAGAATAACACCGCTAGTAAATCCATTTACCTGCGCCCAAATTTCCTGAATCGCCACACCGTCACAGGCGTTTCCATTATTGTCAGAACCAAGAGCGGAAGCGTCAATTTTGACTACGTCCGCTTCACCCGTGCCATCAGACAAGGAGGTAAGCTGGACGACCAAGTCTTTCTCGCCATCCTGTATTGTTGTAACCGCTACTGCATCTGCCATAATAAAATCCTTAAAAGAGGCGGGGGGCAAAGCCCCCCGCTCTAATTATCGTTCAACCGCTGCAATAATGTAGTCAATGGTCATGGTTTTAGCCACCGCTTCCCCATTCTGAATACCAAAAGCTATTGTAAGCTCTTCATCGTCAGGAATGTTTGTAAGGGTGGTTTGTTCCGCAACCTTTGAGTCATCAACAAAAATAGATACAGAGCCGCTACCCGCGTTGCCATTGGGGTTATAATGGAAAGCAACAGTTATAAAGGTGTCGTCTGCCAACGTACTGATCGCTGTATTACTAGTGGCTGCATTGTCCTTTTCTATATGAAAGTCCAAATTAGTATCACCATCATCTTTTAGAAAGAAAATGCCATCAGTAGTGTCTAGCGGGGTCGTGTCTGTGATTGTCAGTCCCATAACAACATCAGATTGAGTGGCGTCACTTACTTTAAACCGAGCTTTAAAAAACATATTCTTAGTTGAAGAATATTTAAAGCTCTCACCGTTCAAGTTGAAGAAATCAAGGTCGTTATCACCCGCCGCGTTAGTAACAAGAAGAGCCCCGCCTGCGGCAGACGTTAGAGCTTCTGTTGCACTACCAGTACCCACTTCAGTCGTGGTAATAGTCCAATCGCCAGCCGTGTATGTAAAAAAATCATTCACATACGAATAATATTTAAACGGATCAAGGTAGGGGTACTCAAAAAGAGGATTCCCAGGCGCTTGATTCGATACGCCGTTCCTAAAATGTGTAGTCGTCATAACAGTTCCCTCCTCGGAACCAGCGCCTCAGCGCCATTATGTTTAGAAGAAAAAGGGGGAGCGCCGTAGCGCCCCCCCCGTAACTTACGAAGCGCCTGGAGAACCAAAGACACCAAGTGGATCAGAAACGCCAAACGAATAACGCTCACGGGCTTTATACCGCACGTTACCAGTGTTGAAGTCACCGTCCATAGAAGTGTTCATCGGCGCTCGTTCAAAGTGCTTCAGACCATTCGGAACATCCGTAATCATCATCCACGCATTGGTATCCGTGAGATAATGATTAACCCGATAGCCTTCAGGAATAGTTCCATTATTCTTGATGGCATTGATGTCGTTATCCGCAGTTGCTGGACGCAGATCGCTATCCAGAATACGGGTTGCAACAAACATCAAGTCCGGCGGAACAATCAATCGACGCGGACGAGCCGCAATCAAAAGACCACGTTGATCCGTCCACTTCGCAATCTGAATAACAGCCGCCTCAAGGGAGGTTTCATTCAAATCCGCAGCCGTGGAAGGCGTGTTGGAGTTCGTGCCACCAGACACAAGCGGGTGGGCAGTATTGAAAAGCGTTACACCGTCACCTGATGTGTATGACCCAGAAGGCATACCATTGTTCAGAGGACTAGCAGCTTTAACCTGCTTGGTGTACGCCATTGCACGAGCCAACGCCTTGGTATAACGAGCGCTGAGACTGTCATAGAGATTATCCTCCATTGCCTCCTCAGTGATCGCAAAACCCATTGCGATGGTTTCGTGGCTATACCTTGCAGTATAGCTTTCCTGCGCGTTGTCATACGAGACCGCAGAACCCTCGTTTTTGACGGGGGCCGCATCGAAACCACTCAAGGCAACTTCTTCTTCAAAGCTACGCTCGGATGATTCCGTCTCGTACAATTCCTTATGCTCGTCTTCATACTTGGCATACTCTATGCCGAAGAGAGCATTTATCCCTGGCAGGAGTTCTTTTAGCATTTGCGCTCTTGAAATAGCCATTGCTCAAAATCCTCCTAAATGCCAGTCGTATCTTGCCATTGATGAGAAGCACAGGAGTCGCCAGTAGCGTCTCCACCAGAATTGAACTTGCAGAGAATATCCGTGAAGGAGTCTCCGACAGAACTATTCGGGCCATCAATAAAGCCAAGAATACGAACAGGTAGGGTCTTAGTAGCCGCTATCGTAGAAGAATTGATAGAATTCTTACTATGACCAATTGAAGTTGAACCAGCCGTTTGAACGACCGCGACATTGTTACCAAGAGCAGTTTGAGCGAGAGTCGCATTTCCCTGCGCTTGAAAAACAATATTTGGGTCATCAACTACATACGCCTGGATGTCAGTTGCAACTGTAGAAGCTGTCCACATCTGAGAGTATGTCGGCTGGCTTGTGCTGGGGTCAGTATAACTGCACCCAACAAAAATTCCCACGGGAGTCATGGCCGTCGTGCCGGTGTCTTTTTCGACAGTACCAGCAGCTACAACCTTGAGAACGTCCCCGTAGAAAATCGAAGTTCCATAACTGTTTGTCACTTTCATATGACGGACTGAATCGCTCCAGCTACCACCACCCAAAAGACCAACAGGTCGGAATCCGTGTGGCGTTGCACTTGTTGCCATATCGTTTTCCTCCTAACAAAGGATTGAGTTAAACCAAACAAAGGCGTTACTTGGGTTTCGCGCCTCCGCCGAAGGACACCTGCGTCCGAGATTCATTAATTTTCGGCATACGCGGGTCGTTGTCCCTCATAAAGTTTGAGTCCACAGACTCCGTTTGTCTCTTCGATAACTCAGCATAATATTCCTGCCTACTACGGACGGTTTCTATGGTTGTTTTGCATAAAAGAAGTCCACCAACCTCAATATTTCCTTCAAAAGTTGTTCCTCTATCTGAAGCAATCATTAATTCTGGATGATCTTCTGCCCGTACTGGTTCCCATCCTTCACGCATACGTTTGGATACATTGACTGCATCCTGCGCCCCCATTGTGGATGTCCTGATCCACCGAAAGACGTAACCGTCTTGCGGTTTAGGATCAGGTAGAACTTGAGGCGGCTCCCATGCCTTTGTTCTCTCGGAAGACTCGCGACTATCTGCTTCTCTTGGTTTGCGCTCAATTGCCTCAGTTACTGCCATTGGTCATCTCCTTTTCTTTCACGACTTGTGCCGCATACTGTTGTGGCGTTACTCCCAATTTCTTGGCGAGGGAAATTTGAGAGGCAGTTAACTCCACTCTGCGCGTTGCCCCACCGCCCCTTTTAGCAGGTGCGACAACGGACGTTCTCCGAGAAGATGGAGTATTACTGCGTTCATTACTCTTCTCGAATTGTTTGGGAAATGCTTCTCTTAAAGCATTATCAATCGTTTGGTAATAAGTCGGGTCAGTTCTTGGATCAATGCCCTTACTTGTTAATTCCTGATGCAATCCAACTGCAAACCCGCTTAGGCGTTCATATCCTGGTTGTTGAAACCAAGAATTTCTTTTTATCCAATCGACAGCATTCGGATCAGGGGGCGGTGATGGTTGATATTGCTGCGGTTGCTGTTGAACCTGCTGTTGAGGCTGTTCAGGAAGAGGAGCAGCATATATATACTGCTGTTTCTCCGCATGTAACCGCGACAAATTTGACTGTGCATCCACAATCGCATCCGCATCACCGCTTTCATATGCATCACGATACCGCTGTTTTGCCGTATCAATTTCAGCATCTGTTTTTGCAGAAACTTGATCATAAAGAAGTTTCCGCTGATCCAACAACTGCTGTCTTAAATTCTCATTTTCCCCCTGAATAGATTGAGCGTATTTAACGGCCTCAACATTTTCACGGGAAGCTTTCTCTTTCCCCCTTCGCTCCTCATTCCATTCATAGCGTAATTTATCTATACGCTTTTGAATGCGGGGTGAAAGATCGGGAAGCTCTTCGTCTCCCCCTTGAGCATCTGCATCCTTGGGAGGACGGTTAGCGTCTTCAGACGGGGTATCGTCTACAACAACAACCTCAAGATCGTCCTCAGCCGCCTCTTGAACAGCTACTGCCTGTTCCAGTTCCTCGCCTAAATTCTCGTTCTCTTGTTCTATTGTCATGCCCTAGACACTCCCCGTGGATCATCAACAACAGCACGAACACTGTCATCATTTATAAGACGGAACTCTTTTTTATGGATAACTAAACGTGTCCCCGTATAGGGCTGTATAATTATCCAATCCCCCTCCTTGCAATAAGAGCCAGAGGGGAACCTGCTTTTATCTGCATAGGCATCAGGGCCAACAGCTAAAACCATCGCGGTAATGCTGGCGGCTTCTTCCCTTTGCCTTGTGGCGTCTGGCATAAAAACACCACCATCCGTCTTTTCCTTTGATTCGGGTAAGGCTATTAAAAGTTGATACCCGGCAGGCTCAGGAAGTTGAGTCGGCTTCCTATGCTCATCGAGATCAACAATGGTTTCTTCATCCATAGTTTCTTCGGCCATTGTCTTCTCCTGCACGTTTTTTAACTAAAAGTCGGGGATATAACGGTTCCCCTGCACGCGATTAGGAATCGCGGATACCTGCATGTTTCACGTGAAACATGATTTAATCTTCGTCGCTCTCCATTCGGGTCTTCGCTTCAAGCAAATCCAAAAGCTCTCGCTCTGCAATTGCCAAGCCCTCTATGACCCCAACCATTTTTTTATATTCATCAAAACTCTGCGCCGCGCCTCCAGAAATGATATCTGCCATTTCATTCATCTGGTTTCGCAGGACACGGCGGTAAACACCAACTAAGGATTCTTCAGCCAATGCTTATTCCCCCTTCATTTGTTCAAGAGAGTCTTTTTTACCCCATTCCACGAGAGACCGCGCCGCGTCTGCCGCAAGTTTTGCTTTTTCTAGCGTTATTTTTTCTAAATTAGTTGCTTCTTTCATCCCAGCATCACGTTGTGACTTAGCAATATCCACACCAAGTTTAGCGCCTTCAAGCTCGGCGTTCGTTGCGATTCTATGCTGCTCAATTTCCTGATTAGATGTAGCTTTTGCCATATCAAGAGCTAGTTTGGCTCTATCTGTTTCGGCTTTAAGTTTCATCCTCGCTTGATCTGTTTGAGCCTTGCGCTGGATATCCATTTCTTCCAGTTGCAACTCTTTCTGCTGCATCTGAATAATCGGGTCTTGCTGCTGCTGCTGTATTTTCTGCTGCTGGGCTTCGGCAATATCCTTATTAAGCAATCTTTCAGCAGCTTGTGCGATAAGACCCGACAACTGGAACTCAACATCTTCAGGCAATTGCTTGTCTGGAGGCGGCAGTTCAACACCTAGTTGTTTCTCAATCTCTCTACGGTATTTAAACCCAAGATGCTCCTGCACATGCGCCGCCATTGAAGCCGATATAGTCACTGCCATCGGAGATTTGGATACAAGCTGCTGGATTTTGGGGTCTTCAAGCGCGGCCATGTGAGTTTTAATGTGTGCTTCGTGGTCTTGAGCAATAAACGCTTTAAGAGGTTTACTGTTCAAAGCGTCCATATTCTCGCTTACAGGGTCACGCGGTTTATGGTCTTCGGACATCGGGATGATTTTATCTGCATCCTGTATACCCAAAACGTCCAGCATCTGCCGATGAAGCTCTGGAAGATCATACATCTGGGGTGCAGACTGGGAAAGCTGCAACGCTGCCTGATATTGCATAATCCGTTGCGACATTGTTGCCGCGTTTGGATTGCTCACAGGGATAACATCGACCTTATCGTTGAAGTCTTCCGCTTTTACAGCGCGTGAATCAGCATCAACGTCATACTCATAGCGCTCAGGAGCATAATCACGAACAATATCAGCAATAAGGATAAATTCACGGCGCATGGCCTCATGCAGCCTTGCTTGGACAGCGCTCATCACTTTCATGGAGCGTTCAATAAGAGCAAGAGTTGTGCCGACTGGCGCGTCCTGCTTCATATCAGCAAGTTTCAGGTCGGTAACAGACGCAAACCTTCTGCCCTCTTCAACAATTTCTCCTAAAAGTCCGTGCAGGACGTTGCTCGGCTCTTTATAGGGTAAAAATGTAATATTATCCTTTATTGCGCCACCAGGAACATCGACATCCCTAAACTCGCCCGGTGATATAGGAGAATCGTCCCCCTTAATTCTCAATCCCCTCGCCTTTAGACCGCCCGGTAAATTTGCAAGCGTCCCTGCGTCAACTAACTGCCTCAGCAGCGAGGTCGCAGACTTGGCGATACCGCCTATTAGATGAATTAAGCCAAATCCGTAAAACCCAAGTCCAGGCATATATTGGTAATGTACGAAATGAAGGCGCTTTGTACGCATTTCATCATCTTCGTACCAGTTTCTTCTAATAGAAAGTATCTCGTTGGAACCCTTGGCTATCGTGACAACATATGGAAGGCCAATGCCCGTTTCCTCACCATTGTCATCAGTGTCCTCAAACCCTTCCAGATCGAGGTCAACATGCATTTCATGTAAAATATGTCGATCATCATTGTCATAAGAGGGCGTTTCCCCCTCCAATTCATCATATTTTTGCTGAATTTCAGAATAATCAGGCGCGTCTTTCTGTAGTTCTACATCTCGGTAAAAACCTGCCACCTGCAATTTACGGACATCGTTGTTTGATTTCCGCATAACGTGCGTATAGCGACTTGCTGTCTGGAGGTCTGATGCCCCATACGAAACAACAAAATCCTCCGCAGGAACAAAATGGGCGCAAACACGCCCCATACTCTGATCGTAATAAACCTTCTTAAAGGAAGACCCCGCCAGAGGCAGGGAAAAAAGCATCCGTTCGGTTTCAGGGCGGTACTCGGACATTTTCTCCGTCAGGAGATAATTCATATGGTTTTGTACGCGCTGTGCCTGTTTTTCTTTTTCGGCGGTTATTTCCCCGACAATTTTTGTTTTAACAGGGCCAGCAGAGGTAAAAATTTCCATAATGGCCTGTGCCTGAAACCTGACAACAGCTTCCGTAAGGATGGGGTGGTGGACACCGCACGCCCCAGGCCAAGGCGATGTTCTCTCTTCAATTTTTAAGCCAAGAAGGTCTAGTCCCTGGGTATAAGTTCTTTCCCAGTCAGCACGAGAGTTTCTATCGCTGTCGAAGTCACCTATTAAATCAGATACCAGTTTCTGCAAAACACCTTCATCACAAACCTCCGCAAGGTTTGCATTGTGGTCATCTCCCTCCACCTCTTCGTGCGCTTTCGGGTTGAAATCGATAACCATGCCGCCGTCTTCTGTTTCAATAGCAACAGCGTCGGGATTGACAATGGCAATTTCCACTTCTTCTACAGCATCGGGGTCAAGCCCCTTCGGGACTTCCTCAACATTACTAAACGAGGGAGCCTGCGCGATAGATTTTTCAATCGCCATCATTCACCTCTGAGGGACGGCACAAGCAATCCCCCGAACAGTCTTCAGGGCAGTTTTCACAGTTTTTTTCAACGCACACGCAGTCTTCACCACATCCAGACATTAGCTTACCTTTTTAATGTTAGAAACATATCCAGCAGGTTGTTTCTGTGCTGTGTCTACGGTCTGGTCAGCAACTGCGTGCCACATTGTCCCTTTGGTTGCAGCCCCAGAACCCTTGATCTTCACATGCTTTCTAGGCACGGCTGAAGGTACGGTTCTTGAGATAACGCGGTCTTCGTGCATCTATAATCTCCTTCAAGTATTTGCTGACTAATTGATATTCTCTTCTTCATCATCTTCTTCATCTTCCTCAACAGGCTCATCCCCAAGGATAAAGCCATAAGAATTATTTCTGAGGAACGACCTAATTTCAGGAATTGGGCGGCTCCAGCCCATGTGCGTCACAACATTGCCCCACCCATACGCCGAAACAGCACTTGGCACACCTATTAATTCAAAGGCACCACGAGGTGAACGGACAAATAAGGCTCCCCCAGAATTTCCGAATATAATTGGTGCTGAAGCGAGCCAAACATGTTTTCCGTTTCGATCCCTAGCAAAACCCGCCAAGAGACCCTCTGTTGGAAAGGGCGGTTTCCCTAACCCCGCACCAACTGCAAAAACCTGCTGGAAAATCCACGGTCCTTCATCTTTATCTTCGGGATAAAGCTCCGCAACATGCGGAAGGGGACGCTCCTTGTCCTGCACCTGTAAAAGTGCAAGATCAAGGTCTTTGTCCCACGCCATAATAAGCGCTCGACGGC
>Ga0114996_10009420_pt1 | contig 10708 bp, 9 predicted proteins | sample ArcticOcean_MG_C_4_FD_87039 | JGI IMG/M metagenome (GOLD analysis project Ga0114996, IMG submission 87039) | Marine microbial communities from western Arctic Ocean - ArcticOcean_MG_CB4_134 | ecosystem: Environmental > Aquatic > Marine > Oceanic | place: Arctic Ocean: Canada Basin | collected... | reverse complement strand
GCCCTAGTAGCCGCCGTGCCCCCGGTCGCGGTCGCCTTGTGCGCGGTCACCACATCGGCGGCCGCAAACGCGCCCGTCGCCACGACCAAGTCGATGTCGAGCTCGAGCGCGTACGAGAGTGTCTCTTCGTGGAGTCGCGCGGCGGCCTCTCCCAACTCCAGCATCGTGCCGAGCACCGCGACGGTCCGGGAAGCCGTGGACTGCCCATGCAACAGGTCTAGTGCAGCCCGCACGCTCTGCGGATTGGCGTTGTAACAGTCGACCACGACGGTCAGGCCACCGATGCGCCGAACTTCACCCCTCAGGGAGCCGGGCTCCGCGCGCGCAATCCCTTGCACCGCATCCTTGGCTTCAACGCCAACCAGCTCCGCGATTGCCAGCGCGATCATCGCGTTCGCGACCGAATGTCGTCCGGGCAGGGCCAGCGTGACGCTCTCGCCGTGCCACTGGAAGCGATGACCGCCGAAGGCGTCCACCTCGACCTGCTGCGGTCGAAGTGTCGGGTCGGCCCGTTCACCCCATCCGGCCACGCGGACCGACGGGCAAATCGCGCGCGCGCCATCGACCAATGTCGCCGGCTCGTCGCCAACCACGCAGGTGCCGCGGCCCGCGACTGCACGTAGCAAATCGAGCTTCTCCTCCAGCACACCCTCGAGCGAGCCGAGCTTCTCCAAGTGGCTCTCGCCGACCGTCGTGACCACGCCGATGTCCGGTTGAGCGATCGCCGCGAGCGTCGCGATCTCGCCCGGCTCGTTGCTGCCCAGCTCGAGAATTACGACCTCGACTTCGCTCGGTGTCGCCAGCAGCGTGAGCGGCATGCCGATGCGGTTATTGAAGTTCCCCGATGTTGCATGAACTCGGGCTCCTCCAGCGATCGCGGCCTGGGCGAGATCCTTGGTGCTCGTCTTGCCCGAAGAACCCGTGATCGCGACGACCGGCACGTCTAGCGCCTGGCGCCGATATGCGGCCAAGGCGCCGAGCGCGACCAGCGTATCCTCGACCGAATACAGCTGCTCGTGCGGCAGGACCTCCACGGGCCTCGACACGACAGCAGCGGAAGCGCCACTCGCAAGCGCCTCGGCCACGAAGTCGTGCCCGTCGAAACGCTCGCCACAGAGCGCGACGTAGAGGTCGCCTTCAGCAACCGAGCGCGAGTCAGTGGAAACGCCCGAGTACACGGCACCCTCTTCCGCATCGGCTGCATCCTTCCGAGCGTCCCGATGTTGCATCGGCAGATCGAGTGCTTCGCGCACCGCGTCGGAGGTCCAAGTAAAGCGGCTCATGCGACGCCCAGTTCCTCCAGGCACTCTCGCACCACCACCCGCTCGTCAAACGGGATCGTCTCGGTGCCAAGCACCTGATAGGTCTCGTGCCCCTTTCCGGCAAGCACGACGGTGTCCCCGTCCTGCGCCGTTTCCAGGGCGAATCGAATCGCAGTGCGTCGATCGGCGAAGCGCTCGTACGCGCTGCCTGACAGTCCCTCTGCGAGATCATCGAGGATGCGCTCAGGGTCTTCCGTCCGTGGATTGTCCGACGTCAGGACGATCACGTCAGCCATGCGGGCGACAGCCTCGGCCATCGGACGCCGCTTGCCGGCATCACGGTCACCACCGGCGCCGAAAACGACGATCAGGCGACCCTCCGTAAGCGGGCGGACGGCCGAGAGAGCGCCGTCGAGTGCATCCGCGGTATGCGCGAAGTCGATGAGTACCGAGAACGGAGACGTCACCACGGTCTCGAGACGGCCCGACACCTGCGGGACTGTACCGAGCCCGACGGCGATCTCGTCGATCGAGAGCCCCGTAGCAGCACCAACCGCCGCCGCCGCAAGCGCGTTTTCGATGTTGTAACGTGCGAGCAACGGCAGGCGCACCTCATGTCGGTCACCATCGATGAGGAGCATGAACGTCGATCCATCGGGGCCCGACCTGATGGACTCCGCTCTTACGTCCGCGTCTGCATCCAAAGCGAAGGTACGGAGTGCGCGACCACCGGTATCGAGCTGCTCCCACGCCGGATCGTCGCGGTTGACGACAACGGTCCCGTCCGGTGCGACGAGTTCTACGAGACGAGCTTTCGCACCGAAGTACTCCGCCATGTCGCTGTGATAGTCCAGGTGGTCCTGCGTGAGGTTCGTGAAGACCCCCACATCAAGCTCGACACCGTCCAATCGATGCTGATGAAGCGCATGAGAGGACGCCTCCATCACCACGGCTTCCATCCCGCCATTGGCGAGTTTCCAAAGCCAGACCGCGACCTGGACCGGGCCGGGCGTCGAAAGGCCTTCGGTCCCCGGCCACACGCCTTCGTCGTCGACCACACCTAGCGTACCAACAGCGGCGGCGGGCCCTCGACTCGCCATCAGGTGTCGCACGAGCAGTGCTGTAGTCGTCTTCCCGTTGGTGCCAGTCACGCCGACCATGAACATACCCTCGTCGCGAGCACCGGTGACCGCACGCGCCACCAAGGCAGCAGCACGACGGCCGTCGCCCACGACGAGCTGTGGCACGTCTATGTCCACTGGACGCTCCACCACGGCGGCGGCGGCTCCGTTGGCCACCGCGTCAGCCACGAAGTCATGCGCGTCCGTGGAGACGCCCTTCCATGCGAGGAACAGGTCACCTGGCTGAGCCTCACGGGAGTCTTGGCATACCCCCAAAACGGTGACGTCCCCCGAGCCGCGTAGCTCTCTGAGGAGGCCAGCCGACCGGAGGACATCGCCCACCACGCCTAGGGTCCTAGCGGGCCTAATCATCTGTCCTCCTTCGCACCTTCAACCGGATCGTGTCGCCGCGAGCCACTAGGGTTCCGGCCACCGGTTCGGTCCCGAGAATCTCCCCCGCCTCGGCCCGGGAGACCCTCAACCCCAACGCATGCAGCCGGCGGACTGCCATCCGTGAAGGAAGTCCTGAGACGTCAGGCACCGGCACAGCCGGCGCCACGGTGCGTGGAAGGATCCCTGAGATCTTCGGTACCGGCTCACTCGACGGTAGGAAGCGTGAGGGAATTTCTGAGATAACCGATACCGGCGCGCCGGACGCTAAGGAGGCTGCGAGCAGCCCCGGGGTGTCCGAACCCGACACAGCTGATGCCAACGAAGCGCTCTGCAAAAGCGCCTCTGAGGCCGAGTGCATGGGCGAGTTCGCTGGTAGAGAAGCGAACGATGCCCTCATCCGAGTTTCCTCGGCGGCCGCGGGTTGTGAGGCACGCAGCAACGCAGCCCGATCAAGATGGGTCGCGCGTGCAGCCAGGGCGGCTTGCATGGTGGTGCGTGTTACCGGCGCCGCCACAGCGCCGCCGTAATAGGCTCCCTTCGGGCTCTCCAGCTTCACGTAGACCACGAGCTGCGGGTCCTCAGCGGGAAAAAAGCCGGCGAAAGAAGAGAAGTAGGCGCCGGCCTCATAGCCTCCATCGGTCGAATAGAGACGGCTGGTCCCACTCTTACCCGCCACCCGGAACGTGCCCAGTCGGGCCGACTTACCGGTCCCGTCTTCCACGACTTCCTCGAGCACGAGGCTTACGGAACTGGCGACCTCGGGCGACACCACCTGACGGATCACTCTCGGCTCGAAGCGAGTGACCGTGCCATCCGTGCCCCGCACTTCGCGGACCAGGTGGGGCTGCATCAGTCGCCCGCCGTTCGCCAACGCCCCGTACGCCATCGCCATTTGCAGCGATGTAACAGAGACCTCGTACCCGATCGCGAGCGACGCAGGCGACTGGCGCGACCATCGCTCTGGACGGCGTAGCATCCCCCGCGCCTCACCTGGAATTTCGATTCCGGTGGGCGAACCAAAGCCGAAGTCACGCAGATTCTCGTACTGCTGCGCCGGAGTCATCGGACGAGCCGCTTCCGCTATCCCCACATTTGAGGACACGCGCAGCGCGTCAGCAACAGTCATGCGGCCTGGGTAGTGCCGCTCGAGCGTGCGCCCGGCGAAGGTCCAGTCGCCCTCTGCAACGTCGATCGTGTCCTGCAACGACGTGATACGGTGCGTGAGGAGTCCAGCAACCGTGAACGGCTTGAGCGTTGAGCCAGGCTCGAAGGGCGTGTTGATCGCCGAGAGCGAAGCCGTGCGACCATCACGAATCGAGACGAACGCGAGCACCTCTCCTGTGTGCGGGTCGGTGATCAATACATCACCGCCACGTGCCTCGGAGTTGTTGACTGCCTCCTGCAGGGCCTCTCGCGCAATCTCTTGAAGATCCATATCGAGCGTGAGCACGACCTCACCACCCGGGTGTGGCGGCTCCACCATAATGCGCTCGCCAGGAATCTCTCGGCCGAGGTTGTCCCGAGCGACGACTTCCTGGCCTGGGCGGCCACTCAGCAGCTCCTCGAACGCCTGCTCCACTCCACCACGCCCTGTGTCGTCCACGACAACGCCAAGCACTGCCGCCGCAAGATCTCCGTGCGTGTGGTAGCGCTGAAGCTCGCGTGTCAGGTGGATGCCCCGCACGCCGCCGAGCTGCTCGCGCACTGTGGGCGGATAGCGACCCTGGGCCACACTCCAACGCCGCTCCAAAGACGTGAGCTGTAACGCTTTGCGTTTAGAGATCCCAAGGGCGTCCACCAGGAGCGCACGAGCTGCCCCTACGTCCGTGAGTTCATTCGGGGCGATGCCAACCGTGAATCGCTCGCGTGACACGGCGAGCGGCATGCCATCTCGATCCAGCACACTCCCCCGCGCGGCTACGACCTCTTTGTCCTTCTTGTGCTGAGCCTCCGCGAGCGAGCGCCACTGCGGCCCCTGCAAGACCTGAATCTGCCCTGCGCGCAGGCAGATGATCGCCGCCGCCGCCAGCCAGGCCCCGAGCAGAATCCTTCTCCGCCACGGCCCGGGACGCGTAACCACGTCTCGCGAAGTCATGACCTCGAGTCGCCCCGAAGCGTGACCAACTCCACTCCTTCAGGAATGTGCATTCCAAGCCGCTCACGGGCCGCCGGCACTACGTGCGCCCGGGACTCGAGCTTCAAGATCTCTCGCTCCAGTTGGACCAACTCTGCCTCGGCTATCGACATCTGACGGTGTGCCTCGTCAAGCCGGGCGAGTGACTCCAGGGCTCGGCTTTGCCGCCAAGTAACCATCCCGAGCGCGCCGAGCAGGACAACGAAGACCACCGCACCGCGACCGAACGTGGCAGGGGACATCAGGCAGCCCTCCGCCAGGCTCGCAGCCGAGCACTGCGCGCACGTGGGTTGCGCTCGATCTCGTCCTCGTCGGGCCGCAGTGGCTTGCGCGTGAGCGTCTCACCCAATGGCTCGCCTCGGCATTGGCACAGAGGGAGCTCTGGAGGACAGATACACGCCTTGCTCCACTCGCGGAACGCGTTCTTCACAACGCGGTCCTCGAGCGAGTGGTACGCGATCACTACTAAGACGCCTTGGTCGTTCAACGCATCTCGAATAGCCGGCAGCCCCATCTGCAACGACTCCAGTTCCTCGTTTACCGCAATGCGAACAGCCTGGAAGATCCGGGCCTTGTCCTGCTGCGAGGGCGAACGCCGCAACGTCACGGACAGCGCCGCGACCAGATCGTCACTCGTGTCCACCGGAGCGGACTCACGACGCTTCAGGATCTCCCGCGCAAGTCGCCGTGCTCTCGGCTCTTCGCCGTAGTCACGGAACACCTGCGCGAGCCGATCTTCGCTAGCCGAGGCCAACAAGAGAGCGGCGTCGTTCCCCTCCGTGGTATCCATTCGCATATCCAGTGCCACACCGCGACGGAAGGCGAATCCCCGGTCCTCTTCATCGAGTTGATGCGAGCTCACGCCGAGGTCGAGCAAGGCACCTTCCAGGCCACGGTCACGGATCTCGACGTCCGCCAACGCACGGTCGAAGCGGCTGTGCACGAATCGAACTCGGTCGCGGTAGTCACCGAGGGCCACTCGTGCCTCTTCGAGCGCCGCGGGATCACGGTCCACGGCCAAGATCCGGCAAGCGCGGCACTGCTCGAGAATCCGCCGGGCGTGCCCTCCCCCACCCACCGTACCATCCATGTACAGCCCCTCGCCTTCGGGGCTCAGGAAGGCCACGAGGGCATCGCTGAGCACAGGCTCGTGGTAGCGGGAGTCCGTCATCCGAAGAGCTTGTGTGCGAATTGTTCAAGGCTGCCCGTGTCCTGCCCGACAGCTTCCGCGTACCTCGACGGATCCCACAGCTCGACGCGATCGAGGTTGCCGCTGAGCAGGACCGTAGTCGAGAGCGCCGCAGCCTCTTGGAGTCCAGTAGGCACGAGAATTCGCCCCTGCTTATCGGGGGAGACCTCCACCGCGTTCGAAACGATGTGCCTGACCTGGTTCCACGCCTTCGGGTCGTTACGGCGGTATTCCAGGAGCCGCTCCTGCACGCTCGCCCACTTGGATTCCGGAAAGAGCGTCAGATAGGGCTTCTCCCATTGGAGAAGCACGAAGCGACCCGAGTCAGCCTCTCGGCGAAACGCCGAGGGGAGGCTGACTCGCCCCTTCTCGTCCATCTGATGCTCGTACTGCCCGACGAATCCGTTCACCAACCACCCTTCGTGGTGAGAAGTGGGATAAAGTGGGATACCATGGTGTCAGTATAGGGCCCAGTGGCTCGGGGCGTCAAGAGTCCTTTATTACAAATAATTGGAGCTGCGGGGGTGCACCTAATGACGGGAATGCTCATTCAGGACGGGCATGATCCCCGAATCAGTGGATTCCGCATTTTTTCAATTTCCGAACGAAAACCGAAGGTGCGGTCGTGCGGGGGTGGGTCGAAGTGGGGGCGCGCTCCGAGGTACGGACCACGCCCGCGACAGAGATCCCCATCTATCAAACAAAAAAAACGCCCCGGGGCCGAAGCCCCGGGGCGCCTAGACCCGGCCTAGGTCAGGCTAGCTAGCTAGCTAGCTGAGATCAACGACCTCGCTTGATGATCGCGTCCTGAATCTCCACGTACGTGTTCACGTTTCCGACCAACTCCGGAAGATTCACATTCACGGACGCGGGGTAAGCCCCTGACTGATTGAGCAGTTCAAGAGCTCTCCGGAACAGCGGAAGCGTCGCCTGTGCCGTCGCCACCGTCGCAGGCGCCTGCTGCAAGACCGCGGCCTGGTACACGCTGAAGCCGTGCCAGAAATTCAGCTGACTGACCAGTTCCTCACCGAGGCCGGGCAATTCCTTCGCTGCAGACATCCCAGAGATGGCGTACTGGTAGTTCTTCTCCTGATAGCCCTTTTGGTACGCGTCAGCAAAAACCATTCGAGCTGCCTGCTCCGCGCGCTCGGGGTCAGCAGCAGCAGCTTCTTTCAACACCTCTACCGCATCTACAATACGACCAGCCTGGATCAGCCAGTTGCCCTGGCGAAGCGTAGCACTCGGGTGTGAAGGATTGATCTCACGGACCCGGTCGAGCGCAGCAATCGCCTCGTCGAGCTGATCATTACGCTGAAGCGCATCCGCGTAGATCGACCAGAGCACGTCTTCCTGACCGTGTGTCTGCAGAACCCGACCACCAAATTCGATCGCCTCGGCGATCTGTCCGAGCTGGATGTTCGCGGCGATGATCTGGCGAAGGTGCCCTACGGGTGTCTCCGTCCCCTTACCCTCGAACACCTTCTCGTAGGCCTGGATCGCGTCTCGGTAGTATCCCTGCGCCTCAGGTGGAATGCCGTCGCCATTCTGGGCGTCGAGCGCTGCCTCCTGCTCGGCCGCGAGTGCTGCGGAGAACGCGAAGCCACCATACTGCTCCCACAGGTCGACGTTTACAGCATCGACCTCGAGGCCGACTTCGATGAGCTGCATGCCACCCACTGGGTCGCCTGCCCTCGCCAGGTCGTAGGCGATCCTCATGCGGATTGCCGCATTCGCGGGGTTCAGCTCGAGGTAGCGTCCGTAGTACTCGCGAGCCACGTCGTCGTCACCCGTGGTGGCCGACATGTATCCGGCCAACTCGAGAGCCTCCTGATGGAAAGGCTCAGTTTCCAGAACCGCCTTCATCTCTATGAGCGATTCCGAATAGTTCTCCATCTCATAGAGGATTCGTCCGCGCAGGTAGCGCGTGCCAACTCCCGTAGGATTGATCGCGAGCGCTTCGTCGCAGTTCCTCAGGGCGTTTTCCCACTGCTGGCTGGCGAAATAGTCCTGACAGATTCCTTGAGCTCGAATCTGCTGCACGTAGCGGTCGAACTCGCCGAAGATATGTTGCGCCGCGGCGGCGTCCTCCTTCTCAGCAACCGTGATGTCCGAAACAGGGAACTGCTCGCTCGACCCGATATCCCAGAACACGACATTCGATACGGCCCAAGACTTGTCGGGCAACTCATTGTATTCCGCACATAGCGCGACCTGCGCATCGATCTGTGACGCCAACTGACGGGTCAGGATACAGTTCAGGTCTTCCATCTTGGTATCGAAGCGCTTGGCCTGATCCTTGATCTCGTCTTCTTCGATGGGCTGGTGCGTCGCCAGCGTGTTGATCAGTTCACGCAGCTCCTTCGAAGCGTCCTTACCGAAATCGTCATCCGATTCACCCATCGGGGTGAAATACGGGATGAGGACTCGGAAACGGCCCTGTGTCTGTGCTTGGAGGGCCGCCGGGCTCACGATAAGGGCCACAAGGGTGATGTTGAGTGTCAGTCTTAGCGTTCGCGCCATGCTTCTTTCTCCTCGGGGTTCCCCCCAACTATTTTCGCCCGCCAAAACGGACTCGCCCGACCAGAACCGGGCGCAGTTGAATCGATGCACCGCCTGCGTAAGCGCCGGCAGTCTGAGCAGCGAGACGACCGACGTGCAGAGCCTGACTTTCTATCCACAGTTCGTACGGAGCGTCAACGAGCAACCCCACGACGCGCCACGTCTCCGGAACCCGAAGCCCGGAGTCGCAAACCATATACCTCCTATGACCGGCAGACCTTACAGGTTCCAGGGCCGTCGCGCCATAGGTGTGCGGTTCGCGCTCGCTAATCGGCCGCGGAAGGCCGAGTCGCGACCATACCGAAAAAGATTTTGGACAACATGCCCACGCTTTGGGTTGGAACCCGGAAAGCCACGGAATGAGACATCGCAGTTGCTTTGGAAGTCCGCCAACGGCACCATCCATTGAGTGTACGCCAGCCCAGCCGTTATCACGACCCTTGCTGCTTTCACCGCACCCGCACCGGGGCCCAGCCGTCCGGCATGACTGAGGGCTTCCCCTTCGACGGAGCCGCCGAGGTTATCGCACACCGCGGTTACAAGGCTCGAGCCCCCGAAAATACGCTCGCGGCGATCGACCTCGCCATCGAGGCGGGTGCCGATGCGATTGAATTCGATCTGCAAACAGCCGGGGACGGCAATCCGGTGCTCTTCCACGACTCCATGCTCAGCCGTACCACGAATGGTGTCGGGCCGGTGCGGCGGCGAACCATCGAGCAACTGAAAAAGCTCGACGCGGGCGGGTGGTTCGGTCCCGAGTTCAAGGGGGAAGAGATCCCTGCGTTCCGGGAGACGCTCGATCACTTGGGGGACCGTGTCGGCTGCATCTATGCCGAAGTGAAGGGTTTTCGCGAACTGGAGGACCTGGATCGCATGGTGCACATCACGGCCGAAGCAGGCCAGCAAGAACGCACGGTCTTCATTTCTCTGAACTTTACGTTGCTCGACCGAATGCGGTCCCAGGATGCGTCCATCCGCATCGCGTACGTCGTCGACGGCGCCGAGTCTGCTGAGGAAGCCTTGCGCAGAGCTACTGGCGACAGTTCGGCGATGATCGATTTCAAGGCTGGGCTCCTGCTGGATCACCCGTCACTGGCCTCGAGGGCTCGGGACGCTGACATCGAGTTGGCGGCCTGGACTGTGGACAGTCCGTCAGACGCTTCGAGGCTGCTACACATGGGCGTGCCACGCATCACGACGAACGAAGTCGACGCGCTGCTGGATTGGAAGCGCGGGCTGTGACCCGAACTGAGTTGCCCACCCCTTCTCGCCCCTCGGTCGTGCTAACGCATTGCGTCGGATGCACGCGGAGAGAGTCGACCTGCTGGTGGTGGGGGGCGGTATCACTGGGTGCGGCATCGCTCGAGATGCGGCGCTGCGCGGCTGGTCGGTCGCACTAATCGACAAGGAGGACTTCGCCTTCGGCACGTCCTCCCGCTCCTCGAAGATCCTTCACGGTGGTGTGCGGTACCTCGAGTATGGGCATTTCCTGCTGGTCCGCGAGTCCGCCAGGGAACGGACAGTACTCAAAGCGATCGCACCACATCTGGTGCATCGGGTGGACTTCCTTTTCCCCGTCTTCGAGCCCGACTCGTTGCTCAAGATCAAGGCCGGCCTGTCTGTGTTCGACTGGCTGGCGGGAACGCCGGACGAAGACAAACACGTGAATCTCGAGCCCCAAGAGGTCCGGGTTCGCCTACCCGGATTGAGGGAGCCGCTTCGCGGTGCCGTTCAATACCCGGAATACATCACCGACGACGCACGTCTCACACTAGAAAACGCAATCTCGGCTGCGGAGCACGGAGCCTTGGTCGCGAATCACACGGCCCTCGATCGCTTTCTGACGGACGAGAATGGCCGAGTCCGAGGCGCCAGCGTTGAAGATCGCCTGACGGGGAACACCTTCGATATCGAGGCACGGTGAGTCGTCAACGCGTGCGGGCCCTGGGCAGAAGAGGTGCTGCGAGGGGCGAACATGCCGGTGGCAACGCCGCTGCAGCCGAGCAAGGGCATTCACCTGTTGCTATCGGCGGAACGATTGCCGATCGAG
>Ga0114996_10009419_pt1 | contig 10710 bp, 5 predicted proteins | sample ArcticOcean_MG_C_4_FD_87039 | JGI IMG/M metagenome (GOLD analysis project Ga0114996, IMG submission 87039) | Marine microbial communities from western Arctic Ocean - ArcticOcean_MG_CB4_134 | ecosystem: Environmental > Aquatic > Marine > Oceanic | place: Arctic Ocean: Canada Basin | collected... | reverse complement strand
CGTGAATGTGATGGAAGATGCCCTCGAGGTATGGGCCAATTCGGTCGGTTCTTTCATTTCTGGATAGATCCACTCCACGCGATCGATTGATTTTCCTTCGTGTGATGAACAGGTGACTTGTATCGGGCCCGTGGGGATGGGTACTTCGATGCAAGCATCTTCATCTTGTAGATAGTTGACCCAGTGTATGGTCAGCCGGTTGCCGTCCGAAGAGCGCCAGGTGCGCATCCGTACATACCAGGGCGCGTTTGTTGTGACTGAGGGTTGACGGATCGATTCATTGATTGTCTCGGCAAGCGACTGACTGAATGGATCTTCCGTTGCGATGGGATAGGTGGGCACCTGGATTTCATCGATCGTGAATGAATTTGGCTCCCAGGGGCCATCCTTGAGATATGAGATTGTGCCTTTCCCATGCTGAGTCGGATTGCTTTTTCTGAAGGGCAAGAACGGATCTTCTTGATGTGGAATATTGTTGGGATCGGCGATCCCTGAACGGTCGGTTAACAGCAGATTCCCTCCGCATTCCACCCACCGCAATACGTTTTTGATTTCGTGCGTAGACATCCGCTCGATCTCGGGCAGGATCAAAAGCTCATACCGATCGATTGCTTCCGACAGCGATTCCTCCATCAGTATGTCGAACAGAAAGTGGTGATCCTCGAGAACGCGCCCCATCCGCTTTAAAGGAAGCGTGGATTCTGATTCACCCGCTCGCTCGGCTCTTCGGGGATACACCAGGCCGATCTGGGACCATGGTTTTACGGATTCGAACAACTCCTGGTGATTTGCCAGGAATTGCTGGTAGCGGATAGCGGGACCATAAAAGTCATCGCTCGAACGGCCGATTCCTGGCTCGGTATCTCCACGAGGTGGTCCCGCGTGAAAGGCGAATGAGGCGCCCTGGTGGGCTGCCGCTTCACCGATCCACAGGCGCCATCGCTTGTAGTCGTATTTCATGATGATGAAGGGCTTGCCCTTTCCCATTGCTTCGACATATCTAGCGGGCATACCCATGTCGCCGAGGAACCCTTCCTTGATCGCGCTCAGCCAGCGATAGGGTCCCTGGCTGTACCAGATGTAGTCTTCACCCTTCGCCCACAGATCGTCGGGCAGCATACTGCGCTCGTCGTGCGCATTGAAGTCATACTTGTGATACCATTGGGCGAGGATCAGGTCCGGCTTCAGGGATCGGCCGTAGTCGGTCAGAAGTTCGTCGAAAAATTCCTTCCTGCGAAGGTTGGCCGCGCGAGTGACTTCCACTTTGAACCTGCTGCCCAAATCCTCAGGGCAGTCCGTATGCGGTTTGGAGAATTCACTGACTTCTTCGAGTGATCCTCCCAGGATGATACGGAGTTGTTCGTTGCCGAACACCTCGGTCAGCCGGGGAATCAGATAGGATCTGCAATGTTCGCAAGCGCAAAAACTTTCGAAATTATGATGAGCGTTGAGGCCGTCTACGCCCAGATCGATCGCCTTCTTGACCATGGGTTTGAGAACCGAGAGCCAGGCGGGATTGCACATGCAACCGGAATACGTTTGGTACGGTCGCCCCACGATGTCCCACGATCGGATTGATCCGGCCGGTAGTATCTGGTGACAAGCTTCCGGAGAACAGGGCGCACTTCCCAGAAGGTCATCAGACCAGATAGAGTTCCAGGATCCGAATAGACCAAGTCCCTCATTGTGATTTGCATAATGCCAGGTCAGACTGAGCTGCCCGATAACCTGAGCACCTGCGTCTTGAATATCTCGGATCAGTTCCGCGGCATATTCAAGGTTTTCACGCAGGCCCACAAGCGGCATGCCCGCCCAATAACGCTCCGCCTTCGGATCATCCGCAAGTCCGTAAAGGAAGGGCCCGAAATGGCCCGTTTGAACGACCTGCAGCTTTGCCAGCCGAACGTGGTCAAGAAATCGCGCCCGCTCATCCGGCCCGGGCATATTCCAGTATTCCACCATTCGATTGAACCAGAGCTTCTTTCGACCCGATTTTTCCATACCATTCCCTAATCTGCGGTTCCCATCTGTCATTCCGCTCTTCTCCTATTCTCCCGCCTTTATCCCCGCTTCACCCATACCCCTTTTCCCGACCGCCCAACCGTAGGAGCCGGCTCCCGCCGGCGACTTCCACCATCCTACTTCGATCAATATTGGTTTGAATCTGCACCAAAGTTTGTCCGGGTTTTTCTGCCTTCATCCACGAATCTCCCTCAAATCCCACCGTCCCGTCTTCCCGAGTGCCTGGAGCAGCGCAAGCTGCGGAAGGTGTATCGAGGGACCTCCTCACCCGTCGAATTATTTCCGCTCATCGATCTTCCTGCTTCCGAACCAACACCCCCAACTTCTCTTCCCACACCTTCACCATTGCCGCCTTGTTCTCCGCACCAAACCCACTCCGCAAGGTCTCCTCATACGTCCTCATCGCCGCTTCCGCCAGGACCAGTTCCACACGCTCTTCCTCCGCAAATTCCAGGACGGCATCCATGTCCTTCCTGGCCTTATCCATTGCGTATCCGGTTTGGAAGTCTCTGGAGAGTGCCAATTCCGAGAAATGATCGAATCCGTAGCTTTGCCCGGACCCCGTGCTCACCACTTTCTGAAGTTTCTCTGGATCGAGTCCGAGTTTGACCGCAAGTGGAAGCAGTTCGGACATTGCTGCGATCGATATATTGAACAGGACATTGTTGAGGATTTTGGTCAGCTGGCCGTTCCCGCTCCCACCCATGTAGGTGATGTTGTCTGCCATCGATTCGAGCAGCGGAGTCACCTCGGCAAATGCCCCCGGATCTCCGCCTGCCATCATCGTCAGGCAGCCATCATCGGCTCGCGCCTTCATGCCGGATACCGGCGCGTCAATAAATCTTGCGCCTTGCCGTCGCACCTCGTTGTGGATGTCTATCGTGGTGGTCGGGTGGGTTGTCCCGCAATCGATCAGAATGTGCGCTTCCTCAAGGTGATCCAAAATCCCGCCTTCGCCCAGAACCACCGATTGTACGACGGACCCGTCGGGCAGAACCAGGACAATCCATCTACAACGATCCGCAACTTCCGCTGGGTTATTAGCCATCTCCGCCCCCGCCTGAGCCAATCGTGTCATCCGCTCGGACCGGAGGTCGTGAACAACTACCGAGTACCCATTCTTCAAGATGTTTCGGGCCATCCCTTCACCCATCTCGCCAAGCCCGATCAATCCCACCATTTCCTGCATGTTCAGTCCACCCTAATTCGGAGTTTAATTTTGATATGCACCAATGTCCCCAATTCATTCCTGACTCCGGGCGATGTCGTTCTGCGTTTCTCCCATTATCCCGCTTTTATCCCCGATTCACCCCTACCCGTATTCCCGAGTGCCTGGAGCAGCGCAAGCTGCGGAAGGTGTATCGAGGGACCTCAGTCCTTGTGAACCGGCTCCTGCCGGCACTTTCCACCTGACCTATTTCCTCGCGATGTTCTATACCCGTTCCACAGTGACATCATCCAGCCACGAGTTACCTTTCCCATCCTGTCGGAAGATGATGTGTATCGCTCCAACTTCCGGAGGCGGCGGTCCTTCGATTTCCACACTCACTTGCGTCCAGTCGTTATCGCCACTCAGTTTCTCGGAGCACACATAGGGAAATCGCTCGGGATAGTTGTAAACGCCCCATCGCACGGCAAGACATGAACCTCGCCCCTCCACACCTTTGGTCCGTATGAATCCGGTGATCCTATATGTGACATCGGGTGTCCAGCGCTCTGTCCATGCGCCTTCGCTCTCGCGATCCATGAGCCATTCGGATGGACCGTCTGATTCCTTCGAGATCTGTAGAGAGTTTTTGTCGGAGCGCCCTTCCGTTCGACACCATTCAGTTCCTTCTCCCTCGGGCAACCACGGCCATGGATCGGTGTTTCCCGATGTAGGCTCGTTCAGTTTCAGCCCGTTCGCGAAGCTGGTTTCCCGTTCATAAAGCGGCAGTTCCTCGAAGCCATTATAGATCACCGGTGGGATGGGTTCTGCCGCTGCCTGCATTTCCTTCACTTTCTCGTCGGGACACAGCCGGATTCTGAAGTGAGGGCAGATTGGCGCATACAGTTCGTCCCGGGTATAGTGCCCTACGAAGTGGACATCATACCCCCAGTTGCACACGCCGATCGATGTTCGCTCCGCAGTTTCGCCAACAAATTCGAAGGCGGGGTTGTTGCCCTCGTCATACCCGAGGACGAGAAGACCATCGCGCTTGAAAGACTGAGGGCTGGGCACGCCTGTTGCCATATGGTTGAGCGGCATCTGCCAGATGGTTCCGTCTCCGTTCTCCGCCAGAAGGTGGGTGTATTTCTTCTCCCACATACCTGGAAATTCCACAGTGGATCCCGGGATGTCCGTATACCAGGGATCACAGTATTCGAAGTGTAGTTTTTCCTCACTGTCGAGGACTTCGGGACTGTGGATTTCGAGATGTGCTTTGATATCATAAATGTAGGAGCCTGACTCCCGGTCATAGGTCAGCGTCAGGACTCTCCGGGAGGTGGCCACCCCGCCAGGGTCTTTGGTGATCACAGTGAGCGTAAGGCAGTCCGAATCTTGTCCTTGAACCTCATAGCCTACGAGTTCGGATGTCACCAGAACTTTGTGCTGAAAGACCCAGAACATTTGCAGGCCGCAGACCAGTGGGCGCCCGCCAGGAGCCAGTTTGATGTCATAAAGGTTGACGGGTTTGAGATTTCCGTTGAAATATCTCAGGTTCTGTTCCGGTTGCTCGATGATTCTGTTATCGAAGCGTGCAATGGGCTCCTGGTGATCGTAGATCCAGGTTTCACCTGCGCAAACGCCTCCGTGGGTGCGGAATGCAAAAGAGCTCTTGTGGGGCATGGAATGGTCCTCGAATCCGGGTTTTGAACGTGTGATTAATGTTGGACATAATAGCGGCGAATTCCGGTGGTGTCAATGGGTATCGGGATGCCGAATGGTGGAGGATTTTGTGCTCTTGGTCACCTGTCACAAATGGTTTGATCCCGGTCGTCGAGACACCTATCTTGCCTCCTCTGGACACGGAAGTGGATCCTGGACCTGGAGGGCGAATTGTCAAAACGTGGTGGACATTTTGTGACTAGGGAGCAGATTGAAAATGCCCGGCGAAATGTGAAGAGATTCGAATGGGCGGCGGAAGAGCGGGATCAGGCCATTGCACAGGCAGCAAGGTGGATTTCCCTTTCGGATGATCAATTGTGGGGTATGGTGACAGAGCAGACGGTCGGACGAAGTACCAATGCGAGTATCATCAAGGGCTGCCCGGCGTGCAAAGACACCGGCATTCAGGGAGGAGGTCGCTTCAGTACCGATGTTCTGGCGGAACCCTGGAAGATTACCTGCACACACTGCGGCGGTAAGTTTCCTGCAAACGATTTCGGCGCGTTCTATGAAAGTGGGAAGGGAGACGACAGTTTCTTTGATCCGGAACGGGCGGACCGAAGCCTGCTCTTCAATACGGAACATCCGGACCCGGGAGATCCTCTACATCAATTTTGTGTGGATGACGGGTTTGGTTGGACCGACTCGGAAGGTGAATCGTTCAAGTTGGTTGGCGTTTATGGACACTACGGCATCTGGTCTGAAATAGGCAGAGCCGTCCGGTCATTCAAGGAGGCCTACCTGCTTACGGGCGAGCGCACCTATGCACAAAAGGCAGGGTTGATGCTTGCCAGAATCGCCGATGTTTATCCCGATATGGACTGGTCATTCTGGGCAGGACACGGGTTTTACAACTCAGATGGCCTGAGCGGCAGGGGACGCATCTATGGGAGAATCTGGGAACCTTCCCTGCTGAAGATTTTCACGGAGTGTTATGACGCAGTTCGTGATTCGTGGGAGGATGGAGACGCGTTTCTTCAATTTCTGGGTGAGAAACAGAGCAGGTTTGGTTTGGAGGAGCAGGACAGTGTGGACGCGCTCTGCAGGCACTTTGAAGACCACGTGATTCGAGAGGCGATCCACGCGATCGTGGTGGGTGATATCCATCACAACGAGCCCGGTGACCAGACCACAATGGCGCTTCTGGCGATCGCCCTGGACGCCGAAGATACGGACGATTGGCTGGACTGGATTTTTCAACCGGGCTATCTGATGGGCCGTGAGCCGGTTGGCGGCCACATCCCGCAGTTGTTCGCAGGAGAAATTGACCGGGATGGCATTGGTTCTGAAGCAGCGCCAGGCTACAGTCTGGGGTGGCTGTGGTCACCACTGGGTATGAAGACGCTGGATATGCTTTTGCATTCACGGCCTTCGTTTGACCGATATATTGTCAGGGAATACGCGAGATTCGAGAAGATGTTCCTTGCGCCGATTCGGTTAACGGTTCAGGGGAAATTCGTGCCGTCCATCGGGGATTCCGGGAGTACCGGTAGTCCTGGTTTGGGTGGGATTACGGTTGACCATTGTATGAGCGGTTTCGAGCGCTATGGCGATCCACTGTTCGCACAGATGGCTCATCACCTGGTCGCCGGGAACTTGTCTGGTGTGCGGGGAACGATTTTCGACCGGGAGCCCGAAGCGATTCGGGACAGGATCTCAGAAGTGGCCAGCCGCGAAGGTCCGCTCTTGCTCGATACCGATGTGATGACGGGTTATGGGCTGGCACTCTTCCGTGACGGTGAAGGAGAGCTGGAACGCACACTTTGGTTGTATTATGGTCGAAACAACGGACACGGGCATACGGATCGCTTGAATATGGGTCTCTATGGATTCGGTCTCGACCTGTTGCCTGATCTGGGCTATCCCGAGCACGCGAGGATCTGGCCCACACGCGACGGCTGGTCGAATCATACGGTCTCGCACAATACGGTGATGGTGGATTCCAGTAACCAGGAGGGAACCTATTCCGGAAAGGTGGAGTACGTAGGGTGCGGCGAGCATGTTCAGGCGATCAGTGTTTCCTCTCCTGACGTGTATCCACAGTGTTCTGAATATCGGCGGTCAAGTGTGATGGTGAGCGTGGATGAGACTGATTTCTACGTCGTTGATCTGTTTCGAGTCGCGGGCGGCACATCGCATCATTTCCTCTTTCACGCGGCGGAAGGAGATGTGCGAACAACCGGTATGGAGCTCGAGGCCCAGGAAAGTGGAACGTATGCGGGTCCGGATGTGGCATGCGGCGAGTTTTATGATGGTGAGGTGGAAGGCTATATGGGCAGCGGGTTCCAGTATCTTTACGATGTGCGCAGATGCGGACAGCCAGAGGATGTGGTTTCGGTGGACTGGACCGTAAAGGATACCTGGAAGCTTCTTCCAGATTCGATCGCTTCGGGTGAGCCGGAGCTGACCGATGTGCATCTCCGCTGGAATCTTCTGAGCCCGCCCGGAGAGGTTTCTCTCTGCCACGGCGATCCTCCCCAAAACAAGGGGAATAATCCAAGAAGACTTACCTACGGTGTGGTGGCGAGTGAAAACAGCCGGTCATCATTCTTGAGCCTGATCGAGGCATACAAAGGCAGCAGAGCTGTCCGGGCAGTTCGGGAATTGCAGGTGAGTGGTGGGCCGGGAGCGAGAGCTGTGCACGTGGAATTACCGGATGGGCGAGTCGATACGGTAATTTTCGGCGATGGCAAGCAGCGAACTGTTGCCGACGGCCTGGAGTTTGACGGGCAATTTGGTCTGTTCTCGGAGCGAAGTGATGGAACCGGATGGGCGATGATATCGGGTGGGAGTACGATTTCTAGAAATGGCAAGGGCTTGTCTGGCGAGCTGCCCGCCTGGGTCGGCAGAGTGACGTCATTCAGCAATGGGGTGATAAGTACCGATACCCTTCCGCCCGAAGGCATCGACCTGTCAGAAAAATTCATTTCAGTCGAGAATGACAACGATCGCGATGCGACCTATCTCATCCATTCTGTGGTGAGAGAAGATGAAGAAACTGTCATTCGGGTCGAGGAGGGCGATTTCGTAAGAGGCTTTGTGGACGACCTGGATTACTCTAGAGGATTCCTATATGATTTTGAAGTTGGGCAGACATTCAAGGTTGTTCTGACGCATAGTACGGCTTGGTAGGGTGTCTTCAGTCTGGGAGGCTGAATTCGTTCGATACAACTTTTTTTTCGGAGGAGGATTTTCAGTGAACGTAGTACCCGATGAGTATATCCGGGTGATGCCGGATGCGATGCACAGGTTTGTTTCGGAAATGTTCGGAGTGGTGGGTATGTCCGGCGAGCACGCCAAACTGATGGCGGATCTACTGGTAGCCACAGATCTTCGTGGTGTATTCAGCCACGGCACCCGACAGTCTGTCGGATACCTGCGAAATCTGAAAGAAGGACAACTGAATCCCAAGCCCAACGTCCGGGTGGTTCAGGATTCACCGGCCACGGCGGTCCTGGATGGAGATGGAAGCCTGGGACATATCGCATCCTGGGAGGCGGCTAATTTGCTCGTGGAAAAGACGAGGGAGATCGGGCTGGCCGCGGTGAGCACCAGAAACCATCACCATTTTGGAAGCGCGGGAAAATATAGCAGAATTCCGTGCGAAGCTGGATTCGTCGGGTTTGTCGTGTCCTCTCACGTGAGGAACCTTCAGCCAGGGTCTTCTTTGGGATCTGCGGGAGGCGCTTCACCCATGAGTTTCGCCATCCCCGCTGGCGATCAGCCTCCCTTGATACTGGATATGGGGACCTCCTTTTATCCTGCACGATCGGCTGACTTCGAGGAGATATTCGGAAAAATGCCTGCGGCGTTTTTTAAGGGTGTGGGGCTGGGCACGGTTTGCCATGCCCTTGGTGGGCTTATGGCCGGCATCCAGTCGGTGATAGAGGAGGGGCCCGAATGGCCCGCTGTGAATCAGGGCTCATTCATGATGGCGATCGACCTTTCGCGGTTCTGTTCGCCGGACACATTTAAACGTCAGATGGACGCCTTTATTGGAGACGTGCAAAAATTGGATCCCTTCCCGGGTGAGGAACGCGCGCTGCTTCCCGGTCATCTCGAATGGGAACGGACCAGAGATTGGTCGACAGAAGGCATTCCAGTCGGCCAGGTTCATCAAAATGCACTTGAGAATATCGGTGAGGAACTGGGGGTAGCAACACCGTTCTGATGTGCGGTGGGAATTAAATGTGTACTTGTCCAGCCCTTGCCCTCGATTTCCATAGTCATGATGGTTGGATGGTTTTCAGCACCGACCTTGACAGGAGGATTTCCTTTTGGCAGTGAAATTCGCACAATATGGCGTTTCGCATGCGCACGCTCGTGGCAAGGCGGCGGTGATGAAGGCCAATGAAGATGTGGACTTTTGCGGCGTGTATGAACCTGATGCAGAGGTTCGATCTCGTCTTGGGAGCAATGAGGCTTACGAAGGCATACACTGGTATGAGAACAAGCGTGAAATGCTCGAGGATGAGTCTATTGCTGCCATCGCCGTTGAGGGTACGGTTGCCCAAAACCTTCGCTTTACACGAGATGTTCTGGGGCACGGCAAACACGCGTGGCTGGATAAACCCGCCGGCGACGATTGGGAGGCGTTCAAGTCGCTAATCGCTCTGGCGAAGGAACAGGAGTTGCTGGTTCAGTTGGGGTATATGTTCCGCTACAATGCCGCATTCCAGTTTATCCTGGATTGGGCGGATTCAGGCAGGTTGGGTGATGTCTTTTCAGTCAGAGGCCGAATGTCGACCCGTGTTACGGAAGACAAGCGAGCGTCTCTGGCTGTACACGAAGGGGGCATACTCTTCGAGCTGCTGTGCCATTTGATCGATATCGCTGTGGCTCTTTTGGGCAGACCTGACAAGGTGACCTCCTTTCTTCGGAACGAGGCGGGATCTGTCCCGGGGTTCAGGGACAATACGGCTGCGGTTTTCGACTACGCCGGAGCCATGGCGATTCTCGAGTCCAGTGCAATGGAGGTTGCGGCTTTCCCTTCCCGCCGTTTTGAAGTGTATGGCACAAAGGGAAGCGCAATCATGGAGCCGCTTGAGCCCGATCCGGTGCTCAGGCTTTGTCTGGATAAAGACAGGGATGGATTCAAGGAAGGATGGCAGGTCGTGCCGGTGTCTGTCGAGCCGCGATATGTGGGAAGTTTGCGTGCACTTGTTGCCAATATCCAGGGCACAGGGCAGCCGGACAGGAGTCTCGATCACGAATTGGATGTCCAGGAAACCGTTTTGAGGGCTGCCGGGATCCTGTCGGGGTAGGCCAGGCCGGGCACGTTGCTGAGACGACTGTGTCTCTCAACAAACACACGTGTGAAAAAAGGAGACACCTGTTGTTGATTGCGGGTGTCTCCTTTTGTAGTACTCAAACCGACTGAAATGAGCAGAAAACAAGGCCTGAGTCCACACGGAGAAGACCCGGCTGCAACAATGGCACGGGGCTTGCAAACAGGTCCTGATGCAGATTCTGGAGGAGGGTTGACGATGATCCAGGGTCTGGCTATACTCCCGCATTATTCGACCCGATTCAAAGGAAAAACATGAAGCGCTCGATGTGGATTTTATTTCTGATTCTCAGCCTCACGGGTTCTGTTGGAGCGGCGGTTTTGAGCGGTACGATAACGGACAGGAAGAATGGAGAGTCCTTACCGTACGCAAATGTGGTCCTGAAGTGGCAGGGCGAACCCCTGGGTGCGCTCTCCAATGTGGATGGTTACTACGCGGTGAAGAATATCCCTCCCGGCGACTACGTTCTCATCGTTTCGTATGTGGGATACGAAAGCTCGGTGGATACGATGAGTTTTAAGGGGAATGAGG
>Ga0114996_10009415_pt1 | contig 10711 bp, 15 predicted proteins | sample ArcticOcean_MG_C_4_FD_87039 | JGI IMG/M metagenome (GOLD analysis project Ga0114996, IMG submission 87039) | Marine microbial communities from western Arctic Ocean - ArcticOcean_MG_CB4_134 | ecosystem: Environmental > Aquatic > Marine > Oceanic | place: Arctic Ocean: Canada Basin | collected... | reverse complement strand
TTTGTACAAACATGATGTCAATTCAAAAGCAAAAGATTGGCTTAGTACAAGAAATTAAAAATTTATTTTCTCAAGTCTAGTGTTTGATATTCACATCCTTCTGGACCACAATACTTGCCAACATAAGTTGCCTTTGGTCTGTATAATGCAGGTTTGGGAGCTGCCTCTGCAAATTTCTCTTCAATAATATGAGCTGCCCATCCTACAACTCTAGAAATTGCAAAGATTGGGGTATTTAGATCCACTGGGATTTTTAACATATAGTAAATTGAAGCGCTGTACAAATCTACATTTGGATAAATATCAATATTTTTTTGTGATTTCATTTCAGAAATTGTTGATGTTTCAATTTTTTCTGTTATGTCAAACCATGGTTCTTTTGTTTTTATAGCAAGCTTTCTTGATAACTCTTTGAGAACTTGTGCTCTTGGATCATATGTTCGATAAACTGCATGACCCATTCCCATAATTCTACCCCCTCTCTCAATTGATTCTTTAATCCATGGAGATACTTTATCGATTTTGGCAATCTCTAAAAGCATTTTCATTACTTCTGTATTTGCCCCTCCATGTAGTTCTCCACTTAGTGCCCCTATTGCAGCACTTGACGCTGAATACATGTGTGCTCTAGTTGATGCAACTTGTCTTGCTGTAAATGTTGATGCGTTAAATGTATGGTCTGCATGAAGAATAAGACATATATCAAAAACTTTCTCAACTTCTGGATCTGGTTTTTCCCCTGACATCATGTATAGGAAATTTGCTGCATGGTTTAAAGAGGAATCTGGGTTTACTATTGGTAACCCATTTCTAATTCTGTGCCAACTTGCAATAATAGTTGGAACTTTTGCAATGAGATTTATTGCTTTATCATAACTAGCTTCCTTATTTGAAAATTCTTCATCATAGTAACCTGCAAGAGCTGACACAAATGCTTGAAGCATATCCATCGGGTCTGCATCTTTTCTCCAATTCCCCATGTTATTTTGCATTTGTTTTGGAATAAATCGAGCTTCGATTAATTTTGAGTTGAATTCTCCTAATTGTGATTTTGTAGGTAAATTATCATAAAGCAACAAATATGCTGTTTCTTCAAATGTTGAATTTTTTGTAAGATCTAAAATATCATATCCTCTGTAGATGAGTTTACCTTTTTCTCCATCAATATTTGAAATCTTGGTGTCTGCTACCTCAATTCCACGTAAACCGATATTTTTGGTTTCCATACTGTGCCCATTCAAAATCTTCTATTATATTTTCGCCAAAATTATGTTTAGTAAGTTAAGTAATTAGTCTAATATCTTAACTTTTGATAATAAATGAAAATTTTTAACAAAAAATTATTGACTCCGGAAGAACGAAAAAATTTACAAAAATTAGATAATATGATTCTTAATGCCTCGACTGAAAAACTAAAAGAAATTCAAGAAATAGATTATCAAACACAATTGGAAGGATTATCATTTTATGATGTTTATGTTGATTCTAATTCTCTAATTCATCATAATGCCAAAAATCGTTTTGAAAAATATTAAATCCTCATTCTTAATTTAAATAAGGTTCATAATTTTTCTAATCATAATGGCTGTTCCTAAATCTACAAAAATAACACCTAAAAAAACAACCAAAAAAACAGCACCTAAAAAAACAACCAAAAAAACAGCACCTAAAAAAACAACCAAAAATTTACGTTCTAAAGTAATTTGTATTTCTCATAAAGAAGATGCTGATGGAATTAGTTCTGCAGCATTAATTCGTCAGGCATTTGGTGGTGATGCATTATTAGTTGATTATCCAGGCCAAATGGAAGCATTACAGCAGGTTGTTTCTGATGAAAAATTAAAGTCTCTATACATTTGTGATTTAGGATTAAGTAAAAAAACTCAAGATGAGTTTATTGATATTTTGACTAGTCTTAGAAAAAATAAAGTTTCAGTTACTTATGTTGATCATCATGATATTGATCCAAATGTTGTAAGTGCATTGGAGAAAATTAAGGTTAAGGTGATTCATGACATCAATGAATGTACTACTGTACAGATTTACAATGCATTTAAATCAAAACTTAATGATCATGCTTCTTTTGTTGCCACCTGTGCTGCAATTACTGATTATATGGAAGACCGTCCAATAGGTTCAAAGTTACTACAAATGTATGATCGGCAATTTGCATTAATCAATGCAACTGTTCTAACATACAATATTGTTGGACATCAAAGAGAACCTGATTATCTCTTATATCTAGTAGAAGAATTATCTGAATCTAAATTCCCTCATGATATTCCAAACTCTTTTGAATTTGCTCAAATCCAAGTGGAAAAATTATCTCAAATGATTGCTAAAGTAAAACAAGGTATGAAAACAATGTCTAATCTCGGGCATATGGAAATTTTAGATTCTGGTGCAAGTGGAGCTGTTAATTTTGTAATGGGTTTATCCGGAAAAGATGTTGGAGTTGCATACAAAGAACGAGTTGATCATGGAATCTATGCTGTTTCTGTAAGAGGTTCAAAGAATTGCAAAGTTCACTTGGGGAGAATAGTAAATATTTTAGCTACTGATCTTGGTGGCTCTGGTGGTGGACATGATAAAGCATGTGGTGCAGTTGTTCCAAAACCAAAAATAAAGAAATTCCTTACTGAACTAAATAAGAAAATAAAGTAATTCTTGTAGTAATCTGAGAATTTTTTATTGATATGCTAGACAGAAATTTCTATTATTGCATCAATTTCAGTCATTGACCCTAACGGTAAACTAGCAACCCCTACTGCTATTCTAGAGTGCTTTCCCTTATCTCCAAATATTTCAAAAATCAAATCAGAAGCTGCATTGATTACTTTTGGGTGTTGTGTAAATTCTGGAGATGAATTTACAAATCCTGACAATCTGATTATTTTGGAAACTTTGTCGAGTTCTCCAATCTCTTTTTTGATTTGTGCTAAAATGTTAATTGCACACATTCGTGCTGATTTTTGAGCGACATCTAAATTACTATCTGAAACTTTACCTGAAAATACTACTTTACCATTTTCCATTGGAATTTGCCCTGAAATGAATAACAGGTTTCCTGTTTTTACAACTGGAATATATGATCCTGCCGGAGTTGGTGGAGTTGGTAATTCAATTCCCAATTCTTTAATTTTTTCTTCAATCACAATTATTTTGCCTAATTTTTGTATGATTTTAGTTTTTACTTATTTTGATATGTACTTTTTCGCCTTTTTGAGAGTTATTCTGATAAACTGTTCTAGTTTTGTATCCTTGTTTTTGAAGACATCCATCTAAAATAGAAACCCATGGTAGTGAATGCCCACTGTTTAATTTTGATTCTATGGTTATGTTTTTGGTATTTGCTTCAAAATTTACATGACCTGAACATGTTATTTGTAATACAGCATCCATAATTTCTATAATATCATCAAGTGATTTTGATTTTAAAGATACTCCATTTTTTTCTAATAATTTAAACAAATCAAATTCTGTTTTTTTAGAGATCATTATAGAATTAAGAATATGCGTCAAACCCATTTCGTTGATTGTTCTGATTATTTTATAAATTTCCTGTGCCTCGGTTTTTGTCATATCTGCAAGGGCTTTGGTTTTAATTGAATTTTTCCACACATTTGAAAATATTTTTTCTTGATTAATTCCAAGAATTTCAGTTGATGAAAAAATTGCACCTTTTCCATTTTCATTATTAATCATTAGTAATTCAGTTTCATCAAAAATTATACAGTTTTGAGAAATTTCTGATGCTCTAATTTCTACTCCATCTGGAATTTTTCTATATGCTTCAGAACAAATTTGTGATGGTGACACTAATAATTTAATATCTAAATTTCTACGTAATGCTGAAACTAATTGTTCTTTACATTCTGCCAATAATCCAAAACCCCATTGATCTATCATTATTTTGATTGATGATTTTGAACCTTCAATCATAGTTTGAAGTTGTGTCAGTACATTATTTGCACTAATGTGAAAATATCGTTTTTCTTCAGATCCTCTTGATTTTCTACTCTCTTCACTTGTTTTCTTTAAATTTGATACCAGTGAATTCATTGCATTTACTTTGTTGATTTGTTCATGAATTATATCATCAAATGCATCTTCTGGTGCAATTGCAGTACACATAATTGGTTTACTTTTTGAAATAATTGCAAGTTTTTTATTTTCTAATTTTAATAGTGTTGGATAAATTTTTGTTCGTGGGACTTCTGAATAATATGCTAACTCACTAGCTGCAATTGTTCCCCTAGATATTAAAGCAACATAAGCTTGTGATTCGTACTTACTTAGTCCAAATTCTTCTAAACTCACTGTTAAAACATGCTCATTGCCCATGGTTATTCTTAATTTTTTATTAGGTAAAATTGAGAGCTAAATTCCTTTACACAACTACTCAAAAAAAATCAAAATTGTATCTATGGATTTATGTCACTGTAGTTACAGAACTACTAGTTACACTGTCCACTAATACAAAATCTAGCTAATTCTTTAATGTGTTAATAAAATATTGTATTGATTCATTAAATCATGATACTATATCTCATTCAGTTCCCTTAGTTCCTAGATTGGAATATTCTATAAATCTGTTAAATGATATTATTGATGTAATTGAGAAAAAAAGATTTGATTTAAGAGACTCAAACCAATATTTGATAAATGATTTTGATGAAAATGATGAATCTGCTCTTGATTCCATTAAATTAGAACAATCAGTTGCATTCTCTTTGGAAATTCTTTTTCAAATAAAAAATAGAACTAAAAGTATTTCTGACGTGACTAGCATCACAAAAATTCTTCCATCATCAATACATGTAATCAGAATTGTTAGTGCAAAAGTATTTGATATTCTTCCCAATTGTAGTCAAAAACTTTCTGAATTGTCTGTTCATTTGGGTAGTATTTTGTTAGATTCCGCGACTCTTACTCAAGCAAAATTTGATTTTAGTAATTCAAATGATGAATCTACAATTTTTCTTGATGAAGTAAAATTGATGGTAGACTCTAAAATAAGTAAGCAGTATCCTCATCTTGATTTTCTTAAACTCTGTAATACTTGACATTATTAAATTCTAAACGAAATTTTTCAAAGGACATAGAACGAATTAAACATATTTCTAAAAGAATTGACAAAAGACTTTCGGAAGTAAAACCTTCTGATATTGATAAAATTGATAAACTCACCTTGGAAGAGTTACAAGATTTAGACAAACTTGTAGGAATTGCTGATTTTATACTCGAAAAATACTCTGATAAGAAAGAATTTAGTTCTATTCTGAAACATTTTGGGTCCATAATATCTGAAACTGCGTATTCTTTAGGCGATTTAGATGATGAAATTTCTGAATTAATAATTTCTGCAGAGGATTCAATAAATAAAGTCAAAGATATGCAAACCAATATTTCTAATAAATCTGATTTTAAGAAGAATTACCGTGATGGTCCTGATTTTGATACGCATGAAACAAGTGCAATTAATTTAACCAATCTTGTTACAGAGGTTAACACCGTAGAATACCAACAAAATTCTGTAGGATATATTCGTAGGAAATTAAAATGAGTTTAGCACCACAAGAATTAGAGAACACTGCAAGCAAATATGCCTCTGAGGCTATAAAATTTGATTCTCAAGGTGCTCGTGGAATGGCAGTTACTCATTACCAACAAGCAATAGATGCACTTGTAAAATTATTACAACTATATCCAAACAGTAAACTGAATCAAATTTACAAAGAACGATGTAATTCTTATCATAATAGAATTAATGCATTACAACAGGCTCATGGTGTAGAACCTGCAGTAGATCCTAAAGCCTCAGCTGAAGACCAAAAGAAATCTGTTCAAAGACAAGAAGCAGAAAATGATTTTGAAGATTTAGTTATGAAGGAAAAACCTAATGTAACTTGGAAAGAAGTAATTGGTTTGGATGATGCCAAAAATGCATTACGTGAATCAATTGTTTATCCTACTAAGAGACCTGATCTATTTCCTTTAGGTTGGCCAAAAGGAATGCTACTTTACGGTCCTCCTGGAACTGGAAAAACAATGTTGGCAGCAGCTACTGCAAATGAGATGGATGGTTATTTCATTAATGTAGATGCTTCTTCAATGATGAGTAAGTGGTTAGGAGAAGCAGAAAAGAATGTTTCAAAATTATTTGTAATGGCCAGAAAATATGCTGAAAAAGAAGGAAAACCTGTTATTTTATTTGTAGATGAAGTTGATTCATTGTTGGGTTCTAGAAATAGTGAAGTTGGTGGTGAAGTTAGAACAAAAAATCAATTTTTGACTGAGATGGATGGTGTTAACGGAAAAGGAAAAAATTTGATGTTATATGTAATTGGTGCTACAAACAAACCTTGGAGTCTTGATTGGCCTTTCTTAAGACGATTCCAAAAGAGAATTTATGTGTCATTACCTACAGAAGAAGCTAGAGAAAGTCTATTTCATCAATACACTGAACCCCTCACAAAAAACTTTAGAGTTAATGATAAGGAATTAGCAAAAATGTTTGATGGTTACAGCGCAAGTGACATCAAAGATGTATGTCAAGCCGCCCAGATTAAAACAGTTCACGAATTATTCAATGCTCCTGATTATCATGAACCTATAGACGGGGAAACCACAGTTCAACCTAGAGAACTCACACCAAATGATTTTAAAGAAATTATGGCCCGAAGAAAGCCTAGTGTTTCTATTGAAATGATTAGAGCTTATCATAAGTGGAGTGAGGAATTCAAAGCACTCTGATTGCTTTTATTTTTAATGCGATCAAATCTTTTTCATTATTATCTACGACAAAACTTAAATTCACAATTACTCGGACTTTACGAGGGTCACAATTACTACAAAGAAATCAATCCACACAAAAAAATTTGGGAAACTAATTTTTGATGATGGAACTGTTCTTGATGGTCAAGGTTTTGGTTATTCTACAACTGTTTTTGGTGAAATTGTATTCAATACTGGCATGGTTGGTTATACTGAGGCATTAACTGACCCATCATATAATGGTCAAATTCTCACTTTAACATATCCTTTAGTTGGAAATTATGGTGTTCCTGATTTGACGACTCTTGAATTGGCTGATTCTTTTGTGAAAACATTGGAGTGGCTAAAAACTAACAAACCTACTGTAGATCCTATTCAACCTTATGACGAACTCCCTTAGTCATTTTAAAGTCTCTAAAACTAATGCTGGTTTTGATGGAATTATTCTAGTTTGTAACATCAAAGTTATACAATACATATCAGATTAAATTCTTGTGAACAAAGACTTTGATAGAGTTGAGATTCTAGTATCTGAAAATAGGGTCAAATTACATATTTTTGAGCCTAGTCAAAGAAAAATTTGGACTGTAGTTGGAAAAGGTGAAGAACATTGGATTGATCCTGATGGTAATTATTGTTCTTGTCCTGGATTTTATTTTGGTAAACTAAATGGGAAAACTACTTGCTATCATTTAGAATCTGCTGAACTGGCAAAAAAAGAAACAAAAATAGAACAAATTATTTTTTCTGATGATGAATTTTCTGATTTTCTTTCTGGGTTAATTTCTGATTTGTAGATTTTATTTTTCGAATATGTTAATAACTAGAAAATTTACTATTTGATATGAATGACGAAGAACAAAATTCTGAAATTGAAAAAATTGCAAATTTAATGGTCCATGATAATGTTTCTGCTGATGAACAAGATTCAATAAAATTAGAAAAATACAAAAATCAAATCAAAGAAGATTGTAACCTTGATGATGAACAAGCAATGAAATTAGTTTATGAAACTTTATTGTTTAGAAAATTGAAAAGCTCTGATTCTGGAGAACTATTAGAAAAAGGTAATGATTTTGGTGCTGGATTTAGCTAATTTATTCTAACGATACTGTATCAATATCATCTTTTGAAACACCTTTCCAAAGACCGATCATTCCTTCTGGTTCTACAACTTCAACTTTAGTAATTTGTTGAATTTTGATATGATCTGGATTTGGTGGCATCCATAACATTGCCATGTATTCTCCAACTTCGCCAACTTTGTTTGGAAGAGCCATGACCACATTGTTTTCTGTAAATCCTTTTGTAGCTAAAGCATTCATTGCTTTTTCTTTAAGATCCATTCTTCCATGTAGGAACAAGTAAACCTTTTTTTGATTGTCTAATTCTGCCATGGTTTTGTTGTTTTTTCAAACTACATCAATCTTTCTTGATCTAATTTCTTCCAAAAAGGGTTAAATTACAACAATCAAAAATTCTAATTGTGAAAATATTTACTGTTGGCAGCAAATCCTTTGTAACTAGTTTTCAATTAGCTGGTATTCCTGGAATTATTTCTGAAACCCCTCAAAAAGCTTTGACTGAAATTAAGCATTTAACTGACGATTCTGATGTGGGCTTAGTCCTTGTTAGTGATGATATTACAGAACCAATTAATGATGAATTAACTAAGCTTCGAGCTGAAAAATCTACCCTAGTCTTTGCATTGCCTGCAACTGGAAGTGAAAAAACTGAAGTTGATTACAGAGTCATGCTGAAGAAAATTCTTGGTGTATGATTAATTTAATCTTCTTATAATCGAGTTATTGATATCTTACCATGAAAACCGCATCTGTTAAAGATTCATCTATAATTTCTATTGATGAAACTCAAAGACCCCCTTTGAATTCTGGTGACATTTTAGTTCAGATGCATGCATGTGGAATATGTGGGTCTGACTTGGAAAAAGTTTTTGGTCAATATGGTCAACCTTCTATGCGATTAGGCCATGAACCTGCAGGTGTAATTTTAGATATTGGTTCTGATGTTATAGAATTCAAAAAAGGCGATAGAGTGTTTACCCATCATCATGTTTCGTGTTATAATTGTCATTTTTGTAATAATGGAAATGAAACAATGTGCAAAAAATATTCTGAAACTAATCTTTCTCCTTGTGGTTTATCTGAAGAATATGTTGTACCTGTCTGGAATGTTTCTCATGGTGGGGTCTTGAAAATATCTGATTCTTTGAGTTTTGAAGAAGCTGCAATGATTGAACCTCTTGCATGTTGTGTAAGGGCATGGACAAAGTATTCTTATCGTGAAGGTGACTCTGTTGCAATTTTTGGTGTTGGACCTACTGGAATGATGCATGTCATGCTTGCACAGGCAAAAAAATTCTCAAAAATTTTCTGTTTTGATGTTAATGACTTTAGATTAAATTTTGCAAAAAAATTCAACATTACTGAATCTATTCATTCAATGGATGAACATAGAAAACAAAAGGTTCTAGACCATACTGATGGGCGAGGTATTGATGTGGCAATTGTTGCAACAAGTAGTCTAAAGGCACTTGATGATGCAATTGATATGGTTAGAAAAGGTGGGGTTGTGATGATGTTTGGTGTACCATCAAAAGGTGCCATGATTAATTTGGATATGAGTAAAGTGTATTCTAAGGAAATTACCCTCGTTACCAGCTATGCTGCATCTGATGTTGATACAAAAGAAGCACTTCATTTGATAGAGTCTTCTCAAATTGATGTTAAACAATTAATCACTCATACGTATTCAATTGATGATACTCAAAAAGCATTTGAGCATGCAAAAAGTGGTGACAATGCAATGAAGATAATTATTACAAAATAATTTTTTGAAATTTTTAAATTATTATGACATTCTAATAAGAAAGGCTTAAGAAAGGTTGTTAATTCTTTCAAAATCGAAGTAAAATGGAATGGGGATTAGAAAATAGAATTGCAAATATCATTAAACCTCATAATAATCGTGCATTGATGTTAGCTGTAGACCATGGATATTTTCTTGGTCCTACTGAAAAATTAGAAAATCCAAAAAAAGTTATTGCACCTTTACTGAAATATTGTGATTCTCTTATGCTTACTAGGGGTGTTCAAAGAACATCTGTACCTGCAACCACTTCTACTCCTATGGTCTTGAGAGTATCTGGTGGTTCTAGTATTATTGGTGATGATTTGTCTCAAGAAGATATTACCGTATCTATAGAAGATGCTCTTAGACTAAATGCAAGTGCTCTTGCAATGTCTATTTTTGTTGGCTCAAAATATGAATATCAAACAATTGTAAATCTTGGAAAATTAGTTAATGAAGCTGCCAAGTATGGATTACCTGTACTTGCAGTAACTGCAGTTGGAAAAGAATTAGGAAAAGATGCAAGATATCTTTCTTTAGCATGTAGAATTGCATCTGAACAAGGTGCACATATTGTCAAAACTTACTATTGTGATAATTTTGAAAAAGTAGTTCAATCTTGCCCTGTACCAATTATTGTTGCAGGTGGTAAAAAAATTCCTGAACGTGATGCATTACAATTAACATACAATGCAATCAAAGGTGGTGCAGTTGGTGTTGATATGGGTAGAAATATTTGGCAATCTGAAAACCCTGTTGCCATGATTAAGGCTGTACGTTCTATTGTACATGGAAATTCAAATGTTGATCAGGCTTTCAAATTATACCAAAAACTTTCTAGTGAGAAAAAACAAAATGAATCAAAAAAATCTACACCAAAAAAATCTACACCAAAAAAATCAAACAAACCTAATACTAAAAAAATAGAATCTACTCACTAATTTTTGATAAATGAAAATGTGCAATTTTCCATGTTGGTTGTTTTACTAGAACAAATGTTGCACGTCCAGTAATTACCATATGCTCTCCGGTGAATGCCTTGTTATCTACAAGCATTCCTTTT
>Ga0114996_10009414_pt1 | contig 10712 bp, 9 predicted proteins | sample ArcticOcean_MG_C_4_FD_87039 | JGI IMG/M metagenome (GOLD analysis project Ga0114996, IMG submission 87039) | Marine microbial communities from western Arctic Ocean - ArcticOcean_MG_CB4_134 | ecosystem: Environmental > Aquatic > Marine > Oceanic | place: Arctic Ocean: Canada Basin | collected... | reverse complement strand
TCGACGGGGACAACCTGGGCCAGCACGTGCTCAGCTTTGTGCAGCCGATGGGTGAGAAGATGTCGTTGGGTTTGGCCTACGAGCGCATTGGCTCGGATCTGATGAGCGAGAATGGGGCCTTTTTGTCGTTGTCCTATCGTTTGTCGCAGAAGTTGAGCCTGGGGTTGAGCGGCAAGTATCTGTTTTGGAGCGTCGGCGATATTCCCAACGATGCGGTGACTGGTTTGCCGGATCCTCTGTCCGGTTCGAGTGCGGGCAATGTGGGGGTGGATGTGGGTTTGTTGTGGAAGAGCCCCATCCAGGGAGCCAAATTGGGGTTGTTTTTGAAGAATGTGAACCAGCCGGACGTATCGAAGGGAGATGCGCGGGTGGACACGGATGGGGACGGGACCTTGGAGTTGGACTCGGATGCGGGCAAATTGCCGATGGACTTGCACGTGGGGGTCTCGTATCCAGTCAACGAAGCCAGCATGGTATCGGTGCAGTGGGTGATGCGGGATATGTCGGGTGAGGAGACGGAAAAGCGGTTGGTGGTGGGCGGCGAGACGAAGTTGGCCGAAGGCTTGATGTTGCGGGCCGGTGGCGCGCGCATCTTTGAGGACGAAGCCAGCGGCGATGTCAATGCGGGTTTGGGGTATAGGTGGGGCAAGGCCGGTTTTGACTACAGCTACCACATTCCGTTGGACCTGACGGAGACCAACGGCTCTCATCGTTTCTCTTTGGCCTACCAATTCTAAGATTAAGATCGCAGAATTTGGAATTTAATGCGGACCTGGCAATTTGAGCTTGATCGAATAAAACCAGATAAGGAGATGTGCACATGACGGTCTGGGTGGGACTTGTTGCATTGGCAGTGGGGTTTGGTGCCAGTTTGTTCATGCCAGTACCTCAGAGTCTCAAGACCAACTTTGACGCCGGCCAATCGCTGTACGCACTCGGTGAGTACGAAGGGGCGATCTTTGAGTACAATAAGATCGTCAAATTTCAAAGCCGTGCCGTACGCGAAGATAGTGTCCGAGTCAGCTTTGGCGATGAACTCGAGTTGCCCGTGGTTGCTGCGGCCTGGTATCAACTGGGTAATTCCTATAAGAAGAGTGGTCAGCACGATGAAGCTGTTAAAGCCTATCTTCGCGTCGTGGAAATTGCCGGCGTGCTCGAAAACTTTCGTTCGCTTGTGCAGTTTCAGGTGGCGGAAACGCGTTTCCTGCAAAAGGAATACGACAAAGCGGCAACGCAATACAAGCGCTACGTCGAACTATTCCCCGATTCGGATATCGCTGGCAAAGCGTTTTTCTACAGTGGCTGGTCTGAGTTTAATCTCAAGCAGTACGACGAGTCGATTAAAACGCTTCATGCGATGTTGGAAGCCTATCCAGAAGATCGCTATGCCCCCGATGCACAGTTTCGCATAGCTAGTTCGCATTACGAGAAAGACCAGTTCCAACGCGCTATCGATGAGGCGCAGATCGTAGCGAACAAATATCCTAAAAGTCCAATGATTGCCCAGGCTGAGTACCTGAAAGCCAACTCCTATGACAAATTGGGACAGGACGAAGATGCCATTGCCGCCTATCGCCAGGTGCGCGGGCTCTATAATCGCATGTTCGAATTGTTGCGCGGTTCATTCCGCGAAGGTAAAAACGTAGACTTCGAAAACTTTCGCCAACTCTTCGAGACGTCCTCTTTGCGGGTGGCGGAAATTTTTCGCAAGACCGATCAGTTTGAAGAGGCGTATAAGGAGTTGATTGCCGCTCAAGAAACGGCGGAAGAACGTTTTTACAAAGCCAGGGTGCAGATGCGCATTGGCGACAATTATATGGAGTGGAAACGCTACGATGACGCTTGGACCGCGTATAATCAGGTCATCGAACTCTACCCCGATACGCCTTATCCTCCCCAGGCACAGTTCTTTAAAGGGGAAGCCCGTTATTATGGTGGTAAATACGCCGAAGCGCGCGATGAGTATCTACAAGTCCCGGAAAAATATCCGGACAGCGACACGGAATTGCGCTCGGCGGCCCTGTACACCGCCGGTTGGTCGGCCGAGAAAATGGAAAACTACGAAGAGGCCATCAAACAGTATTCCGAAGTGGTGAATAATTTTCCGCGTTCCGACCGCGCACCGGACTGTTTGTTGCGCATAGGTCGGGTGAATTTGGAGCAACAACGTTTGCCCGAAGCGGAAAAAGCCTATTTGACGCTGACAGATACTTCTGAGACACCGAACTATTCCCAAACAAGCCAGTCGTCGGACGCCTATTATGGATTGGGCGTGCTCTACCGCGATTCCGACCGTTTGAATGAGGCTATCACCGCTTTCTCCCAAGTAGATCGCGATGCTGGCCGGACCTATATCGCAGCGTTGATTGAAGCGGCTAATATCCACATTGGCGCCGGGCGTTCGGATAAGGGCCGGCAATTGCTAACCCAATTGCTCGAAGGGGTCAAAGGCGATCTAGAGATGGAAGGCCAGGCCCACTATCAGATGGCGCAACTCGATCTGAACAATGAAAATTACACCGACGCCATCAAGGGATATACTAAGGTTATCAAAGAATACCCCACTAGTGGTGCCGTGCGCGATGCGCATTACGGTCGCGCTCTATCTTATCACTACGCTGGTCGTTATAACAAGGCCGTCGAAGATTACGATTGGTTATTGGCCACTGATTTGCAAGCGAGCATGAAGCTGCGGGTAGAATATTCTCTGGCACTTTCCTATGCCGCCCTAGGGAGGGATCCGGAAGCCCAGAAATTGCTGAACCTTGTCATCGCTTCCGGCGATGCAAATTTGGCGCGCAACGCCCGGCTTCAGTTGATCTCCATGGCCGAAAAGCAGGATCCAGTGGAAGCGGCCAAGACCTACGCGGCTATGCTGGAGAATGTGACTGCTGACGAGGACCAGGTGCGCATCTTGTCACGTCTAGCCAATGCATATTTCAAATTGCAACAATACCAGAAGAGCATTGATGCTTCCCAGCAATTGATTAACCTGGCACTCGATGCGGAAAGTGTGTCCAAAGCGTTGTTTATCCAGGGCAACAGCTACTTCAAGGGCAAGGATTATGAACAGGCTATTATCGCCTATCGCAAAATTGTCGATAATTACCCACAAATTAGCTGGGCGAACAACGCATTGTTCCAGATGGGCATGTCCTATCAAAAGTTGAGTGATAAAGATCTCAACGCCTTGCCAGCAGTCTCGAAGACCTTTTCCGATTACTACGCTACCTATCCCGAAGACAAGAATGCTCTGTTTGCCCATTATTACGACGCTTGGGCTAGGTGGAGAATGGGCAAATGGCGCGAGGCCAGCGAGACTTTCCTAGCACTTTCTAATAAGTATCCGCGCTCGAAGTTTGCCTCCGAGGCCCTCTTCCGTGCTGGTGACGCAATCTTTAATATGCGGGGCGCAAAGGTTTCGAATGACGAGAAATACACCGAGGCCATGGCGCTGTACGAACAAGTGGTGAGTCGTTATCCCAAGTCTGAACACGTCGATGATGCTCTCTATAATAAGGCTTGGTGCCTAATTAATTTGAAGCGCGAAGCCGAGTCCGTGCCCCTATTTGAAGAAATTGTGGAGCGCTTTGCCGACGGTCGCTACGGTCCCCGGAGTCAGTTTAGTTTGGGGGACTTTTATTATGGAACCAAGGAATACGACAAAGCGACGGAAAAGTACGAGAAATTCTTAGCTCTCTTTCCCAATGACAAGTTGTTTCCCCGGGCGCAACACTTACTGGGCCAACTTGGCGAAATCGACGCCTATAACCTCTATTCGAAGGGCGAGGCACTATTCGATCAAAAGGATTTCGATAATGCCATCAAGATTTTCGAGGAAGTACAGAACAAATATCCGCAAAGCGATCAGGCTGTAAACGCGGCGGTAAATATTGGGGCGGCTTACGTAGCCCAGGAAGAATTTCGCGAGGCCGGCGCAATTTTTAAGGGAGTGGTCGACAAATACGGAGGAAACTCCGACTATTTAACTCAGGTGGAATTTGCCCAGCAACAATTGCAGATATTGGATGAGGCCGGCGTCATCTAATATTTATCGAATATATCAACAGTATAACGTTGCGCTCTAACAGAAGGGATGTGAAGCAATGATAGAATTTTTTCAAAACGGCGGCGTATTCATGTATCCGCTCGGGCTGTGGTCCGTCATGGCACTCGCTTTTTTTATCGAGCGCGTGGTGACCTATTCGCGGATGCGCTCCGAAGATGAATTGGCCGAAGTGACCAATGATGTCAATAGTCGTATTGAGTCGGGCTCGGCGCTCGAGCAATTGCGCGAGCATTGCAGTGACATGGGTAAACTCGAAGGTGAGGTTTACCAAGTGGCGCTCGAACGTTTTGAGCACTTGTCGCGCGAGCAGCGCTCCATGGAGGAAATGCGCGAGGAAATGAACGCCACGGTGGAGCGGGCCGCTTTAGGCTATTTAGAACGCTATCTCGCCGTAATTGGCTTTGTTGCCTCTTCCGTGGTGTTGCTCGGTCTGCTGGGCACGGTGAACGGTATGATCAACGCCTTTGAAGGTATTGCTGAAAAGGGGTTAGGTGAGCCCACCATCGTTGCGGCAGGTATTTCGGAAGCGTTGATCACCACGGTTACCGGTCTGGTCATTTCGGTGCCGGCTTTGGCCGTCTACACCTATTTTAGCACTCGTTCCACAGGCAAGGCGGTGCAGTTCGAGCCGTACGCACATGGTTTTGTGGATGCCCTCCTGCGCCGCTGGCAGAGCTCGCAGGCCGCTTGATATCCTTACTGCGGGAGAGTCAAAATGGCTATTGAACATAAAAGAGAAGATCCCGAAACCGATCTGACCCCCATGATCGATGTGGTATTTCAATTACTCATCTTTTTCATGGTGACGGCTGTGTTCGCCATTACGCCAGGCTTGGATATTAAGCTGCCGGAAGCGGAAGAGGCGCAGGCGCCTGAGAAAGAAAACCTCTTCATAGTCGTCGATCAAGACGGCAATATGAAGCTGAATCACCAGCAAGTTACTTTCGGTAATTTGAAAGAGAAATTAAAAGAAAAGAGAAAGTTGCTGGATAATACCACTATGATCATCATCCAGGGGGATGAGAGGTCCACCCACGGTCAGATAGTTAATATTATGGATATTGCTCGTCAGGTGGGCATTGTAGATCAGGTGATAGCTACGGAACCGAACAGAGGAGACTAGTCTCCCAGTTTTCCCGAGAAAAGGGAGGGAACGGTGGACGACGAACGTAAAAAAGTACTGTGGGGAGCGATTGGGGGTGCCCTGGCTCTACACATAATAATCCTGGCTTCCAGGGAAGTTACGATTGCTCTGGCCGTTGGCGTCGTAGTTTTTATGGTCGTTATTTTATGGCGGGCCACCCGAGGGCAACGCGGCGGTTTGTTCTCTAGTATAGTGGTGTCCCTGGTCGCCCATGCGGCGATCGTGGCGTACTCCTATATCTTTGGTGTGGGCGAGGAAGTAGCAGAAGAGAAGTTGATTCGTTTTCAGGCGCCGCCGCCCATCATGGAGAAAAACTTCGATCTGGCCAAAAAGCCGGAGATATCTGAGGTGCAGATGCAGATGCTCGCCATGTTGGCGCCGCCTGATTTGCCCCAAGATATATCGGCCATTACCGATGTAAGTGCGGTGGGTAGCGACCTTCTAGGAGCTGTTTTGCCCGGCGCCGAGACGTTGGGTGCGTTCAGCGGAGCCAAGGCCGAGGAATTGGAATTTGACCAGGTTGAGTTGGTCGAATTGAGCGAGTCGGCTGCACCTGTACAGGAGGCCCTGAGCCTGACATCGGAACTGCTCAATGTCGGCGATCTGGATATAGGTCGTTTCCAGGCTGTCATTATCCAGGATCCGGAAAATAAGCAGGCGATCAAGGGGTTTTTCAATATGACCGTCATCGACTACGATCTGGCCAATAAAAGCACCGATCGTTTTCCCACAGCCGTGGAAGAGTTGATGCGTTATATGAGGGACCACACCAATATTAAAGCGCGGATTGCCGGAACTACTGTTGAGTTGAGCGATCCGAGTATTATGGATGCGCCTTACCTCTATATGACCGGCGGTGCCAGTGTCGTCATGCAGATCAGCGACACAGAAAAATCCAATTTGGGCGATTATTTGCGCGCCGGTGGTTTTCTCTACGCCGAGGATATCCGGCAAAGCGACGCTACAGATGGATTGACAAACAAGAGCGCGGGGGTGGAAGGTTCGCCGTATGACCGCCAATTCAAAGCTTTGGTGAAAGATCCGAAGGTTTTGGGTAGCGACGGCGATAAATGGCAGAAGATTCCCAAGACGCACAGTCTCTATTACAGCTTCTATGACTTTCCCGACGGCCCGCCTATGGGCGGTGCGCAGGGTGGCAATGTCTTTGATTTGGAGATGCTGGAATTGCGCGGGCGCGTAGCCGTGGTGTTTAGTGATCTGAACATCAGCTGGTATTGGGGCGATCCCCTGTCAGATGCAAAAGAGCGCGGTTTGCAATTTGGGGTTAACCTGATTGTCTTCGCACTGACCCAGCCTGGTGGTATCGCCAATGTAAGTCAGTTCGCGCAATAGATCCACCTTAGATCATTCTATAAAAGCCCGGGGAGAAATCCCCCGGGCTTTTTTTTATTTTTTGCTAAACTTATGTTTAAATACGGCCCAGGAAACAGGAGCGATTGAGGTAGCGCGCGCACTCTCGGTTTTCTGGGAGGTCGGTTGGAGATAAGTCGGGATCGAGCCGGGTGTGCCGAGCTCCGCACTTTCTGCGTCCCAGCCGCTGGCCTCTCGGGCAGTATCCCAGCTCGATGCTAAGGTACCGTCCTGGGTGAAATCGATGCGCACCATGGCGTATTTCATCTGGGAATCACCGGCAAAGGGTGCGCCTTTGCCGTCGTCAGCCATGTCGATTAATTGGGCGTTCGCTTCTGGATCTCCATCATACAAACGCAATTGCAGTTTGGAATTGGGCAGGGATATGGCCGCGTCGACCAATTGGGGAGTGTCGGCCAGGCGGGAACGCTCGTCATCGGGAGCGTAATTGGCGATGAGAAAGGTGGCGCCGGGAGCGACAGTGCCTGCTTCCAGGCGCACCATGACGGATTCTCCGTCGTCTGTGGCGCGTGTTATGGTCCAGCCGCTTAGATCGATCTCCTGGTCGCTGTGGTTGTAGAGTTCGATCCATTCGTCCGCGCTCGACGCCGCAGTGCTCATCCACATAAGCTCACAGTAATGTATTAAAGCGAGGTATATTAGTTATACGTGTAAGTTATTGTTATTAAGAGGATAAAAAGCGGGGTTGTTTAGAAATGACCCGTTACCGACTCAAATACGTGCCGATATTTCTCTACTTCTGCCATCAGCTCGACCTTGGACAATTCGTATAGCGGCTGACCAACGGGGCACTGCACTTGCTCGGGGTAGCGCTCCTTCATATCGCGGAGCAGCTTGACGACGTCGTTCTTGTAGACGTTAGGTAATTCCCCAGGTGAGGGCAACTCTAATTGCGGCAGCATGTGGACGTGATACTTGCCAGCCGGTCGACCGTTGACCCGCGAGTGGATGGTTGCAAGGGGCCATGCCACATCGATGCGCTCGATAAATTCGCGGACCAACAATCGCTTTTCTTCCAATGTGGCCGCGGCCAACGTGGTGAGGATGTGTTGAGCATATTGCTGGACATCCTCTATCCGCACTGGCTCCAGCGTCAGGGCGCTTGGGGGTAGGCTGTCCAGCTCCACTTTGTGCGCGGCGATCTCCGCCTGCAGGTCGTTGATGCGGCTGAAGACGGTCTCTTCTGCGACGCCCTTCTCGATGGCGGCCAAGAGGCGCTGCACGGCCTTCTCTTTGTCCTCGATGGTGCCGGTCAGCCGTAGACGCTGCTGATGAGTGGGGTCGGCCGCCTTGTCGGCCAGGGCGCTGTTGACCGCTTCCACGTCCTGCCTCAGCGCCTCTTCGTCCTGCATGTGCTGACCCAGCCAGCGCAGGATGCCGTCCTCGATCTTTTTTATCGGGGCATGGGGCATATCACAGCGCCCAGCGTGCATCCGAGCGGTGCAGCCGTAGTTGCGGTAGCTGGAGCGGGGGGCGTAGCGATACCCACACTTGGCGCACCACGCCAGCCCAGACAGTAGGTATTTGCCGCTGGAGAAGCGGGGGTGCCACTTCTCGGGGTGTCGGCTGGTCAGGATTTCCTTCATCTGATCAAATTCTTCTTGTGTAAACAGGGCAGGGTGGGTGTTTTCTATGCGGAGGGCGTTTTCTTTGTTGCGGCGCCAGATGGTCACCCCGAGGTAATGCTCGTTTGTGGCAATCTGGTGGAGGGTGCTGGGGAAGAAAAACTTGGCGCGGAGTGGACGAAAGCCCTCACGCTCTAATGTATGGCAGATGTCCTTTAAAGAGTGGCCCGACAGGAGCAGTTCCTTAACGCGCAGCGGGATGGCCTTTTGCTCGTCGTCGATCTCGAGCTTGCGACGGAAGTGTTTGCCCTCGGGCACCTTGACGAACTTATAGCCCAATGGGGCTTTGCCGGTGGGGAAGTAGCCATCGCGGGCCAGCTTGTCGAAGCTTCGTTTGATGCGCTGCGACGTGCGCCGGGATTCGTCGTCGGCGCGGTGGCGCTCCCAAAACCACTCGAAGCGGTTGACCAGCAGCTTGGTCTCGTCCTCCTCCTCAGATGCGAAGAGCTTTTCCGGGTCTTCCGTGACGGCGACCAGCCGCACGCCATTCTTCTTTAATAGGATCTCGTAATAAAAGGAATCTTCAAATTCGCGGCAAAAACGATCAAAGGAGTAGACCAATACCGTGTTGAAGGTGCAGTTGGGGGATTGGGCGTCGTTGATAAGGAGCTGGAAGCTATCGCGCTTTTCGTTGGAGCCCTTCTTCCATGCGCCGGCCCCCTCGTCCGAATACTCGCCCACCGATTTTAAGCCGTGGGTGTGCTCAAAGGCAACGATGGTGTCCCGCTGCGCCGGGATGGAAATATTGCGGTCGGCCTGCTCTTGGCTGGAGACACGGAGCAGACGTACAGGTACCACATCCGAGGGGGTCATAGGGGCAAATCTAAGCCCGTTTTTTCTCGGGTGCCAGTTTTTTTTGCCCGTAAATGATTTCGGCGACCTGCTCCTCGGTGAGGGTGGCGATGTCGTCGCCGGTGATGCCGTGGCGTTGTAGCCGGGCGATGATCGTCGTCCAAACGCGACTAGGACCGCGCGCCAGATGGGGGGATGTGTTCATATTCGCTCCATTGTTGTCAACTTCTCGTACTGTCCTGATCGGGTCAATCCAGTCTATACGTCACTTCCGCCAGCAGCTCGCCCCGGCCAGATCCAACGCGGCCGGCGGTAGAGCAGGGCGCTTCAGGGCGAGGGCTAAGAGGTGTGATCATGGTTAGGTCGCGTTCCCTGCGTCGGTGGTAACAGGCAGGCACAATGTCCTGACCGCTTTGTGCGTGACAGCGGCGATACTTTTTTCATACATTTCCACTCCATCTCGTCTCCTCTCCTTCATATCCGCATATCGTCGCCGTTAAACTCCACGACGTGGCACATCCCCAACAGTCGCGAGTTGAGCGCTTCGCTTTGGCTGCCCATCAAGGCGGTATGTTCGAGGTTGGAGGTGATGACGACCTTCTTCTTTTCGCACCACAGGGTGTCGATGAGTACGTAAAATTGGTCGGCCACCCACTCGGTCATTTTTTGCCGGCCCAAGTCGTCGATGACCACCAGCTTGTTGCGGGTGATGCTCAGGATATCCTGCTGGGGGCCGTCGTACTGATCACCAAAACTCTGGCGGATGGCCTGCAGGCCGCGCGGCACGTTCCAGAAGCGCACGCCATACCGGCCCTCAAAGCGCTCGATGACGTGCCGCATGATAGCCACCGACAGGGAGGTCTTGCCGTTGCCCGGCGAACCCAACAGCAGCAGGCCGGACTTGTCGTCGTACTTGCCGTCCAGGGCAAACCGGTGGCAGGCTTGAAACGCGGTCGGGTCGCGCGTCGGATCCAGGCTTTGAAAGCTAGTATCGAGGAACATTTCGGGGACATCGGCCTTTTTGAGGCGGTCCTGAATAGAGCGCTCAAGGTCGGTTATTTCGGGCGATTCGCTGGGTAGGGTAAGGATGGGATTATTTGCGCCCATTCTGGTTTCTCCTTTGGCGGTAGAGGTCGCGCATGGATTCGTTGGGGTCAGCGGAGGTGGGAGGCGGCAGCTCGTCGGAGGTCCCCAAAGCCGACGCCTCCGACGAGCTGCTGTCGATTTGCCCCTGGATGATCTGGTAGGTCTTGAGTTCGGGGTAGGCCTTGCTGGGCTTGCGCAGTTTAGAGGGGGCTTGGATGTGGACGGCCTCCCATTGGGCCACGGCCCATTTGCAGATCGCATAGATGCCCGTCCGGCCATCCCACGGCACGCCATTGAGGCGATGCAGATCGTCAAACGCTTTGTGGTAGATATCGCGGTCGATGCCGTTGGGCAACCGGCGGTGGCGCTCCCAAGATTGGAGACACTTCTGGGATTCAGAGGACGGTTGGTAGGGTTTTTTTGTACGAGACTTTTTTGAAGTGTTGACACGTACAGTACTATTCGTCTTTTCTTTCGTCTTTTCAGTCATTATTAAAGGAGAATGTGATCTCTCGTCACATTAGGCACCCCCTTTTCAATGTGATCTCTCGTCACATTAGGAAAGGTGTAACTGAGTCGATTGGGCCGCTTTCCAAGCACCTTG
>Ga0114996_10009412_pt1 | contig 10712 bp, 6 predicted proteins | sample ArcticOcean_MG_C_4_FD_87039 | JGI IMG/M metagenome (GOLD analysis project Ga0114996, IMG submission 87039) | Marine microbial communities from western Arctic Ocean - ArcticOcean_MG_CB4_134 | ecosystem: Environmental > Aquatic > Marine > Oceanic | place: Arctic Ocean: Canada Basin | collected... | reverse complement strand
TTCCGGTGAGCCTCCAGCGCTTTCGAGCTCACGGCGGTGAAGCTCAGGCCCGGAGGCAGCATGAGACCCTTCTGGGAGCCCGAGTTGGTCACGTCGATGCCCCAATCGTCATGGAGCAACTCCATCGCACAGAGCGAGGATACGGCGTCGACCATGAAAAGGGCCGGATGGCCGGCTCGATCGATGGCCGCCCGAATGCCCGCAATATCGCTCATCACCCCTGTGGAGGTCTCGTTGTGGACTACAAGAACCGCCTTGATCTCGTGACGCCCATCAGAACCGAGGTGTTCCTCCAGGGCGGCGGGGTCGACAGGCCTCCGCCAATCCGACGGCAAAACGTCGACCGTGAGCCCCACGGCGCGGGCCACTGCCCCCCAGGTCTCGATGAAGTGACCGTTGTCATAGCGCACGACCCTGTCACCGGGCGACAACGTGTTTACAAGCGCCGCCTCCCACGATCCGCTTCCCGACGCCGGATACACGAAAACGTGCTCGGAGGCCTGGAAAACTTCCTTCAATCCCGTGAGGATCCGCTGGCCCAGCTCCGCGAACTCAGGTCCCCGGTGGTCGATCGGGGGCCGGCCCATCGCCCTCAGGATGCGATCCGGGACGTTGGTCGGGCCGGGGAGCTGCAGGAAGTGTCGTCCGGACCGAAACCTCATGGTCGGGAATCCCGGGTAAGAGTGAGTCGCTGCGGCAAAAATCGAGCGTTGGGCGGAAATAATGGCACGGCGCTACCTTTCCCGCCATGACGAGCCGTACAGATCACCCGCCCGACTCCTCCATCGCCAACCGCCTCGAGGGCGAACTGGAAGGCGAAGTGCTCTTCGATTCGTTCAGCAGAGGGCTCTACTCCACCGACGCGTCCATTTACCAGATCGAGCCGGTCGGGGTGGTCATTCCGAGGACCACCGCGGACGTGTTCCGTACGCTCGAAATCGCGAACGAAGGCGAGCTGTCGGTGACACCACGCGGTGCCGGCACCTCCCAGTCCGGTCAGGCCATCGGCGAAGGCCTGGTGATGGATACGAGCAAGTACCTGACCGGAATCGGGGAGCTCGACCGGGACGCCGCAACGATTCGTGTACAACCGGGTGTCGTCCTGGATCGCCTAAACCAGGAGCTCGAACCCCACGGGCTCTTCTTCCCGGTCGACGTAGCCACGGCGAGCCGAGCCACTCTGGGCGGGATGGCAGCCAACAACAGCGCGGGTGCACGCTCGGTCCGTTACGGGATGATGGTCGACAACGTGCGGCGCGTGAGTGGGTCGCTCGCCGACGGGACGCCCGTGAGCTTCGGCCTGGAAATCCCACCAGGCGGGGTAGAGTCGGAGATCGCCTCGACCCTCGCCATGCTCCGGAGACGCGAACACGCCGAGCTCGAACTCAGGATCCCGAAGGTCATGCGCAGGGTCGCCGGCTACAACCTCGATCGAATCTCCCCGCACGGCGCCGAGATCGTGCGCCTTCTGGTGGGGTCCGAGGGCACCCTCGCGTTCTTCACCGAGCTGGAGCTCCAGCTCGCGCCGCTCCCGTCGAAGAGGGTTCTCGGAGTCTGTGCGTTTTCCGATCTGGACTCAGCTCTGAAGGCGGTCCTCCCGACCATGGAGCTCGAGCCTTCCGCCGTCGAGCTGGTGGACGGAACGCTCCTCGATCTGGCCCGGAAGATTCCGACGCTAAGCAGCGCGGTGGGGGAATTTGTCCATGGTGATCCTCGCGCCCTACTCATTGTCGAGTTCTCGGGAACGCACGAAGACGGGGTGTCCGACGAGCTCCACCGGCTCGATGAGTTGATGGCGGATCTCGGCCACCCCAACGCCCTCGTTCGTGCCGAAGCCGACGACTTTCAGCGACGGATCTGGGCAGTGCGGAAGGCTGCCATGAACGTCGTCATGTCGATGAAGGGCGACCGAAAGCCCGTCTCCTTCATCGAGGACTGCACTGTGCCGCTCGAGCACCTTTCCGAGTACGGGGCGCGTCTCGAGGACGTGTTCCACCGTCATGGCACCTCGGGCACATGGTATGCCCATGCCTCCGTCGGATGCCTCCACGTTCGCCCCATCCTGAATCTCAAGCAGGACCAAGACCTACGGGCCATGCGCGCCATCGCGGAGGAGGCGCATGAGCTCGTCCGGACCTTCGGAGGAACGCACTCGGGCGAGCACGGTGACGGTCTGGTTCGTTCCGAGTTCCTGGAACCGATGTTGGGGAGTCGACTCGTGGGGGCCTTCAGCGAGATCAAGTCGGCGTTCGATCCATCCGGCACGCTCAACCCGGGGAAGATCGTGAACCCCACCCGCATGGACGACCGATCCATGATGCGCTACCACGATGGGTACCGTCCGCTGCCCATGACCACCGCGCTGGACTGGTCCGCCTTGGGAGGCTGGGTGGGCGCCACCGAGATGTGTAACAACAACGGGGCCTGCCGGAAGACGGACCCTGGCCTCATGTGTCCGTCTTTCCGTGCCACCGGAGACGAGCGCCACACGACACGTGGAAGAGCCAATACACTGCGGCTGGCCCTCACTGGACAGCTCGGCGCCGACGCCCTTACGTCCTCCGAGATGTACGAGACACTCTCGCTGTGCGTGGGGTGCAAAGCATGCGGAAAGGAGTGCCCCACCGGCGTCGACATGGCCCGCATGAAGATCGAATTTCTGCACCACTACCACCGCCGCCGGGGACTCCCCCTTCGTGAACGTCTCGTCGCGTGGCTGCCCCGGTTCGCGCCTTATGCGGCCCGCCTCCCGGAGCTGATGAACGTGGGCAAGCCCGACGGGCTGCTGGCGCGTGCCGGGGAGCGTGTGCTCGGCCTCACTGCACGCCGCGAACGCCCGCGGTGGCGGAGGAAGGTGTTCCGGAGGGCAGACACGCAGCGGGGGGATGACACTAGCCCGGATCATGATGCACGACCGGAGGTCCTCCTCTGGGTCGATACGTTCAACACCTACTTCGAGCCCGAGAACGCCCGCGCAGCATACCGAGTCCTCGAGGCGGCAGGTTACCGGGTGCGCCTCCCGACGCTGTCAGGACGACCCGCCTGCTGTGGCCGCACGTTCTTGAATGCGGGCTTGGTTGATGAGGCCCGCCGTGAGGGCCGACGTCTTCTGAGCGCCCTCTCCCCATGGGTTGGGCGCGGAGTGCCCGTCGTGGGATTGGAGCCGTCCTGCCTCCTCACCCTCCGGGATGAGCTCCCCCTCCTCATCCCCGGCGAAGAGAGCGCGAACCTCTCGGACGGATCGTTACTCCTCGACGAATTCCTGCTGCGGGAGGCGGAGGAGGGCCGAGCCCCTCTCGATCTCGGCCCGGTGGAAGCGAGCATGGCCCTCGTTCACACACACTGCCATCAAAAAGCTCTTGGGCGGGAGGGGGCGACGGAAACGATACTTCGGCGGATCCCCGGGCTGGAGGTCCACAGCCTGCCCTCGGGATGTTGCGGAATGGCAGGGGCGTTCGGGTACGAAGCCGAACACTACGACATGTCGATGGCCATGGGCGAGCTCGATCTACTTCCCGCAGTACGAGACGCTGCCCCTGAGACCTGGGTGCTGGCGGCCGGTGTGAGCTGTCGACATCAGATCGCCCATGGAGCCCGGCGTTCCTCCCTCACGCTGGCACAGGCGCTGGAGGTTTCGCTCCTTGCGTATCCTCCCCAAAACGATTCCAATGGGAGATAGTCCAGTTGGGAATGACCGTCCGTCGCAGATCTGCGCACGACGGAGCCCCGAATAAGAGGATCGTGCCATGCACCTGAAAAGCCTCACACCCGCCGTGGCCCTTGCCCTAGGCGTCATCTTCTTGGCGGCTTGTTCAGGAGGAGGCCCCAACGGCGCTGTTCAGTTCCAGGCGCACGACATCGCTGACTTCAACGGTTACGCCGTCGCGGTCGCCGACTTCAACAACGACGGCCGGCTCGACGTCATGGCCAACTCGCTCGGTGTGCCGGAAGTCGCGTGGCACGAGAATCCCACGTGGGAGCGCCATGTGATCGTTGAAGGGAGGTCCAGCATCGTCAACCAGGCGATCGCCGACCTCAACGGCGACGGCATCCCTGAGATTGCCTTCCAAAGCGGGTTTGCCATGGTGCCGGCCAACAGCGAGGGACTCAACTGGGTGGCGACGAGCCAGGGGAATCCGGCGATGGGGTGGAAAGTTGAGCAGGTCGACGGTTTTCCGACCTCACATCATGTGGCGTGGGCCGACCTGGACGGTGATGGCGAGCTGGAGCTCATCAACGCGCTGCTCGTAGGAGAGGGGAGCCTGGGGCCTACCTTTGATCAGGACCAGGCATCGGTCTTCTGGTACGGGCAGAACGGTTGGAAGCGTAATACGGTCGACGACAACATTCCGGGTATCATCCACCGTGTGCGGCCGGTCAAGTGGGATTCGGGGAGCCGGGACCAGCTCCTCGTCGCGAGCTTCGAGGGAATCGGACTCTATCGTGCCACGGGGATGGGCGACGCCATGACGTTCGAGAAGGAGCTGATCTCACGTGGCCACGATTCTGAGCCAGCCCCCAGGTTGGGAGCGAGCGACGTCGGCATGGGCATGAGCAACGGCGAGCGTATCGTAGCATCGGTCGAGCCCTGGCACGGCAACGAGGTCGTGGTTTACACCCAGTCGGATGGCGCGTGGCAACGCCGCGTGCTCTTCACTGAGGTCCAGACGGGACACGAGATTGCCGTCCTCGACCTCAACGACGACGGTCTGGCCGACATCGTCGCGAACGACAACTCTCGCGTGTCTGAGAGAAACCCCAACGGTACCCCCGGCGTCCATGTGTTCTTCTCGCCGGAAGATCCCGCGACGGGTGAGTGGATCTACCGGAGGATCGAGAGTGAGGCAGGCATGAACGGCTGTGTGGGTGGGGACATGAATGAGGATGGGCGGCCCGACCTTGTCTGCACCGGCAGCGGCGGCGTGATTCGCTGGTTCGAAAACCTGGGCCCCGAAGATGCAGGTATGTAGCTTCTCGATCCCGGGGCTACTGCTGCGGCCTCGCGCGCAAAGCCTCGATGTCGGCGATCTCGCGTGGCGCGTCCGAGAGACGCACAAGCCCCCCCGGCGTGAGGACGTAGTTGTCCTCGACACGCACGCCGAGATTCCGATACTTGAGGGTCGCGTCCCCCGTGCGTGCGATGAGCCTACGGTTCCTATCCGTATCGGGGAGTCCGTCGAAGACGTTCTCACGGACATAGATACCGGGCTCGATCGTGAATACGTCGCCGGTTTGGTAGCGGTACGGAGCGACGTCACCGAAGTGAGTGGGGTCGTGGACATCGAGTCCAATGCCGTGGAAGAACCCGTGATAGATGTAGAGGTACCACTGCGGACACGACCCACCGGGGTTCGACCACGAGCCCGGGCACAGCCCAGGGGGTGGGTCGAAGGTGGCGTCCACCGATTCGATGAGGCCGAGTCGCTCGAGGCCGGCCCAAAGCACTACATTCGCTGCTTGAGTGGGTAATCCGCCGGACACCCCCGGCTTGATCTGAGCCTCCGCGGCCTTCTGGGCCTCAAGCACGATCTGATAGACCTCTCGCTGCTCAGGCGAGAACGTCGGGTCGACCGGGACGGTACGCGTGATATCGGCGGTGTACCCGTCGTAGTAGGCCGAGACGTCCATGAGCACCACTTCCCCCGACCTCGCTTCGCGCGTGCCCGCCGGATAGTGGAGAACCGTCGAGTTGGGTCCGGATCCGACGATGGATGAATAGCCCGGAGAATCGGCGCCCAGCTTACGATACTCCGCCTCCATCACGGCCTGAATCTCGTTCTCTCGAATCCCCGGACGAATGGCACGCATTGCCGCCTCATGGGCCCTGGACGATATCTCGACCGCCGTCCTGAGGAGTGCCACTTCCGCCTCGCTCTTCTTCGCCCGCAGCTCGTCGATCAGCCGGTTGATCTCCGGTACCCGAAGGCCTGGTCGCCTGGATTGTACTCTTCGGACGAACGCCCGTCCCACCGTCAAGGAGTCGCTAGCGCTGTATTCGTTCGACTGGAAATCACCAACCGAAAAGAGGGGAAGCCCCGTCCCAAGGAGAGAGTCGACGAAGGCGGGCAGCTCATCTGCGTAGCGGGCAGAGAGTCCAATGCTCTCACTCACGCTCTCCGCCGTCACGCGCTCACCGTTGTAGAGCGCCGTGCGTGCATTGGGGCGCGCAACAAAGAGTGTCGACGTCACGTTTCCGCCCCTCGTAGCCATGACGAAGGCTGCGTCGGACTCGAGGAAGCCGGTGAGGTAGCGAAAGGCGGGCAGCTGATAGAAGGGTGGCCAGTGGCGGACCGGCTCCCGACCTCCAAAGGCCACCACGACCCCATCACCGAGACGGGAAGCGAGTGCGCCGCGCCGGGCGGCGTACTCTCCGAGGGTGATCTGGCCAGCCAGCGGGGACGCCAAGGCCAGCAAGAAAACAGCCGTCAAGGCACGGCGTGATCTCATGATTATTCCCTCTGTCATGGATAGTGGCCAGAAGACCGCCGCCACCAACTCGCCGTAATCATAGGGGTTGCGCAGGTAGCGGCCAACTCTATCGCTGGGTACAGGTTACCGGCAAGCGTCGGTTTTGTCTGTTGCACAAACCTCAGCGGCGGCGGCTTGTTACCGGAGCTTCGGCGTAGTAGTCTACCGCGCCAGAGAGCCCTTTCATCGAAGGAGGTCCCATGAGGTACATCACACTCGCAGTCATGGTATTGATTTCAACTGCCGCGGGCGCTTCCGCCCAGACCTCGATGATGAATGTCGACATAAGGGCGATGGACGGGCACAACCTAAGGGGCACCTACCGGTCCCCGGGCGCCTCCGGACCGGCCATGTTGCTTGTCCATCAGTGCAACATGGACCGCCACTCATGGGATGACCTGGCCAGTCAGCTCGTCGGCGCTGGTATCCACGTGCTCACCTTCGACCTGCGCGGGTTTGGTGAGAGCGGCGCAGCGCCGGCCGGCCGTGAAGCGAGGCAGGCGAGCCGAGCGAACTGGCCGGGTGACGTCGACGCCGCGTATGCCTACCTCCTCGACAAGGAGGGTGTCGATGGGGCGCGTGTTGCCGTTGCTGGTGCGAGCTGCGGCGTCGCATTGGCGGCTGACCTGGCGACGCGCAACCCGGAAATCCAGGCGGTGGTGGCTCTCTCTGGTCCGATGAGCGATGCAGGGAAGAGTCATGTGATGACAACTCCCGCGCTGGCCGTGTTTGGTGCGGCAGCCGAGGACGACGATCTCGTGGCGTCGGCGCCAGCCGCGGTCCAGGCGGCCGTTGAGGCTTCGAACAACCCACGGTCGACGCTTAAGATGTACGCGGGAACCGAACACGGGACCCCGATGTTTGAGAAGAATCCCGATCTCGAACCAGCCCTCGTTGCATGGTTGCGGACCGAGCTTCGGGGGTACTAACAGTCGGCGTCCCAGTCAGCATCCACCGCCTCTCAAGGAGAGGCTCCTGGGGTGTATCGGCTTGGAGGAATCAATGAGCGACACGGCGAAGACTCTGATGGGCACGTTCGGCATGACCGATTTCTTGGTGCCCCTCGTCCTCGAGGATCTCTCGGACGACGACGCAAAAAAACGCTCGAGAGACGGAGAGGGCCCGTCGATCGTATGGATCGTCGGCCACCTCCTTTTCTACCGCCACTACGTGATGAGCCTGCTCGGCCATGAGGGCGTCGATCCCAACGGAGAGACGTTCACCCAAGCCGCGACCAACGGGAGCGACTACCCGACGATCGGCGAGCTCCAGGAGCAGTGGGGAGCGCTTGGGCCGGACTTCCAGGAAGCGCTGATGTCGAAGACCGATGAGGATTGGGACGCCCCCGGGACCGGAGCTCACGACGAGAGGTCCCTACGCGAACAAGTCATCTTCTTCGCGTGGCACGAGGGCTACCACTTGGGCGCACTCGGAGCGTTACGGAAAGGGATGGGCTATCCGGGGCCAGCCGAGAAGGTAATGGCGGCGAGGGAGGCGGGGGGGTAGCACAGATCTTACCGCCTCAGTTGCCCCCGTCCTGGGGATGCGCCGCGATCCACTCGCGGAACAACCTTTGGGCCTCGGCGATTTGTTCGCGAGTCATATACTGCTCGATTCCCTCTTCGTTGCTTTGCGCAGTTTCATTTCCTTGGGCTGCGGAGAGATTGAACCACATATAGGCGAAGACCAGGTTCTCCGGGACGCCGTCTCCATTGGCGTACATGAATCCAAGGTTGGTCTGGGCTAGAGCATCCCCCTGCTCGGCCGCTAGCCGATACCAGCGTACGGCTTCCTCATCGTCCTCGGGCACCTCGTCTCCAATCGCGTACATCAGTCCAAGGGTGTGCTGGGCTGATGCAAACCCCTGATCGGCTGCTAGCCGATACCAGCGTATCGCCTCGGCATTGTCCTCGGGGAGGCCGTTACCAGCGGCGTACATCACTCCAAGGTTGTACTGGGCTGAAGCATGCCCTTGCTCGGCTGCTAGCCGATACCAGCGTACGGCTTCGGCATCGTCCTCCGGTACGCCGTTACCATCCTCATACATCAGTCCAAGGTTGTACTGGGCGCCAGCAAACCCCTGCTCGACGGAAAGCCGATACCAGCGTACGGCCTCCGCATCGTCCTCGGGGACGCCATTACCATTGTCGTACATCACTCCAAGGTTGGACTGGGCTGAAGCATGCCCTTGCTCGGTTGCTAGCCGATACCAGCGTACGGCTTCGGCATCGTCCTCGGGGACGCCGTTACCAGCGGCGTACATCACTCCAAGGTTGTACTGGGCTGAAGCATGCCCTTGCTCGGCTGCTAGCCGATACCAGCGTACGGCTTCGGCATCGTCCTTGCGGACGCCGTTACCCTCGGTGTACATCAGTCCAAGGTTGAGCTGGGCTGAAGCATGCCCTTGCTCGGCTGCTAGCCGATACCAGCGTACGGCCTCCGCATCGTCCTCGCGGACGCCTTCACCTTCGGCGTACAGCACTCCAAGGGCGTACTGGTCTGGAGCATATCCTGTCGCGGCGCAACCAAGCAGCGCCGCCCGCTGTGACGTGTAAAGGGTCGCCGCGGAGCACGGGTCCGCTCGAAGAACCTGGGCACGACCATCCGCTTGTGCCAAACCGTGGGCTGGTACCAGGAAGAGCGTTCCAATTGCTGCACCCAGCAATATGCCCACCGCGCCGTCGCCGCTCACCATCATTCCAACTCCTGGTGGAGGGAATCCCTACATTATGGCTTGCATATATTCTAACCGGGGCTCACCCCGTTTGCGAGTCTGTGCGGTTGCGTGCACGGTGCTGTTTAGAGGCCGGGGTGAGACAGGACGAGGAGTTGGTTGGCGGCGACATTCGATTCCGTGGATACCATCCCATCGGGCCATCGCACGGACAGATCAACACTTGTGGCATCCCCCAACCCGAAGTGTGCCTCGGCCGGATTCTGTGAGACGAAGTTGTTGCCTGCCCGGATCTCCCTCACCTGAGTGCCACCGATCGAAGGAGTGATCGTGATGAGGGCGCCGATCCCTTGCGTGTTAGGAGACGGCCCCTTCAGAACGACCCCCAAGTAGTTAGTCTGGTCAACCAGGTTCACGTAGAAGCCGGGCGCGGCCTGCCAGTTCGCTACGAAGATGTCGATGTCGCCGTCACGGTCAGCGTCGAAACAGACCACACCACGGCCCTGCCCGTTGTCCACAAGCCCGTTGACCAAGGACGCTTCGGTGAAGGTCCCATCCCCGTTCGACATGAACAGGCGAGAAGGATCGGTCAAGAACGACTCGACCCCCAGGAGGGGCCAGCCATTGACGTGGAACAAGTCGAGCCAGCCGTCGTTGTCGAAATCCGCGAAGCAGCTCCCCCAGCCCCAGAAACCCTCGCGCACCCCGGCCGATTGGCTCACGTCGGTGAACCCGCCCGAGCCGTCGTTCTGGTAGAGCCGGTTGCCGGTAAAGGTTCTCGTCAACTCCCCCGCCGACGCAAAAATGCTCGACACGAACCAATCCATGTCCCCGTCATTGTCGTAGTCGCCCACGGCTGCCCCCATCCCGGCCTCGTCGGTGAGAACGGAGGAGCCCGCGGACTGGCTGAACACCCCACCGTCGTTCACGAACGCCCTGCTGCTCCCGTAGTCACTCGCTACCAACAAATCGAGATCAGCATCACCGTCGATGTCGGAGAAGTTGCCCGTGAACGTGTGCGTGAACTGGAGGTCATCGAGCCCGGCCTGCGTCGTGATGTCAGTAAACGATCCCGCACCGTCATTGCTCCAAAGGAATCCACCACCTGTTGTATGAGGAACCGACGGAGCGAGTCCCCAGTGGCTCAAGAACAAGTCGAGGCTCTGGTCACCGTTGATATCAGCCGCGCTGATCGAGTAGGTGTTCTGCTCGAGCGGTGGGGTGACACCGGCTGTGGCCGATACGTCCACGAAGCTCAGACCGCCGAGATTGTGATAGACGCGCACGGAGTTCAGCTGATCACGCTCCGCGTCGGTCCTGACACCGCCCATGATGATGTCGAGGAGGCCGTCCCCGTCGTAGTCGACGAACAACGGGCCCGACTCGAACAACGGTGTGTCGGCCAAACCCGCCAATAGGGTCGCGCCAAACGTACCGTCCCCTTGGTTCACATAAAGTGTGTTTTCGCCCGTCCCCTCGGTGACCACGAACAGGTCGATATCCCCGTCGTTGTCAACATCCCCGGCCGCGACTCCTCCAATGATTCCGAAGGGGTCCGATGAGAAAAGGA
>Ga0114996_10009410_pt1 | contig 10714 bp, 9 predicted proteins | sample ArcticOcean_MG_C_4_FD_87039 | JGI IMG/M metagenome (GOLD analysis project Ga0114996, IMG submission 87039) | Marine microbial communities from western Arctic Ocean - ArcticOcean_MG_CB4_134 | ecosystem: Environmental > Aquatic > Marine > Oceanic | place: Arctic Ocean: Canada Basin | collected... | reverse complement strand
CTAGAAGCTAGTCTAGGCCTCGGGCTTTGGTTAGCAGTCTCAATGTTTCTGGCCAGGGTACTGAGATCTTCATTTCATGATGGAGGCTCTTGCCTAGACGTTTTTAGTAAGGAGGGGAAACGGTGAGTCGCCTTATTGACAAAACGCATCTACCTAAACCTGATCAGTTACTCCCGGGAAGATCCGAGAAGATGCTGGTGCCCGATCGTCACCATGTTTTAAATACACTCTTAAGCCCACCGTTCCCAGATGGACTGGAGTATGCCATGTTTGGGATGGGGTGTTTCTGGGGTGCCGAGCTAAATTTTTGGGAAGCTACTGGTGTTTTTACAACCTCTGTTGGATATGCAGCCGGGGGAACACCAAATCCGACTTACCAAGAGGTCTGTACTGGTCTGACTGGACACAATGAGGTCGTGCGTGTTCTTTTCGATCCTTCTCTGACATCCTACTCGCAGATGATTGAGATCTTCTGGGAATCACATGACCCAACTCAATATATGCAGCAAGGAAACGATTTAGGCACCCAATATCGTTCGGGGATATATTATTTCAGCCGATCTAATAAAGACCAGGCTCTCGCCAGTCTGGACTCTTATCAGTCAAGGTTGAATCGATCGGGGTTTGGCAAGATAGCAACAGAAATCTTACCCGATCCACACTTCTACTATGCTGAGGCCTATCATCAACAATATCTGGCCAAAAACCCCAGTGGTTATTGTGGTCTTGGGGGTACTGGAGTGAGCTGTACCAGGACCTAGCCATGAATCCACCACTTTATCCTGCCTTTGTTAAAAATTTAAGATCGTGGAGAGAGTAATGAGAAACACAGCATTGGTTACGGGGGCATCTGGCGGGATCGGCTTAGAGTTGGCTAGGATCTTTGCTGCGAGAAAAACTAATTTGGTACTAGTAGCGCGGAATAAGAAAAGACTAGTTGAGATAGCTGATAATCTGAGGTCTCAGTACCGGATTCAGGTCTATGCTATCCCACTGGACCTGAGTACGAGAGATGCATCCCTTCAACTTCATGAGGCGGTTGTGGGGAAAGGATTAACGATCCACTATCTGATCAACAACGCCGGGTTCGGATGCTTTGGCCAGTTTCTGGAAACTTCCTGGGATAAAGAGGAAGCGATGCTTTCTCTTAATGTGTCTACGCTGACCCATTTAACGAAACTCTTCCTTCCTGGCATGGTGAAAAGGGGGAAAGGAAGAATCCTCAATGTTAGTTCTACTGCTGCCTTCCAGCCCGGCCCTCTGATGGCTGTCTACTATGCTACCAAGGCCTATGTACTGTCCTTTTCGGAAGCTATCGCTAATGAGTTGAAAGGTACCGGGATTACTGTCACTGTACTTTGTCCTGGTCCGACCCTTTCAGGTTTTCAAAAGGCAGCTGTTATGGAGGATTCTCGCTTGGTCAGAGGTAAGAAACTCTCAACTGCTGAGGCAGTTGCGCAATATGGATACGATGCCATGATGCTGGGCAAGACAGTCGCCATTCATGGGGGGAGAAACTGGATTCTGGCTAATGCCTCAAGGGTCCTCCCTCGAAGCCTTGTAACGGCGATTGTTCGCAGATTATCCGAGGTTGCTTGAAAGGTGCTCTAGATCTTTCCGGTTACAGTTTTCTCGAGCACTTCCGACACTCTGAGTAGGATAGGAAATATGTTGTACCGCAAGCTTTCTAAGACCAATCTGCACGTTTCACGAATATGTTTAGGGACAATGACCTTCGGGGATCAATTGAATGAAAAGTCTTCTGCCCAGCTGGTCCACTTCTGCCTTGATAAGGGGATCAACTTTTTTGATACAGCCAATGTCTATGGGAAGGGCCTTTCCGAAGAAATCTTGGGAAAGATACTCAGAAGCCATCGGGATAAAGTAATACTGGCTACTAAAGTGCGCGGTCGGATGGGAGATGAGCTCGATCAAGAAGGGCTTTCTAGTAAAGCGATTGTGCGTGCAGTCGAGGAAAGTCTGTCTCGATTGCAGACGGATTACCTGGATTTGTATTACTTCCATCAGCCTGATTATTCTGTCTCCATTGAGGAAAGTCTCGAGGCCGCGGATAGGCTTTTCAGAGAAGGTAAGATCCGGTATCTTGGAGTATCCAACTATGCTGCCTGGCAGGTCTCTGAGCTCCTGTCTGCAGCCCAAATCAACAAATGGATAGCTCCTAATATTTCCCAACCAATGTACAATCTATTGGCACGCGGGATAGAACAGGAGTACATTCCGATGGCTCAGGAATTAGATGTAGCGATGGTAGTTTATAATCCCTTGGCTGGTGGTCTTCTGACGGGTAAACACGACTTCGAGTGTTACACTCCCGGCACCCGGTTTGACGGGAATAAGATGTATCAAGACCGTTATTGGAATGAGGCGAATTTTCGTGCTATTTCCGACCTGACATCCCTAGCGAAATCCAATGACTGTTCCTTGCGCAGTATAGCCCTCAATTGGATCCTGCATCACACGCCGGTTGAGGCAATGATTCTGGGGGCTAGCTCTCTAGATCAGATGAAGCAGAATTTGGTCACGTGCGAAAAAGGTCCACTCCCTGGAGAGGTTCTGGAGGGCTGTGATCGAATCTGGGAGAATTTAAGGGGAGATACTCCCAGTTACAATAGGTGACCTGTCCATTTTCAACTAGACTTTATTTTTTATTTGGGGTGGTCTTGAGGAGGGACTAGGTTCGTTGAAAAACGATAATCCAACAGGTATAGTTATCCGGTTATGTTCAATAAGGTGTCTGCATTGAGGAGGCACTGAAATCTTTTCCACCGGAATGAGTGCTGTTAGTGGGCGTTTCTTACGGTTAGAACTAGCTCAAGGAATCTCCTTTGGAGACTCTGTTTTTTTGGTGGCCAAATATGATGGTCACAGCGTGGACATAAACTCGTTGCTTTTCTACAGTTGAGGGTCAAAAGCATGATAAATAAACCTGGAGGTGCTTAGTGAGACTTCCGATGGTGGCCAGTCAGCAGCGAGGATTTGGTCAGACGATGCGCCCTGACCGATGGTGGCTGCAGCCGGTAGCTGTTTTCTTGGGCCTTTCAGCGTTTGGGATCTACGCCACCTGGGCTGCATTTCAGGGGCAGCACTATAGTTCTGGTCCGTATCTTTCACCCTTCTATTCTCCCGAGATTTTCGGAGAATCTAGCCATGCCTGGTTTGGCCCCAAACCTCTCTGGTGGCCACTCTGGATGCCTTGGTCCCCAGCCTTCTTGATACTTTGGGCGCCCGGAGGGTTTCGGTTAACCTGCTATTACTATCGAGGAGCTTACTACAAAGCATTTTGGGCCGACCCACCTTCTTGCGCGGTGGGAGAACCTCGCTCAGGATATCGGGGGGAGAAATCCTTTCCACTAGTGCTGCAGAATGTCCATCGATATTTTCTTTATTTGGCACTATTCTTTGTACTTTTTCTTTCGTACGACGTATGGAAAGCAATGTGGTTCGTGGATCCTTTAACGGGCTTGGAATCCTTTGGAATTGGTGTAGGGACATTTGTTCTAGGAGGGAATGCCTTCCTCCTAGGGGCCTATACCTTCAGTTGTCATTCACTCCGCCATCTAGTGGGTGGGGGTATGGATCGGCTCTCGGGTTCCCCCTTACGAAAAGTTGGTTATGACTGCGTGAGTTGCTTGAATCGCAAACACATGTTGTGGGCCTGGTTAAGCCTTTGTTGGGTGGGATTTTCAGATTTTTACGTTCGATTATGTGCGATGGGTGTATGGGCCGACTGGAGGATTTTGTAATGGCCGGATATGAGGAACACCAGTACGACGTGATCGTCATTGGTGCTGGTGGAGCAGGGCTCCGAGCGGCTATAGAGGCCTCAGCCCAGGGTGCAAAGGTTGCTATTATCTGTAAATCCCTTTTAGGGAAAGCCCATACTGTGATGGCTGAGGGAGGGATTGCAGCATCACTAGCAACAGTGGATCAGAGAGATAATTGGAAGGTTCATTTTGCAGATACGATGCGAGGAGGGCAGTATGTAAACAGCTGGCGTATGGCTGAGCTGCATGCGAAAGAAGCGCCCCAAAGGGTGAGGGAGCTCGAGGAGTGGGGTGCTGTTTTTGATCGCACTCACGATGGACAGATTCTACAAAGAAACTTTGGGGGACATAAGTACCCGCGGTTAGCGCATGTAGGTGATCGCACCGGGTTGGAGATGATCCGTACCCTTCAAGACTATGGTATCCACCAGGGGATAGATGTCTTCATGGAGTTCACAGTATTAAGAATTCTTGTGGAGGGTGGCAAGGCTTTTGGTGCCGTAGCATACGATCGACAACGTGGTCGATTCAAAGCCTTTTCAGCCGGGGCTGTAGTGCTGGCAACCGGAGGAGTGGGGAAAGCCTTCAAGATTACCAGCAACAGCTGGGAGTACACTGGAGACGGGCATGCATTGGCCTATGAGTCTGGGGCTGAGTTGATGGATATGGAGTTCGTCCAGTTTCATCCCACTGGGATGGTGTGGCCCCCAAGTGTACGAGGTATTTTGGTCACCGAGGGAGTCCGAGGTGAGGGTGGAGTGCTCCTCAACTCAGAGGGTGAGCGCTTTATGTTCTCGGATATACCAGATCTGTACCGTGATCAGACAGCCGATAATCCAGAAGAGGGATGGCGTTATACCCAGGGAGACAAGGATGCTCGGAGACCCCCAGAATTGTTGACGCGGGACCACGTAGCACGTTGCATTGTCAGGGAAATCAAAGAAGGGAGAGGAAGCCCACATGGGGGTGTTTTTCTAGATATCGCCTGGATTAAGAATAAACTGCCAAAAGCAGCTGAGCACATAAGACGAAAGCTGCCCAGTATGTATCATCAATTCAAAGAGTTGGCTGGTATAGACATAACCAATGAACCTATGGAAGTTGGGCCGACAACTCATTACATCATGGGAGGGGTTCGAGTAGATCCGGACTCACAGATGTCAAGTGTCCCGGGTCTGTTTGCGGCTGGCGAATGTGGAACTGGCCTACACGGAGCAAATCGTTTGGGAGGAAATTCACTGTCTGATCTGGTTGTTTTTGGAAAGAGGGCAGGAGAGTTTGCAGCTCATTTTGCAGCGGATGTGCATACGGTTTCGAATGTTGACAGTTCACAGGTTGAAGAGATAATCCGCGGAACTTTAAGTTGCTTCGATGGAGCCACTGGAGCTGAGAATCCTTATCGAATTCAGTCCGAGCTTCAGGACAAGATGCAGGCTTTGGTAGGTATAGTTCGGCACGAAGATGAGATGGAGCAAGCGCTGGAGGTCATTGACCAATTGAAGAAGCGGTCGCGGGATGTCAGTGTCCCTGGAAACCGTGAATATAATAACGGGTGGCACACTGCCTTGGATCTTGAAAATTTACTGATTGCTGCAGAAGCGATCACTCGTTCCGCTCTACTCCGAAAAGAGAGTCGTGGGGCTCAATTCCGAGCTGACTATCCTGACAAGGATAAAGACTTGGGACAGGTGAACGCTATAGTTTGCAAGGGTGCTGACGGTCGGATGGAGGTAAGGCACGAGGCCGTGTCGCCCTTGCCAGAACATCTTCAGGATGTAATTGAGGAGATGGGATAACGATGACTACAGTGCAGTTCCGAATATGGCGAGGGAACGCGGAAGAGGGGCATTTCGAGGAATTTGAAACCGAAATCTCAGAGGGCATGGTTGTTCTTGATGCGATTCATCAGATCCAGGCAGATCAGGTCCCTGATCTAGCTGTTCGGTGGAATTGTAAAGCTGGCAAGTGTGGTTCTTGTTCGGCTGAAGTTAATGGAATTCCACGCCTGATGTGTATGACGCGTTTGAGTGAGCTTCCGCTAGATAAACCGGTGACCACTGAGCCTATGAAAGCATTTCCTCTGATTAAGGATCTGGTGACGGATGTCTCGTGGAATTACAGGGTTAAAAAAAATATAAAGAAGTTCAAGCCCCGAGCTCCGGATAGATCCGATGGTACTTGGAGAATGTCTCAAAATGACGTGGAACGTGTGCAGGAATTCCGGAAATGTATCGAGTGCTTTCTTTGCCAAGACGTCTGTCATGTCCTTAGAGAGCATCATCTCCAAGACGAGTTTATTGGACCCCGATTCCTAGTGAACGTGGCAGCTCTGGAGATGCACCCTCTTGACGAGGAAGATCGCCTCGGGGAATTGAAAGAGGCTCATGGCATTGGATATTGCAACATTACCAAGTGTTGTACCAAGGTGTGCCCTGAGAACATCACGATCACAGATAACGCAATAATTCCCTTGAAAGAGCGAGTGGTAGACAGGTTTTATGATCCCATTAATGCCTTTTTTCGCCTTTTTTCCCGCAAAAGAGATTAAGCAGAAAACAGGGAAGATCCCAGAGAAGATCGAGGCCTACTTAGGCTTGCTTCGATATACACTGATAGGGTATCCGTCTCGCTAGGTTTTCCAAGTTGATATTTCTGTCGAGCTATTTATCTAGAGAAATATTTGGGTGGTATCTATTCCCCATCCTGCTTCTGATCGGGTGGTCCCCGACCTTTGAGAGCTCGGACACTAATCCCTATTGGGGAAATGAGATCGAGTCAGAGTCCAGCAGCTCTCAAGACGTGGTAGCTTCTGGGCTCTACATGGGTCGGGAAATAGCTCGGACAATGCACTGGCGTGGGGCTGACTGGTTAGTACGCGAAACTAGAGAGAGTGAGGAGGATACATCGCTGATGCTACGGCAGCTGCAGATAAGGCCGGGGCAGGTGGTCTGTGATCTAGGTTCAGGAAACGGATATCACACTCTTAGGATGGCCAGGCTGGTGAGTCCGACGGGGAGGGTGATTGCGACCGATCTTCAGCCACAAATGCTGGAAATGTTGAGTGAAAGAGCCCTCTTAGAATCCATTTCAAATATCGAAACTAGAGAGAGTGAGGTAGATGACCCCAATTTACCTGAGAGCCAGATCGACCTCGTGCTAATGGCAGATGTGTACCACGAGTTTTCTTTTCCAGCTGAGATCCTCAAAAAAGTATACGCTAGTTTAAAGGCTCAGGGTTTGGTGGCTCTTCTCGAATTTAGAGGCGAGGATCCTGAGGTGCCAATTAAGCCGCTACACAAAATGAGCAAGAAACAGATTAAATTGGAACTGGAGGCTAACGGATTCCGATTGGTAAGGTCTTTTGATGGTCTACCGTGGCAGCATCTCATGTTCTTCGGAAAGCTCACCAGAGAATAGGTCCAGTGGTTTTTCGATGCAGGCAATTGTTAACATAATCAGGTTGACCTATTCCGTCCGTGTAGTCACTTCTACCAAATGGTAACCGAATTGAGTCTTTACCGGTCCGTGAACCATGCCGACGGCCTCTTGAAAGACAACCTTGTCAAATTCTGGGACCATTTGCCCGGGGCTGAATTCTCCTAGTTCTCCACCCTGTTGGCCAGAGGGGCACTGTGAGTGTTCTTGGGCACAGGCGGTGAAATCCATCCCAGCCTCTATTTGTTTTTTTAAATCTTCGCAGACTTCTTCGGTAGATACCAAGATGTGTCTTGCAGTGGCTCTGGACATAGCGGATTCTCCTTTTAGGGCCCCATTGTGGAGCAAGTTCTATTGCCAATCAAGAATTCGAGAACATACCCTTTTCGGTAAATAGATATACCTGTAATTTTTTCGCGGAAAGCGAAATTTTTAATGGTCTGTTCAAAAATGTGCTAGAGATTACTACCAACCCAGATCAAAAACAAGACCTCCGTGTATCAGTCTCGGAGTGCCCAATTTTTCCACAGGAGTCCGCGCTACGGCGTACTCGCTGTCGAATACATTCTCAATGGCTAATTGAAAGTATAAACGGTCTGAAAGTGGGGCTCGGAAAGATAGGTCCAGAACACCGAATCCCTTGAGGGGTAGTTGGTTGAGATCGTCCTCGAATTGGTTACTGATAAGTCTAATAGCTGCATTGGCTTCTATCGGTCCAAAATATCCCAGCCCGAGGTTGCTTTGGTGCCGGGGCACTTGCGGAACAAGAAGGCCAGTTTCCATTATTAAGGGTCGCGAAAGGAGGTAAGCTCCACGGGCTATCCAGGATCTGGAAAGTCTAAATAGTGTCTCCATTTCGACGCCTCGAAAATCAGCACTTCCGAGATTCTGACGCTGTCGGAAAATGCCTTCATGTGTGACTTCCACTGTCACATTAGCGACTGGGTCACGCAATCGGTTCCAGAATCCATTTAACCGGACCAGAACTGAACCACTGGGATGAAAGTCTATGCCACCCTCTCCCCCCCAGAGGTATTCTTCAGTCAGGTTGGGATTGGAGGCCGTACGGGTATTCCCGACTCTGAAGGGTCGGTACAGTTCGTTTAAGGATGGAGCGCGAAACCCTCGATAAAAAGAAGCACGCAGGGTTGAATTTTCAGAAGCACGGAATCTAATTCCGCCCCTCGGGTTGAAGCTGATTCGTCCCAGATGACTTTTCCAGGCATCTAGTCGTCCACCAAGCAGGAATTCCAAACGAGGATTAGGATGCCACTGGTGTTGAAGGAAGAGACCAGCGATATTCTGGTCTCTTCCGTTCCAGGAGGTGTGACGCCAGTCAATACCTAGTTGTGTTCCGGCCTTTGTCCGCACAGAAAATGAGCTTCCCAAGCCGATCGTAGGGAAGTGTTGACGGACTGTAAGAAATTCCTGAGAACGATCTGGGAGTATCCTAGAAAAAGCGTTATTGAAGATGCTCTTTTGTGCATAAAAGTTAAATTCCCATACCTTTTTCCTGATTCCAGTCTCGAATAGATAAATTTGAGAGTCGTTTTGTTGCAGGGTAGTTCCATTGCTTCTCTTTTCATTATAGAGATTGACTCCTGCATGAAAGTCTCCATAGTGCACACGCCCGAGGAATGACTGAAACTGGACTCCGGCCGGAATATCTACTGCGCCTTGGTCTGACTTTCGAACCGGAATATAACCCTCAGTATCGAAAAGTCGACCTGCCATTAGATACCCCCACTGATTACGGGTGTCACTGGCGAAGACATTTAAATCATAACTTCGTTTATTCCCGAATTGACCCTGTAATTCTATGGTATTGGCGGTTGGTTCACGAGGCCTTAATTGCAGTGTTCCTCCCAGAGCAGTACTTCCATACAGTTGACTGGTAGCACCTCTTGCTATCTCAACAGCCTGAATGGCCGAAGGAGGAATCCGATTCCAGTAAACCCAGTTACCGAATGGGTCATTGAGGGGGATTCCATCCCAGAGGACCAAACTGCGGCTAGTTCCGCTGGGTCCGATGCCTCTGAGAGACACTCCTTGAGTGGTTGGGTGTGCGGTAAGGCTACTGGAGCGTCTGAATAGGCTAAACCCTGGGAAACGTCTCAATTGATCATCTAGAGTGAACGAGGAAGCAGAAAGACGCCCCTTCATAGGGAGAACACTGACCATCGATATGGTGTCAAGGAGCTGTTCCTGATTTCGAGTTGGTGTTACGACGACTACTTGGTGAAGTCCAGAGGGTTCGGATTCCGCCGAGGTCATCTGGTCTCTACCAGTACCACCTGGAGATGTTTGTGTCGTTAGAACGCCAATCAGAATCAGTGAGGAGTAATTTAGCATTTAAAACTCTCTGAGTAACAATAGACTGGATTGGACATTCTACTACCACATGTCAGTCAGAGATATCCGAGTGTGTGTGATCCCGAATTGGCTATTCGTGTATCCATAATATGCCTAGAAGATCAGAACCAACCAGAAAACATCAGAGCTACTATAATCTTCAGCAGCAGGCCTGTTCACGGACCCTATAAGCTTGTGAGTATAATGATAGTCAGCTTTTACTCTTGAAATCTAATCTTACATGCCGGAGAATTGAGCCCAGTCTCCATTCGTATGGTTTGTGAATTCAGGAGATCGTCGAGGCTGCGGAGTGCATTTGATGGGCTCATCCACAGATCAAGAAATCATTCAAGTATGGATTTCCTCTCCAGCACCGTTATTACCAATCTTACATGCCTTCCAGAAAAGAGACAGCTACCTTTCTGAAGGGACTATTAGAGCTGTTTCAAGGGCCTTGAACATACCTCTGGCGGAATTGTTTGGGACGATCGATTTCTACCATCATTTTTCGCGTGAGCAAGGAGGACATCAAGCCCCACGTGTATGCACTGGCCCAGTATGTCGGCTTGGGAATAGTGCTGATCTCCTGGGGCAACTAAAAGAGGAAGGTGCTACTAGTATGCCCTGCGCGGGTCGTTGTGATCAGGTTATCCCGGTACTAAAGGGTGATTGTGTTTTGATAGGTACCAGAGCGGATGATCTACAGGAGCTTTCTTCTCCCAGGCCTCGTCCGAATCCAGGCGGCTACGAGGAGTGTGTGTTTTCATCTATCCGGGAGCCAGATCGACAGACCATCGAAGGCTATAGTCGGAGTGGCGGCTACCTGGCATTAGAAGCAGCACTCGCTATGAGTCCCTCTGAGGTTGTCGATTTGATCACTGAGAGTAAGCTAGCAGGTAGAGGAGGTGCCGGTTTTCCCACTGGACTGAAATGGAAGGCTGTTTCGGATGCTCACGGAGAGCCCAAAACTGTAGTCTGTAATGCAGATGAAGGTGAACCAGGTTGCTTTAAAGATAGAGCGCTGATGGATCATGACCCTCATGCTGTGCTTGAGGGTATGCTGCTGGCGGCCTATGCTACTGGGGCTAATCAGGGGTTGATCTACTTACGCTACGAATATCCACAGACAGCCAAAATTTTGG
>Ga0114996_10009408_pt1 | contig 10714 bp, 12 predicted proteins | sample ArcticOcean_MG_C_4_FD_87039 | JGI IMG/M metagenome (GOLD analysis project Ga0114996, IMG submission 87039) | Marine microbial communities from western Arctic Ocean - ArcticOcean_MG_CB4_134 | ecosystem: Environmental > Aquatic > Marine > Oceanic | place: Arctic Ocean: Canada Basin | collected... | reverse complement strand
TCCTCCTTGGTTATTGCCAGAGATTCCGGCGGGTGGCGATTAAGCCACCGCACATTGCACTTCGCTGGACGCTGACTCTAGCGCACGCAGACTAATGTGACACATACCCATGTGGGCTGTCTAGGCGTAGTCTGGCACAACATTCGGGGAATATTGATGTGGTCATCGGGCGTGGGACGAATTCAAGCGGGTCGAAGGATCATCGGAGCCGCACTTGCCCGTCAGAACTAGGCGGCGCTGCTGATCATTTGAAGATGGCCGCCGGTCGTTCGACGAGCTGTTGAAGGCGTCGCAGGAAACCAGCCGCGACCGCGCCGTCTATGACCTGGTGGTCCACCGTCAAGCTAATGGTCATCATCTCGCGGACAACCACCTCGCCACGTCGTACCACAGGTTTCTCAACCGACCGACCGGCGCCCAGAATTGCGCTCTGACCGGCGTTGAGGATAGGCGTGAAGCCATCGACGGATCCCAGCACGCTGACCGTGAACGTACCTCCTGCCAGGTCGCCCGAACGGAGTCCACCGGTCCTGGCCCTCTCGGCAAGTGCCGTGATCTCCGTTGCCAACTGGTCGATATCCATCGACTCGACACCTTTGACCACAGGTACGATCAATCCCTCGTCGAGGGATACTGCGACCCCTATGTTTATCTCGTCATAGACGGATATGTTTCCACCTGCGAGGACGCTGTTCAGCTTTGGGTTCCTGCGAAGCGCCTCGGCACTGGCCTTGATCAGGACGTGGGCCAGGGAGACGGTATCGTCTGCGTTGGCCGAATGCTCTCTTCTGAGCCGCTGCGCCTCAGTTACGTCCAGTTCCAGGAAAAACGAGAGCTGGGCCGTGTCTGTGAGGCTTTTATGCATGTGCTCGGCGATCGTCTTTCGCATCCCCGCAATAGGGGTCGTGCTGGCCGGTGTGCCGAGGCCCGGGGGTGTGGTCGAGGCTGACTCTTTTGTCGATGCGTCGGCGTGGCCGCGAACGTCGGCCTCGATAACCCTGCCTCTGGGGCCCGTGGCTGTCACCTCGGATATGTCGATGTCCAGCTTCACGGCCAAACGACGTGCCCCCGGCGTCGACGGCACTGCTGTGCCCACGACGGACGGCCTGGTGTCAGCCCTGGCTGGTGCAGCGGATGCAGATGCGATCGGCAGCGCAGCCGGGGCGTCCGGCTCAGGAGGGGCCTCGCCTTCATCGAGCAGGTAGGCCATAACGACGTCGACCTGGACCGTGTCTCCTTCGGCAGCGAGTGTGTGGAGGACGCCACTGCGGGTGGCTTCCAGTTCGTAGTTGAGTTTTTCGGACTCGATCTCGGCGATTACCTCGCCCTGGGTGACAGTCTCTCCGGACGTCTTGGCCCACTTCGCGACGATCCCTTCAGTCATGAAGTCACCCAGCCTGGGCATGATGATGCGTTCGGCCATCTATGAAATCCTCGTTCGCGAGATGAAGTATCCGAGCAGAGGCACGATGAAGTGATCGCCCCCTGGTAAAGCCCTCATTCGAGGACTTCGGTGGCTGCTTCGACTACCCGCTCTACGGTGGGTACGTAAAGGGCCTCTAGGGGACCGCTGTACGGCACAGACGTATGAGGAGGGGTTACCCGCTTGGGAGGGGCATCGAGGTAATCAAATGCCTCCTCGGCGATCAGCGCCGAAAGATCGCTGGCGATGCTGCATCGAGGGTAGTCCTCATCCACTATGACGGCTCTTCGAGTCTTCCGAACCGAGGCGAGCACTGTTTCGTCGTCCATCGGCGACAGGGAGAGGAGGTCGACGACCTCGGCCGAGAATCCGCGCGACTCAAGCTCCGCAGCGGCCTGTAGACACAGGTGTGTCGTATAGCCGATGCCGATGAGGGTGATGTCGGCGCCTTCACGGGCGATGCGTGCTTTGCCGATAGGCACCGTGTACGCCTCTTCGGGCACGTGGACAGAGGGCGTGAATCCCATGAGCTGCCGATTATTGAAGATGATCACGGGGTCGTTGTCGCGTATCGCGGCGGTCATCAGCCCTTTGGCGGTATAGGGATCTGATGGAACGACGCATTTCAAGCCAGGGAAATGTGTGAACACCGAATACAGGGTTTCCGAGTGCTGCGCCGCCGAGCCCGTCCCGGCGCCCATTGCAGTCATGATCGTGAGGGGTACATCGACCTTCCCTCCGAACATGTAGTGCATCTTGGCGGCGTTGTTGACAATCTGGTCGGCGCATACGCCGAAGAAGCCAACGTACATCAGCTCGACGACGGGCCGGAGCCCCGTGGCCGCCGCTCCAACGCCAGCCCCAATAAATCCAGCCTCTGATATCGGTGTGTCGCGGACACGGGCCGCTCCGAACTCAGGGTAGAGTCCTTTTGTCAGCCGCATCGCACCGCCCCAAGCGTCTTCCTTGCCCTTCCGTCCAGCCGCGCCAGCGGCGTCCTCGCCCATGACGATGACCTTTGGGTCGCGGCGCATCTCCTGCGCGATGGCCTCGTTGATGGCCTGAATGAAGGATATTTTTCTTGTCGCCTCGGCCTGTACCATGTCAGTCCTCCGGGAATGTCATCTGGACAGCGGCAAATCGATTACGGGCCTGTTGTAGGCTGAGTCGCGTCTATGGATACGAAATATAGACGTCAGCTGTAAGTTGCTCGGGCCCGGGATATGGGCTTTCGTTGGCGAATATGCTGGCCTCGGCGACTTCGTCTGCAGCCTCCTGCTCGAGGGCCGCAATCTCGGCTTCGGTAGCGGTGTTGGTCTCAATCAGGTGCGCCTTCAGCGCGGCAAGGCAGTCCTTGCTCTTGTAGTAGGCTTCTTCCTCTTCGTCACGATAGGCCAGTGGGTTGTCTGCACCAAAGTGGCCCATATATCGGTAGGTCTGAGCTTCGATCAATGTGGGCCCATCCCCTGCACGCGCCCGCCTGACGGCCTCGCCGCCGACTTCGTACATCTCCAGGGCCGATTGGCCGTCGACCACGACACCTGGCATGCCGTAACCCGCAGCGCGGTTGGCGACGGACGTCCCGGCTACAGAGTACTCGAACGGTGTGGACTGGGCGTAGCGGTTGTTTTCACATACGAAAAGGACGGGTAGCTTCCAAATACCGGCCAGATTCATGGCCTCATGTAGGGTCCCCTGGGCGGCTGCGCCGTCCCCGAAGAACACGACGCTGACACCGTCTGTGCCTTCCACTTGAGCGGTGAGAGCCGCTCCCGTGGCCACCGGTATGTTTGAGCCGACAATACCGTTTGCGCCAAGCATACCCTTGTCGATGTCCGCGATATGCATCGTGCCGCCCTTGCCCTTGTTCGTGCCGGTAGACTTGCCCAGGAGTTCGGCCATCATCTTCTTCACGCTGACGCCCTTGGCGATGCAGTGATGGTGGCTGCGATGTGTGCCGAATATGAAATCGTCGTCCCTAAGGTGGGCGCATATTCCTGTGGGCACCGCCTCCTGGCCGATTGCAGAGTGCATACCCCGAAGCTTTCCGGCGTCGGCTTCTCGCCTGGCCTGCTCCTCGAACCGGCGTATGGTCACCATGGTTTGATACATCCATAGGAGCGTCTTCGTGTCCGGGGCGGTACTGGTGGTAGCCATTATCGGCCTCCAAAGCAGGCATCTGAGTGTCTCGCGGACGGCGAGCAAGGCAGCCTGAAGAGTGGCGGAATTATAGCATACGGGGATGCGCCGTCGCTATGCAGCGGGCGCTTCGAGCCAGGGAGTTGCAGAGACCGCAGAGATTCATCGCACACTGGTGATTCACAGAGGCAGGCCAACTGGCGATGGACCGGTATCCCGATTTGCACCAGGGAGTTCGCACTCCCTGAGCCTGGAGCCTAGGGAATACTAGATTGTTGAGGCCGGTCCCTTCGAGGACAATACGATGGTTCGCAAAGTCCGTGAAGGGACCGGTCCCAACATTGTTGGTGGGCACCTGAACCCAGCAACTGATTGCAGTACAAGCAGTTGCTGCTCGCCGTAATGACGAGCAAGAAACGCAACTACGCAGAGATTTTTCGGGGCCTTCCGCGCTTGCCGGTGGTCTTGAGCCAGAAATAGATAACCTGGCCGTCTTTCTTGATCACCAGGTCCTTGCCACCGAGCCTTCCGGCATCGCCAAGACGCCGTCGGACAGTCCTAAGGGTCTCGCCTTCCTTTGCCTGAAGTCGACCGGCCTGCCCGCCACTCAGCCCTTCGATGAAATCAAGGTACTCTCGAAGCGCCTCGGCACGAGCCGTGCCTGTCGTCTTAAGCTCTGCCTCTGACCTCGATACGACATCCAACTTCGGCATCTAGTCCTCCCAATGTGTGATGCAGAAATTGTACCATTCGGAGGATTATTATTGAAGTATAGAAGTATACGGGAAAGCTATAAAATATCCAAAATAGATAATATTAAGGATATAGTTCAAGGCGAAATGGTCAAAACCAGTCGATTTTATCTGTAGTGGAGTATTGATAGCGAGTCGTTTGGAGTCACGTGTAACTCCACCTCTAGGAACAGTGGCAAAGTGCAAAGTGTATGGAATTAATGTGTGGACATCTACGGTGAGTCTCGCACACGAAATATCGTTGGCTACGTCTCAGTGATTGGTGCCGCCATTGCGGACACGTGTCGGAACGGAATCCAGTACAATCCGCGCAACAAGGCGTGGTTTGGTTTCGGCACCGGGGAGGCTTAGCAATGAGATCATCGAAGATGGTATTGATCGCGCTAACAGCCCTTCTTGTAGCCGCATGCTCCGGTGACAGTGAACCCGCTGTGATTGGCGGGGACTCCTCAGACGCACCGACCCCTGCCGCGAGCCCTACAGTCTCCGAGTCCTCCCTCGTCGACGCCACGGAATGTGTCCCGGGGTTGCCGATAGGAGAACAGAAGAAAATACTTGTGAGGATAACTAACAAACAGTTCTCCGGAGTCACAGCCCATGACTCGGAAATGACCCGCCTTCACTATGATCCCGATGCACGGGATCGGCGACAGGGTGGGATTTGGGTAGTGGTCGAATTTAATGGAGACGAGCTTGAGACGGTAGTGGGAAAAAAGGCGGCACTCGACGCGGAGATGCAAGATGCGTACGAGGTGCTGTACAGCGCCGGCTGCGAAGACCTCGCCCAGGTGGACCTGACCGCTCGAATGATGGCAGTGGCGATTGGCGGTATCGAGGGAGGCGTGGTCCAGTCCCTCGCGGCGGTCTACAAAACGCGGCTCACCCGCGAAGCAGCCGACACCATCGACTGGTCGAACAAGGACTCCCTGGACTTCAACGAAATATGGGAGACCCTACTGCTGAACGTCAGGTGGAAGAAGGAGCTTGAGGGCGAGTAGGCTATGGCCGACTGTTAAGCCCAGGATACGGCCCCGCGAGGTGGCCGAGCAGCCCCTCCCGCTTCTGCGAGCATCTACTTGATCTAATTCTTGACTAGCCGCGACGGGACAGGTACGCCTTCATCTGTTCGATGGCCGTGAGCTTTTGCTCCATTGCCTCGTCAAACATTCGCTCCGTCTCGTCAGGGTCGCCGTGCTCAAGCGCACGCTCAATCGCATCATCGATCTCCGAGGCTCTCCGTATAGCGTCGTCCAGACTGTGCCAAATTGCATAGTCCGCGTTACACGAGGCGAAAATCTTTCTCCATAGGAAGGCAGCTCGCCCAAGGTCGCGATTCGCTGCGGACACAATATCCTTGGCATGGCGAAGTACTCCGAGAAGCGCCGGGCTGTCGGCATCGAGGTGCAGGGCGTCCCGGAATCGAGACCTCGCTGTGATCTCGCGGGATCTTGCCTCCAGTAGGTCGCTCAGAGCCAGGCTTGCCGCAGCCCTGGGAGTTCGGATCGCACCTTCGGGGCCGTAGAGGACACGCCAGGCCGCAACGATGGGAACCAGCAGCGCCACACCCGCGATGAGATACTTCATGTCTTCCTCCTGCTATCGCTCGATCATCCCGGTAGCATACTAATCCGGCCAGGTTACTACGGAAAGACATGGAACAGCGAAAGCGGAAGGAGGCATCGAGTATCGTGCGGAGAGCGCTGGGACAGCCAGGCTGAGCGGGTGTGGGGTTGAAGACTAGGAGATGTGACCGGGAGTTGGAGAGGTAGAATTCACGCGGCGAACTATCGAGCCTCGGGCCGATTCAGGCCGGACAATCAGACGTCGGGGATTTCTAGCCTAGAGGAAGTCTCTCCGCCGCGTAGCGCCATTCGTCCATGCGCTCGGCCATGGTCCCTGCAATCTCCAATTGCCAAGGCCAGTCGAGATCAATGGCCTCTTCCCATGGCGTCTCGACGCCCACAGAATATTCACCCACCCCAAAGTTGTTTTTCATGCTCGGAACCAGGTCTCCTCTCATTGCCCAGACAGACCCATTATGGAGATAGGACGGCGTCAGTTGTGACCGCGGAGAACTTCGATCCCCTATGTGATTGAGCCGACCGCGTCGATCAATTTTGAACATCCACTCCGGAGGATACTCCGCCTGGGAGACGGTGAGCGCGGACGCCGGGGGCTCGGGATGGTTCGCGTCGAACAGTGCGTCGAGCGCCGCGTCGATGTGTCGGCCGCGGCGAAACGGCACCGTAGGCAACAACACGACCAGTGCATCCGCAGGACCTGCCTCGTTGAACGCATGCTTCACGACCTGCCAGATCATCGCGTCGGGTGCCGATAGCTCCGGGGGGCGACTCAGGACGGCCAGGCCTGCAGATGCGGCCATTTCGGCTATCTCAGGGTCGTCCGTCGATACGACGGTTTGTGCGCCAATGCTGGAGAATGCGAGGCTTTCGTTGATGGCGTCGGCTGTACGCTGGATCAGCGTTCTGCCGCCGACCGACATTGCATTTTTACGCGGCAACCTCTGTGAGTTGCCTCTAGCGGGAATCACGCCCAAGATGGATATTGCCATGTCGATGTCTCCATAGATTGCAATTTACACTAACTAAAAACCGATTAAAATCCGCAGTAAATATCGCAAGTAATATCGAATAAACTATAGAATTAAATACGCACTGTCAAGTGCAATTAATAGTAATACTTAATAAGAGAAAAATAAGAGCAGTAATGGCTGGCAATTAATCCGTAACTACGATTGGAGGTGTTCGGGTCCATCTACCATGCACTTTTCAGAGCAATAGAGTGCTGTTAGGCTTGGCTGCTAGTCGTGAACCGTCCCGAAACGTAACGGAATAGGGCAGAGTGAAAAAAGGGCCGAGCGTAGGAAAAGTCGGTGAGGGTGGTCTGACTGAAAACTACCGTGATGAGGCGCGTGCGCCCGATGTATAGCGGGTGAAGTTGGGCCGCCCAAACAAGTGCCCACCGCCATCACTGCCGGGTCTGACCGACTCGCGGCGGAGGGTCCATGGGGGCTGTCGTTTATCCAGGACCGCTCGACTAGCCCGTGGCCGGTTCCCCTCGCACCGCAGCTCTATAGTGCTGCAGGAACTCCTCGGTGGACATGCCCGCCGCATCCGAGAGCTGGCTCAGAGATTGGGGGTCCTGTATGTCGCTTTCTTCCAGACGAATCATGTACTCAGATGCCACCAGGTAGTGGAGGGATCTGACATCCACCAGCCTCACCCGCGTCCTCCCGGTTTCCGGGTCCCGCATATCTTCGAACGGGATGGTGTGTAGGTTCCCGCCTTCTGTGGATACCACGCCACCGTACTTGATCCGATCCTCGTCGAGGGGAGAGAGCAGGAATCGGACTGCGCCGTATCCCAAGTTGCGTGTGTAGTCGATATCGAATGGGATAGGGGCCGCAGAGCGCAGCTCGTATCCAATAGTCACGTCGACAATGTTCAGTTCCTGGCCACGTTCCAGGAACCGCTCCTCCACTCGCCTTCGAAGTATCTTGGCAAGAGGGACCTCTGAAAGACGGATGTGGCCATGCGGATCGTGGCCGATCACCACGCCGGGCACCTTGGCGAGCTCCTCTATCGGAATCTTTTCCGATACCCCCTCTGCGATCACGGCGAGTCCGTCATCATGACCCATCACGCGTCTCTTTAGGATCGCACCCTCAAGTACCGCGCAGACCTCGTTAAGAGTGATACGTTCTTGAGGGAACTCCTCTGCCAGGATGGTGATCGTCGCGCCGGCTGCCTTGCCTATGCCTAATGCCAGGTGACCAGCCTTGCGGCCCATTGCCTCCACGAAATACCAGCGATTGGTGGCCCGTGAGTCTTCCATCAGGTTGAGGACGAGTCCAGTCCCCAGGTGGCGTGCCGTCTCGAAGCCGAATGTCGGGGCGTTTCCGGGCAATGGAATGTCGTTATCGATGGTCTTTGGGATGTGGGCGACACGGAAGGCGCCCTCTCCTGCCCGGGAGACCTCGTATGCCGAGAAGGCCGTATCGTCGCCGCCGATGGTCACCAGATGGTCTATTCCCAGGTCCTTTAGGGCCTGCGCTGTGCGACTGCGAATTGCCGGATCCTTCGCGGGGTTTGCTCTTGAAGTCCCCAGGATAGAACCGCCCGTGGTGTGTACCCGGGAGACATTTGCGATCGTCAGAGGCTCTACCTGAGGAGGGCCATCCATGAGGTGCTGGAAGCCGTCGCGTATTCCGACGACCTCAAGGCCAGAGTTGATCGCCTCGATGACGGCCGCCGAGATCGCGCTGTTGATGCCGGGTGAAGGGCCACCGCCTACTAGAATTCCCAGTCGCTCTTTCCGAACGGCCATTATCTTGCCCCTGTGTGGACGAGCGATGTCACGAAGGGTGGCAAACTGGTCTTAAGCGCTGCTTTCGCCCCGCACAATCTCATGAAAACCTCCGATGTCCCCGGGTGAACACCTACTCGATTGTGATGTACTAGTGGTCATCAGTCACCGGAACTACGAGCCTCGGCAACTGTACTCGCGAGCTTTTGACGCATCGTGTAGCCATTATATCCGAGGAGAGGCACAAGCTGCGGACAAACGTTGTGGGATTGTGCACGAATCATGTCGGAAACGGCGGACGGATAGGTTTGCAGGGCGACACCGGGTGGGTGACAGCCTCCGAAATCTCATTGAACCACCCATGGGCCTCTGCTAGACTCCGTTGATCACTCAGGAGAGGTTAAGTCTCCATGCAGCGAGCAGCGCAGGCGCCAATCTGGGCGGGACTGGTACTCTGGAGCCTTGTCATTGGCGCCTTTGTTGTGGGCGTTGCTGGCGAAACCGTTTTGGCTAGTCCCTCGGTTGGCGAGATATCCACCGTCGCCGGGAACGGTAGTTCCGGGTTCTAGGGGGACGGCGGACAGGCGACTGCCGCAAGCCTCAATTTGCTCTGGGGCATCGCCATGGATAGTAGTGGCAATCTATTTGTCGCCGATACTGACAACAGACGCGTCCGCAGAGTTGATGCCTCCACCGGCATAATTACCACTGTAGCGGGGTATGGCACGAACGGTTTCTCGGGTGATGGCAGCTCGGCCACCGCCGCCAGCCTGAGCTATCCTCAAGGTTTGGCCCTGGACGGGCAAGGAAACCTGTTCATTGTAGACAGAGACAATCAGCGTGTCCGGAGGGTGGATGCCGCCACGGGAATAATTACCACGATCTCTGGCAATGGCTTCATCGGTTCGACGGGCGATAGCGCACCGGCCACAAGCGTCAGCTTCAACTTCCCGGTAGACATAGCCCTGGATAGCCAGGCAACCTGCTCATTGCGGACAACACGAATCACCTTGTCCGCAATGAGCAGAGGCTATCGGGCTAGCCGCACCGGCTCCCCTGCCGGCCCTTGGCCCGTGGGTCCTGCCCGCACTGGCCGGAGCGATGGCGGGCTTAATGCTCTGGCGGCAGGATCGGCCTTCGGCCAGCATCGTCGCAACCAGATAGATTCCGGTCGCACCGGTTTCGGTTTCGACAGATCTTCCGCTACTGGCCCGCCTCCTCACGAAGCGCATCACGCCATCGGATGTTCAGCAGAAGTGCGTCCCAAATCTCGTTGAAGTCCAGGGCATCCTTGTTCGCCCAGTCGATGGAATCCGCTTCGGCTCGTTTCAGTCTGGTCTTGAATACTGGCGCAGGGACCGGTATCGTTTCGCCCATCTGCCCTACTTTCACGATCGCCCTGTGAATACCTGTCAGATCGACCCAGGCGAGTTGATCGCAACCGGAGTTGAAGAGGGCGTCGTAGGCGTCCCCCATCTGCTGATCTAGGGCCGACTTCTTCTGCGTTACCGTCCCCCGCTCATTCCCCAAGAACTCGAGCGTGAGCCATATGCCGCCGCTGCGTTGGTCTCTGGCGTCCGGGTCGAACTTCAGGCGATCCTCGTCTTCCGTCGTCTTACCGGCAAACAGCTCTTTTGCGATGGCGACGAGCTGGACCTTTTGCTCTTCAAAAGAAAGGCCGGCAGCGCACCGGATTGAGCTGATAGTCGTAGGCACATCGACCGCGGGGCGGACCAAGGAGGCAGTGGCCTCGGGTGTTGGGGCGGGAGCGGTGGTGGCGGTTGGGTCTGCCTCCGCTCCCGTTGTGTCTGGCACGGTCGTTGCGGTGGCGACGGCTGACGTGTCCGATGTGGCGACAGGTCCGATAGTGGCCGTAGCCTGAACAACGACGGTGGGAGCTGCCGCCGCAACTTGGTCAGGGGGCGCGTCGCTGCTGTCCGTGTCGCTGGAGCATCCGATGGCTGCCAGGGTCGCAATTAACAACGCTACCGATAATCCAGCTCGCATCGAACACATCCTAGTGGGAGATCAGTGTCAATAGCACTCACTAGAGAGTCTACACTGGTTTGGGTTC
>Ga0114996_10009406_pt1 | contig 10715 bp, 8 predicted proteins | sample ArcticOcean_MG_C_4_FD_87039 | JGI IMG/M metagenome (GOLD analysis project Ga0114996, IMG submission 87039) | Marine microbial communities from western Arctic Ocean - ArcticOcean_MG_CB4_134 | ecosystem: Environmental > Aquatic > Marine > Oceanic | place: Arctic Ocean: Canada Basin | collected... | reverse complement strand
TGTCCGGGTGGCGCACCAAGAAGTCACTGAACGCTTCGCCAGCGAAAAGGCCTCCGACTCCCCAGGGATCGAGCCAGGCTTGCAACCCTGCGTCGTGCGTCGCCGTGACCAAAGCGTGGAGCGCCTCGATGTAATAAGTGTGGTCGTGCTCGCTGAAGGTATGCACAACGAAGTCGCAGCCAGCGTCGACGATGGCGGGCAGATCGCGCTCGCGGTAATGATCCGCGAACCGGTTGCCGAAGTAACTGACGCCTAGGGCCACGAGTGTCATTCGCTGGGCCGTTACGGCTGCGCCTCGAGGCCGAACCCTTGGTTCGACTCCTCGAAGGCCTGCCGGACGTGCTCGATTTCATAGGGGCGAGCCTCGAAGCTCACTGGGTCCCATTCCGTTCGTGGCGCCGCGTAGAAGTCCCCGCCGTAGACGTGGATCGTTCCCGTAAGGGACCGGCGCGGATTGCGGACTGAGTGGATCGCCTGTGTGCCAAGGCTTAGCACCTCCCGTGCTCCAATCGACCGGCCGCCAGCCGGCTCGATCCCGCCGAGGGTGAGCTTCTTGTAGAAGACATTGTCTTCTTGGCCGCCGTAGACGCCAACGGCCCCCCACATCTGATGGTCGTGTGGGAACAGCGACATGCCCGGTCCCCAGATAAAGTGAACGATCGTGAGATCAGACGAAGAATGGAGCGTCACGAACTCCGCGCGCGTCGGGCTGCCGAGCGCCAGCTCGAGGTCACGGGGCCTCTCGATTGCCTTGGCCAAGAGGCCCTGCACTTCGAGCTGGCCGTCCGGGGCATTGGCCGCCTCGCGGCAGCTTGCGATGAATTCGTCGACGTCGAACATAGGCATGACTCTCTTTTGTTCGCATCGTGCGATAGCGCACTGTTTGACGGAAGTGAGGCTACGGCCCGGCACACGCACGCTAACTATACACAAAATATTCGTGGAAGCGCCTACGGCGCGGCCGCGCTGCTGCGCGCGCGCCCACGCCAACGTGCAAGGCCAAAGAAAAACCCGGCCAGCAGCACCGCGCTCGCAATGGAACCTAGGAACACCACGTTGATCGAATCGGTCACACCGTCGATCCCCCTGGCGAACTGGAACTGCTTGCCCGGCGCGAGCGGACTAGCCACCAGCACTGTCCAGGCGAACGCCAGGATCAGCGCAAGCGCTGCGGAAGTGAGTCCCAGGCCACGCTGCGCCCGCACTGACACACCGGCGATCGCCCCTTGAGCAAAAGGGCTTAGCCCTTGCGCCCGCATGCCGGCTAGGTAGAGCGCCCATTGGCGCACGAAGACAGCCGTTGCCGCCGCCGCGGCAACGGCCCCCGCCCACGTGGTGTCGGTGTACATCGCCCAGAAAACTAGGAACGGGACCAGGATCGCGATAAGCCGTGTGTATGGGCGAATCGTGACGAAAAGCCAGCCGACGGTGGCCAGCGCAGCGAAAGCGTACGCCAGCACCGCGAGGCCGACGGACGGCAGCACGACGCCCAAGTCGGTGGGACCGCCGGCGACGAGTAAGAGTTCAGGGGCCGCCACGAAAAGGACAGGCAGTACGAACAGGGGCCACGCGATTCGCAGCACCTGCCAGTTGGTCCTCATGTAGTCGGTGTTCGCGATGACGGAGGCTATGAGCGTCGACTGGGCGATAGGCGGCACAATGGTGCCGAGCGAGCCCATGTAGAAGGCGACGAAGTGGGATGCCTGATACGGCACCCCCATACGAGTGAGCACCGGCGCGAAGGTGATGACCATGATCAAGTACATCGCCACCGGTGGCAACGGGCCAGCGAGAATCGCCGCCACGACCACCATCAGCCCCAAGGCAACGATGGCGTAACCGCCGCTCGCCACCTCAATCAACTCGTCGAGCCTCGAGCCCAACGCCGTGTAGCTGATCACGTTCGTGACCAGCGCCAGCACTGCCAGGACGAGGCTAAAGGCGCTAGCGGAGACTGCCGCAGACCGCACTGCGTCGACCAGCACGTCGATGCGGGTTTCGACGCGCATGGTCAACCACAGCGCAGCGGTGGTGAAGAAGGTGAAAAGCACCGCCCTGTCGAGGGCTTCGTTCACCGACACCATATAAATGAGCACGCCAACAGGCACGACGCCAACGGCGGCCGAGCGCACAAGTAGCCATGTCGAGGGCTCGGCCGCCCCTGCTTCGGTAACAAAAGGAGCATTAACCAGTCCGTGCTTCCGCGCGTGGGCAACTAGGTGCAGGCCTGTGGACAGGTACCACAACGATGCGGGTACCAGCGTCATCACGATAACGAGGATAAAAGGGATGTTGAGCAGGTTCGCCATCACGAAGGCGACTGCGCCGAGGACCGGGGGCGTGATGGCGGCGCCGTTAGAGGCGACGGCTTCGACCGCCGCAGCCATCTCCTTTGTGTAGCCCGCCCGCCGCATCGCTGGGATCGTCACCGGACCAGTGATGGCGACGTTTTGCGCCCCTGCTCCGGTGAAGGAGCCCACGAGGGCGCTGCTAAGTACGCTGCCCAGTGCCGCCCCGCCCGCGGTGCTCTGCGCAAGCTTACGGCTAAACCAGATAATCGCGGGGCCGGCGCCAACCGCTGTGAGCATCAAGCCCCAGAACACCAGCAGCCAGACGAACTCGGCTGCAAGGACAAAGGGATCGCCGAACATACTGCGACCCAGCCGACTCCAGGTCCACGAGAGAGTGTTCTCAGGTCCTTCGAGCACGCCGGGGAAGAGGTGCGCGTAGAACGCGTAGATGACGAACAGTATGCCGAGGATGGCGAATGCGAGCCCGAAAGCGCGGTACACGTAGAACAAAACTAGGCCGGTGAGGACCGGCGTGAGTATCCACGCTCCCCAGTCCGACTCTCCGGGAAGCGGCGCCGAGCGGGTCCATACTCGGAGGAAGTAGTAGGTGGCGATGAGGAACGCAACTAGGGCCCCCGAGTGCAGCAGCCAGCCCAGCACGCTTCGCTGCGCTCGAATGAAAGCGAGGATCACGATCGATCCGGTCAGCGCCATGTGGAGACGCGTGGCGTCGGCCGTGAGGGGCTGGCCTTGTTGCCAGACCTGAAGCCCCACGCTGGCCACTATGGCAAGCGTCAGTACTGCGGAAGCGAAACGAGGGAGGGAGCGTTTAGGGGAAGGAGCGTCCAAGTGAAGAGGTGCTGAGGGGCGTTGTAGCAGTCGCCTGGCCTGCGCTTCGTCAGCTTATAGCCATCACTACTTATTAGTCACCGCCATACCTCGGCCTCCGCGGCACCCATTCGAAACCTCAATCGTCCCTCATGTGGCTGCGGGAGAGCCTGTGGCGTTCTAGGAGGCCGAGTCCAAGTGCGGTGCCAGCGGCCGGGGAGGCCCCACGGCGGCCTATAGCCTGGCCGCGCCTTCGTGGAGTGAGGCCCGTACTCGTGCTGCGGAGTATGGTTGTCATATGTCAGGGCTGATCCGCCTTCGTGCCGCTATTCGGCGCCGGTTTACCGCAGGGTTGTTGATTTTGCTGCCCAGCGCACTGGCGGTCATCGTCCTTAAAGTGGTCTTTGGCTTCTTGGACGGACTGTTACAGCCAGTCGTGCGGGCCAGCTCAGGGGTCGATCTCCCTGGCCTTGGCGTCGCGGCCCTAGTTGCCCTCATCCTCGCTCTCGGCTTCCTGGCCACCCTAGGGCCGGCGCGAGCCAGCGGGCGATGGCTGGAGCTTCAGGTGCTTCGCTTCCCCGTGTTTGGTCCGGTGTACGACGTCGGCAAGAAGATCACTGCATCGACGTCGGGCCGGGCAGGTGCGAGCGGGCTCAGCAGGGTGGTCATCGTCGAGTACCCGCGCTCCGGTGTTTGGACCATCGGGTTCCTGACAGGGTTCACGATACTGAATGGAGAGCCCCACGCCTTCGTTTATTTCCCCACCGCCCCAATGCCGAACTCTGGGTGGATCGCCATGGTTCCGGTGTCGCAGGTGCGCGACACCGACCTCCAAACCCCGGAGGCGATGCAGGCGGTGCTGTCCAGCGGCCTCTCGAACCCAGACAATGTAGAGTCGTGGTTCATTCCTGAGGCAAAGATCAGCGGCGGCGCTTCGCGAGAGGCTTCGCCCGTACCAGAATAGCCTGGCGGACCAAGGGCCCTAGGGCAGGATGAGAGGGAGCGATGGCAACCAAGCAGAATATCTCTGTTCCAACCGACGTCGAAGTCAAGCAGGCGCCGCTGAGCGCCGAGCAGCAGCAGTGGCTGGAGGCGGCCTACGCGCAAATAAGCGAAGACCGCATGCGCGAGTTCTGTGTCGAAGTGGTGAGCCTCCACAGTCCGACTGGCTTCGAACGTGATGCCAGCGAGTGGATGGCGGACCAGATGAAGGCTCTGGGCATGGACGCCTTCTACCAACCCATGGACGACAACAGTGGCAATGCCGTTGGCTACTACCGTGGCACCGGCGACGGGCCTCACATGCTTTTGTACGCGCCCATCGATACGCACCTCGACATCGTCGAGGAATACGACCTCCCATGGGCAGGGCCTGAGTTCAGGGAGGACATGCTTCCCCAGGGGCACATCGATGAGCACGGCAATGTCATCGGACTGGGTTCGAACAATCCGAAAGGGACGGTCACTGCTATCTGGGGCGCCCTGGACGCGATCACGCGCGCCGGTGTCCCCCTCAAAGGGACTATCGTCGCCGGGTTCGCCGGCGGAGGAATGCCGGTGAAGGCGCCGCCCAACAGTCCGACGGAGAACGCAGGCCTTGGCAGCGGCGTCTCCTACATGCTGAATCACGGCGTGAGCGCCGACTTTGGCATCATCTCCAAGCCTGGCTACGCCGTGGCGTGGGAAGAGGTCGGCCTCTGTTGGTTCAAGGTCACCGTCGGACGGGGTTACATAGGCTACGCTGGCCGACCCCACGACGTGCCGGAGTACAAGAACACGATCCTCGAGGCGGCGAAGGTGACGCTGGAGCTCGAGGAGTGGCTCCAGGAGTACAGCAAGGCGAACACGTCAGGCCTCTGCACTCCCTGGGGTGCCGTTTCGGTCGTGCGCGGCGGTTGGCCCCACAAGCCATCGTTCCCACCGGCCGCAACCGAGCTGCTAATGGATGTCCGCGTGAACCCACGCAGCTCGACCGCAGACGTCAAGGAGCAGTTCGCGAGAGCCATCGAGGACATCCAGGCACGTCATCCCGAAATGCACCTCGAATGGGAAATGTTTGGCTCCTACCCTGGCGCTTCGACTGACCCCGAGCATTGGGTGATCCAGTCGGCGATGCGTGGATGGGAGCACGTCGAAGGTCAAACGCATCACGCCAGGGTTGGGACGAGCGGCCAGACGGACGCTTCGGCGATCCGGAACCTGGGAGTGCCGATGGCGCGCGTGGGCCAGCCCGCTGCGCTCAATGTCCCCGCGGAATGGGTCAATGGCCTTGGCGGCATGGGCGTCGCCCATATCCCGCACTTGGCGGACGTGGCCAAGATCCTCATCTATGCGGTCATCGACTCGTGCATGAGGACGCGTGCAGAGGTTGGGCTGGGCGAGGCTGCCCCCTAGGTCACATCAACGTTGAGGTCTTGGAAGTTCGTGCAAGGAGTGTACACGCCCTGCACGCCGAAGCCACAGGCGGGACAAGTGCTGGCTTCCGACGCAACGCCAGGGATGAGGTCAATCTGGCTGCGAGGAAAGATGCGCCCTGAGCGCAGGCATTGAACTTTGGTTGGTGGCGTTCGCTCCGTTGTCATTCGTAACTCCTTTGTAGGTAGCCACCGGAAACCGCGCACCCGATGGGCGCCGGCGGCCTTCGACATAAGATACCTGAACGGCTGCGGTTCATTGCGGCCTCCGCTACGGCGTGCTAATTTCCTGTTTCGGAAACCGCATCCCATTCAGTTGTTCAGAGGAGGCTGCCATGGCGCTCACGGAAGAAGGAATCATCCACGTACCGGGCATCGCGAGCCGCTGGGTTCGCCTGGCGAACGGGGCTCGCGCGCACTACGTGACCGCAGGCGACACAGGCCCAGCGATTGTGCTGCTGCACGGCGGCATCGTAGGGTCCTCAGGCACGGCAGGCTGGCGCTTCATGGCGCCGTACCTGGCAGCCAACGGCTTCCGCGTCTACTGCCCGGACCGCCCCAGCTACGGCCTGTCCGACACGCGCCAGGAGTACTGGCCCGTCCACGGGCTCTGGAGCATGGTGGACTTCGTTCAGCAGTTCGTGGATGCACTGTGCCTGGACCGCTTTCACATCGGCGGGAACTCGATGGGCTGCACCTCCGCGGTGCTCTACACCACCAACCACCCGGAGCGGGTCCTCAGCATGGGCCTCATCGCGGGTAGCTTCGGCAACATCGTCGACCCCGCTAAGCGGGTGCCTGGCACCATGGACATGAGTCTGCTGAACACCTTTGACGGCACGCCAGCGTCCATGAAGGCGATGATGGAGCCCATCATCTATCGCAAGGTCGCCATCGACGACGAGCTGCTAGACATGCGGACTCGTTCGGCCACGGCACAGAAGGAGTCCTTCGCGGCCTTCCTCAAGGGCCAGGAACTCAGCCTTACTGACCCCAACATCAAACAGCTGCGGAGCACCAAAGGTCGGTTCGACCAGCTGACGATCCCGGGCGTGTACCTGCACGGCATGGACGACGTGCTTAGCGTCGTGGAGAACGGCTACCTGCACGAGGACGCCATGGACGCGGCGGGCAACCGCACCGTGCAGTTCTTCTACCCCGAGGAGTGCGGCCACCAAGGCCAGACCGACCAACCCGAGATGTTCAACGAAGTGTTCTTGGAGTTCTACCGCGACGGCAAGGTGAGCCGCAAGACGGCGGACTGGGCTGGCATTTCCACGCGACGCGCGGAGAACGCAGACCTGGTCGAGCAGGCAACAGCCGCGGCTGCCAGCTAGCAAGGAGGCCCGCATGAGCGAAGCCAGTAATGTGTTCGCGCGAGCAGACCGCCTCGGCTACGTGGAACTGAACGTAGGGGATCTCGACAAGTCTCTTGCGTTTTGGACCAACGTTGCCCAGCTGGAAGTCAGTGACCGCCAGGGCGACCGGGTTTTCCTCAGGGGCGGCATGCAGCATCACTGGATCGTTTTGCAACCGGCACAGGACGCGCCGAGCATGGCTCGTCTCGGTATCGAAGTCGCGAGCCGCCCGGAGCTCGATGAGATCGAGCGCAGGCTGCGGTCCGCCGGCGTAGAGATTGAGGCTGGCGATGGGCTCAGGTCCGACTATGTAGACCGCTACGTCAGGTTCAATGACCCGGCCGGGAATCCCATCGAGCTCTACCACGACATGGTGACGATGGCCACGCCGCCCCAGCCGACCAACGTCGACATCTGGGACATCCAGCACGTCGTCATAGGCCAGAAAGAGCTCCTCGCGGCGGAGAGTTTCTATACTGACCTATTGGGCATGCGCATCTCCGACCGCATCGACCGTGGCGTCACCTTCATGCACTTTCGCAACGGCTGGCACCACGGGATTGGCATTGGCATGATGGGAGGGCCTGCGCTGCAGCACATTTGCTTCCAGCCAGCCGACCTCGACAACACCATGCGGGTCCGAGCCAGGGTTATGGCAGCGAAGTTGCCCATCACGAGGGACCTGCTAAAGCACGGCCCCTCAGGGTCAGTGGGATTCTATTTCCAGGGGCCAGACACCGTTGTCGAGTACAGCTTCGGTGCGCGGCATTTCGCCGAGGACGAAGCGTTCAAGCCACGGCGGCTGCCCATGAACAGAGATACCGTCGACGTCTACCAGACGGGCCTAGGCGACAACGAAATGGACATCGTCCAACAGCTAAAGCAGTAGCCCAGGAGCAGCAGGCGAAGACGCCCGCAGTCAGCTAACACAGCACCTACGCGCAGCGACACGGAGGCGTTCGAATGGCACTCACGGAAGAAGGCATCATCAGTGTCCCCGGGTTCAGCAGCCGGTGGGTACGGCTAGCCAACGGGGCAAAGGCCCACTACATGACCGCGGGCGAGACCGGCCCGCCGGTCATTCTGCTCCACGGCGGCATCGCCGGGTCTTCCGGGTCTGCGGGCTGGCGATTCATGGCCCCTTTCCTAGCGGCGAACGGATTCCGAGTCTACGCTCCAGACCAACCTGGCTTTGGGCTTGCTGATGCACGAGAAGAGTACTGGCCAAAGAACGGCCCCGCTTCCCACATCCAATTCCTGGAAGACTTCGCCACGGCCCTGTGCGTAGACCGGTTCCACCTGGCAGGCAACTCCATGGGCTGTATCAACACGGTCAACTACCTGGTGGCGCACCCGGACCGGGTCCTGAGCTTCGCGCTCATTGCGGGCTACGTTGGAAACCTAGTACCGCCGGGTCCGCCGTCAGCTGATCGGCCGAACCCGTTGTACTTTGATGGTGGTGAGCCGGAGATGCGGGAAATGATGGAGTCCATCATCATGAACAAATCGGCCATCACCGATGACCTCGTTAAAATGAGAGTCATGACGGCACGGCGCCAAAAGGACTCCTATGCAGCGTGGAGGGACACTTTCCTTCATAGCTACGAAGGTAACTTGGGCGCTACGCTGCATACCAAGGACCGCTTAGATAGGATGAATATTCCTGGCATTTATCTCTACGGCATAGACGATGTGCTGATACCCGTGGAAGAAGGCTATCGCCAGGAAGAGGCCTTGCCGAACATCCAGTTCTTCTACCCAGAAGAGTGTGGACATCAGGGCCAGACCGACCAGCCGGAAATGTTCGCCCAGGCCTTCATGGAGTTTTTCCGGGACGGCAAGGTGAGCAGAAAGACTGCTGACTGGGCGGGCGTCTCGAAGCGCCGCCCAGAGATTGCAGGTCTCGTGGGGTAGGTCGCTACAGCGACCACCAGTTAAGGCCGAAGAAGGACAGGCAACGAGGAGAGCGAGCGCTATGGCTACGAACGGACACAACGGGTACGCGCACCGCCCAGAGCTGGTCATCGACGATGAGCAGCAGGGGCTCTTCCGGGTTCATCGATCCGTTTTCACGGACCCGGACATACTGGCGCTTGAGCGCGAGCGCATTTTTGACCGCTGCTGGATCTACGCCGGACACGAGTCTGAGGTACGCAAGCCTGGCGACTTCGTAACCCGCCGTGTAGCTGGCCGCCCGGTCATCATTTCGCGAGGCAACGATGACAAGGTTCGCGTGTTGCTCAACTCCTGCACCCACAGAGGCGCCATCGTTTGCCGCGAACTGAGCGGGAACGCAAAGGTGCACCAGTGCTTCTACCATGGCTGGACCTACACGCCGGAAGGCGCGATCAACGGCCTGCCGGGGGCAGATGCGTACAGCGACGCCTTCGATCGAAATGAGCGGCGGCTGCAAGAGCCTCCCGGCGGCGTTTCGAGCTACCGGGATCTCATTTTCGTTAACTTCAACCCGGTCAACGACGTCAGCCTAGAAGACTACTTGGCCGACGCGAAAGACTACATCGACGTCATGGCCGACCAGTCTGAAGGTCACATGGAGGTCATCAGCGGCACCCAGTCCTACAGCATGAAGGGCAACTACAAGTTGCTGGTCGAGAACAGTATCGACGGATACCACGCTGCGACGACGCACAAGCGCTACTTCGATTGGCTCGCCAGCGCGAACGCACTGGACAAGGACGTGATGGGGTCGATGCTCAACGACACGGACCAGCGGGCGCGACTTACACCCAAGGTGCTAGGCAATGGCCACGCCATCGTCGGCAGGGCCGTTGCCCCATGGGGCCGGCCCATGGCCCAGTGGATCCCCTATTTTGGGGAGGACCGCAAGCCGCGCTTCGATGAGATGTACGCGAAGGCGGTTGAGCGCCTCGGTGAGGAGCGGGCATACGAGGTGTGTATGACCGGCGGCAACCTCCACATCTTCCCGAACCTCATCATCAACGACATCATGTCGACGACCATACGAACCTTCTATCCGGTCGAGCCTGGCTACATGGAGATCACTGCGTGGTGTGTCGGACCGGAGGAAGAGCAGCCTGCCGAGCGCGCACTGCGCCTGGACAACTTCATCACATTCCTCGGGCCAGGCGGGTTCGCCACGCCTGACGACGTCGAGGCGCTGGAGGCCTGCCAACGGGGCTTCGAGACGGTCAAAGAGGTCCAGTACTCTGACATCTCGCGGGGCATGAAGCGAGACCCCCACGGCGACGACGAGCTCCAGATGCGTGCATTCTGGCGGCAGTGGGCACGGCTGATGAATGCATCTGAGCCAGCGTCAATCGCCGGCGTCCCTGCCGGCGTGGGAGTCTAGAAGCGCCCATGCCTACTGCAACCAGCATTGTCACGCGCCATGAGGTCGAGGATTTCCTGTTCGAGGAGGCCGCCCTCCTCGACGAGTGGCGGCTCGACGAGTGGCTCGACCTATTCACCTTGGTGTGCGGGTACTACGTCCCGCCGACCGACGTACCCGACGGGGACCATCGCACCAGTCTGTTCCTCATCGCCGACGACCGTGCGCGACTGGAATCCCGGGTCGAACAACTCAAGGGCCGTTTCGTCCACGCCGAGCATCCGCACTCGCGTACGCGCCGTCTGATTGGAAACGTTCGCATCCGCGAGGTCGTTGGCGATACGGTGCGGGTCACTTCCAACTTCATCGTCTATCGCCTCCGGCTGGAGGTGACCGACGCCTACGTTGGGCGGTATGAGCACACGCTCCAGCGGGATGGCGGTTCCTTCAAGATCAGCGAGCGCCGGGCGGTCCTGGACCTCGACGCGCTGCGACCCCACGGGAAGGTGAGCTT
>Ga0114996_10009405_pt1 | contig 10715 bp, 8 predicted proteins | sample ArcticOcean_MG_C_4_FD_87039 | JGI IMG/M metagenome (GOLD analysis project Ga0114996, IMG submission 87039) | Marine microbial communities from western Arctic Ocean - ArcticOcean_MG_CB4_134 | ecosystem: Environmental > Aquatic > Marine > Oceanic | place: Arctic Ocean: Canada Basin | collected... | reverse complement strand
CTTCGGTTTCTGCGATTCATCCAGTGTTTCACCGATCGTCTCAAGCAGAACCGGAGCATCCGACGGCCACGAGCTGAGCGATTGCCGGACTTCCGAATCGTCCACTTCCTTCAGCAACGCGTCGCAAACATCGCCCCGAGTCACCGCGTTAAGCGTCACCCGCGGATCGTTCTGATGGCGAGCAAGTTTCCGCTCGGCCTTCTCTTCCAGAAACCGCCGGTGCTCGGCCGTGACCCAGCCTCGCTCGACCAGCAGATCGGCCAGCGGTTTCGACTTGTCACCCGCCCAGGCACGACAGGCAGCCGTGAGCTGCTGCAGGTCAATCAAGTCGTCTTCAAACGCCAGAACGGCAAACAGCAGGTGTTGTTCAACGGACATGCTGGCCAACGCTTTCCGCAGGAGACAATCGGACCCAGACAAGCGTCCGCCCATCATGGGATTCGATGAACACCTGCGAAAGTGAAGCGGTGAGAAACGCACGAAGCCGGAAATGTAAAGTGTGTAAAAAACGTTGAGCTTCGGAGAGGCGGATGCCCCGCGTTTCTTTTTGCGATCTGTAAGAAATCGTCGGATGTATGACCCCGACAATGGGTGTCCTCCCGGACGGCCGAGCGACTGCGTGACCGGGCAACTGAACGGTTTGGTTTGCTTACGGACGCGGGATCGCCAACTGGTCGCAGATCGCCCGGGCAACGGTGTTTTTGATCTCACGATGCCGGGCCACTGCGGCGCATCGCCCGTTGGCAGGGTTGCGATAAATGGAGTGGTTGCCGCCTTCGCGGTCCAGCTCACAACCATGATTCCTCAGATGCCGAATCAGGTCACGGCGTTTCATGTGGTGGGCACATCCACTGTCAGGCTTTCACAGACGGAATTCTGCGGGGCGTCGTGCATGGCATTCGCACGATAACTTTCGAGCAACAACTCGACAGCTTCTCTGATCATCGTTCGCGCCTCGTCCATGTCCTTTCCCTGTGTCACGGCACCTGGCAGGTCCGGAACCGTCGCCATGATCCAGCCGTCTTCGACTTCCTGGTAAATCACCTCGTATTCGCGCTTCATAAGTCATCCTCACCGGTCAGTGGACTGTTCTTCATGTTACAGGAAGTCAGCCACGGCTGTCTGGATCAGTCAAAGTCCAGTTCGGACGGCTGATCTTCACTTCCCGTGACGCAATGTACCTGCATAAGCGGTCTCGACAGGGAGTGGCCGCCTGGGTCAACGCTTTCGAGAAAGCTAAATCTCGCAGACTGGCCGAGGAAGCCACCGAACATCTTGCAGTCGTGGATGCCCTGCTGCGTGGTGATCGGAAAGAAGCATCGCGGGCCATGGCCCATCATATCCGGTCCGGTGTCCGATACTGGAGCCGTGCCTTGCCGGAAGTTGCCACGCAGGCCCTCGCCCGTGTGTAATGGATGACGCAATGAAGTAAGTTGCTGGATTCGCCCGCATTCAGATTCTCCGCGGACTGCCCTCCTGTCATCCCACCGACAGACCTCTCCTCTGCGAGGCCCCTCCGATGCAGATCAGTCGCTTAACAGTCTCTGCCTGTCTCCTGCTGCTGCTGGTGACAACCGCAGCCGCCCAGGACGTCGACTTCAATCGCGACGTCCGGTCGATTCTGGCGGACAAGTGCTACAAGTGTCATGGGCCGGACGCGAAGGAAGTCAAGGGCGGCCTGCGACTCGACCTGCATGGTGTCGTCACGAAACCTGCCGACAGCGGGAAAATCGCGATCGTTCCAGGCAAGCCGACAGACAGCGAACTGGTCCGGCGCATAACGTCCGACGATGACTCAGAGAGAATGCCGCCAAAGGACTCGCACAAGGAACTCACGCCAGTCGAAATCAAACTGCTGACGGAGTGGGTCGCGCAGGGGGCCGAGTACAAAGATCACTGGGCCTTCCTTCCGCCCGATCGACCTGCATTGCCGCCTGTCGAGAATATGAAGTGGATTCACAATGCGATTGACCGCTTCGCACTGGCGAGACTCGAAGCACAACAGATGGCTCCGTCCGGTGATGCGAATCGCGAAACGCTGATCCGACGCGTGTCACTCGACCTGCGCGGCTTTCCACCGTCGATTCGGGAGCTGGATGAATTCCTGCAGGACGAATCACCGGAAGCCTACGAACAGATGGTCGATCGGATGCTCGCGAGCCCTCACTTTGGTGAAAAGATGGCTCGCATCTGGATGGACCTGGCTCGCTATGGAGACACCAACGGTTTTCATTACGACTCGACACGCCAGGTCTGGCTGTGGCGCGACTGGGTGATTCGGGCTTACAACAACAACATGCCCTTCAGCCAGTTTACGATCGAGCAACTCGCCGGCGATCTACTGCCAGATGCAACTGTCCCGCAGCGAGTGGCATCAGGCTTCAATCGAAATACACGCTACAACGAAGAAGGTGGAGCGGATCCGGAAGAATGGCGTGTTGAATATGCCAAGGACCGCACACGCACGCTCGGGCAGATCTGGCTGGGGATGACCATCGGTTGCGCCGAGTGCCACAGTCATAAGTATGACCCGATCTCGCAGAAAGAGTTTTATCAGTTTTATGCGTTCTTTAATTCTCTCGACGAGCCGGGTGCTCAGGGCCATCGACAGAAATACCCGCCTCTGCTGGAAGTGCCGACTGACGAGCAGAATCTCCGGATTGCCGACCTGCAGGCGGAAATCACTGACGTGCAAAAGCGGATTCGAGAAGACGTCGATAACTATGCGTATGTCGAACCGAAGGAAGTGCCGGCAGAGGCCATCAGCAAACCGGTCGACATCGTGTGGATCGACGACGAGACACCAAAGGGTGCGAAACCGCAGGGCCAGGGAAGTCCCGCATGGCAGTGGATTACTAAGAAGGACGGGCCAGTCCATCATGGTGCGAAGTCCACACGCCGCAGTGGTACTGGTCTAAGTCAGCACTTCTTCACGGATGCGGCGAAGCCGTTGGTCATTGAAGCGGGTGACGTCCTGTTTGCCTGGGTGTGGCTCGACCTGTTGGACTCGCCGAAAACCGTGCAACTGCAGTTCAACAATGGCTCGTGGGAACACCGAGCCTACTGGGGTGAACCCAAAGGGTATGGAGGGGCCAAAGAAAGTCCCAGCGCCCATAAGGTGGGCGATCTGCCCAAATCTGAAGAATGGGTTCGCCTGGAAGTGCCGGCCAAAGATGTGGGACTGAAGCCGGGCGACAAGATTAACGGCTGGGCCTTCACTCAGTTTGATGGGACCGTCTACTACGACCACGCTGGAGTCACGCGTATCGAACCGGATACGAGGCACCTGGAATCGCTCGCCGCATGGGAAAAGAAAGCTGCTGGTGATAAGGCCGTTCCGGACAATGTCCGCAACATCATCAAGGTCCCCGCAGACAAGCGAAACGACGCGCAGTCAAAGACCTTGCGAGACTACTACGTCGAACATGTCTTTGCCGAGACTCGGGATGTCTTTGATCCGCTGCATGCCCAGGTCAAGACGGCTCAGGCCGAAATCAAGAAGACTCAGGAACAGGTTCCATTTCAGCTTGTCAGCGTTGAGCTGAATGAGCCGCGACCTGCTCACATGCTGATCCGTGGTGAGTTCAATAAACCAGGGGACAAAGTCGAACGTGAAGTCCCGGAAGTGTTTCCCGGCCTGCCCGAAGATGCACCGCGGAATCGGCTGGGACTGGCACAGTGGCTTGTGACTGGCGATCACCCGCTGACAGCACGTGTTGCCGTCAACCGCTACTGGGCTCAACTGTTTGGCGGCGGCATCGTCGAGACGATTGGTGACTTCGGTACGATCGGTCGCTTTCCCACACATCCACGTCTGATCGACTGGCTGGCCGTGGAATTCGTCGAGTCCGGCTGGGACACAAAACACATCATGAAACTGATGGTGATGTCAGCGACCTATCGACAATCGTCGGTCAATGATCATCGTTACGACGAGGTCGATCCTGACGTGAGGCTGCTGTGGCGAGCCCCACGCTTCCGCCTGCCCGCCGAGGAGATTCGCGACTCGGCACTGAGGGTTTCCGGAATGCTCAGCGCACGCATCGGTGGGCCACCGGTGTTTCCGTTCCAACCTGAGAAATACTACGACGGCAAGAAAGGCGGCTGGGGCTGGAGCGTCAGCCAGAATGAAGATCGCTATCGCCGAGGGTTGTACACATTCTGGCGCCGGACCACGCCCTATCCGACATTCGTCATTTTTGACGCGCCGGATCGGACCGAGTGCATTGTTGCGCGGGCCCGCACGAACACTCCGCTGCAGGCTCTCGTCACCATGAACGATCCGCAGTTTGTGGAAGCGGCACGCGTGTTTGCACAACAGCTTCTCGAACAGGATGTCGCTGGCCCCATCGAGCGTCTGCGGCTGGCATTCCGCCGGACTGTGTGCCGACTCCCGACGACCGAAGAGACGGCCGTGCTTAAGTCACTGCTCGACCACGAGCTGAAGCACTTTGGCGCAAACTCGGACGCGGCCAGCTCGCTGATCATGGTAGGAGCCTGGCCGCAGCCGAAGGGTCTCGACACGGTCGAGCACGCGGCATGGACGGCAGTTGCCAACGCACTGCTGAATCTCGACGAGACAATCACGCGCGAATAGCAGCATCACCGGAATCCCACTGAATTAGAACGTTCAGGGAGAAATAGATATGTCACTTATCACAAACGATCACGATCAATCGTTCCGTCGTTCTCGGCGAGAATTTCTCAGTCGCACGGCATCCGGATTCGGCATGATGGCCGCCTCGACTCTCCTTGACCCGAGTGTTACCAGGTCCGCCGCTGGCTCAGGAGATGCCGCACAGGGACTGCTCAAAGGTGGTCACTTTCCGGGCAAGGCGAAGCGTGTGATCTACCTCTTCCAATCCGGAGGACCATCGCACCTGGACCTGTTCGATTACAAGCCGAGACTCAACGAGGAACACGGCAAGGATGTGCCCAAGTCGATTCTGGGTACTCAACGTGTCACGTTAATGACACGCAGTCAGAAGCGATTCGCAAGCTTCGGCTCACCGTTCAAGTTCAAGCAGCACGGTGAGTCCGGGCAGTGGTTCAGCGAGATTCTGCCGCACATGTCGGAGCTGGCTGATGACTTCTGCTTTATTAAGTCGATTCAAAGCGAACCGATCAATCACGACCCGGCGATGACGTTTCTACAAACGGGGCGCCAGATCCCTGGTCGGCCGGCAGTGGGTTCCTGGTTGCATTACGGTCTGGGCTCTGAGTGTGAAGACCTGCCGGCCTACATCGTGATGACCAGCGGAGTCACGCAGCAGCCGCTGCTCAGTCGGTACTGGCATAACGGGTTCCTGCCGGCTCAGTACCAGGGAGTCCAGTTTCAATCGACTGGAGACCCCGTGCTGTTTCTGTCCAATCCGACCGGCATTGATCACGGCAATCGGGGACGCATCCTGAGTGCCGTGACGAAACTCAATCAGCTCAAGCACAAACAGGTGGGCGATCCAGAGATCGAAGCGAGGATTGACGCTTTTCAGATGGCGTACCGCATGCAGACGTCAGTACCGGAGCTGGTCAATTTCAGTAAAGAGCCGAAACACATCATCGACATGTACGGTCCCGAAGTGCAGAAGCAAGGCACGTTTGCTTATCAGTGCCTGCTGGCTCGTCGCCTGGCAGAGAAGGGCGTGCGGTTTGTGCAGCTCTTCCACGCAGGATGGGACCAGCATGGCGGCCTGGAAGGGGGCATCAAACGCCAGACGAAAGCCGCCGATCAGCCCACGGCCGCGCTGATCAAGGACCTCAAGCAGCGAGGCATGCTGGATGACACACTGATCGTATGGGGCGGCGAATTCGGTCGCACCGCTTACACACAGGGCTCGAACGGCCGAGACCATCATCCGCGTTGTTACACGCTGGCCATGGCCGGCGCCGGCATCAAAGGTGGAACGACTTACGGATCAACCGACGAGTACGGCTACAACATTGCTGAAAACGTCGTCCACATCCGCGACTTCCACGCCACGCTGCTGCACTGTCTGGGCATCGATCATCAGCGGTTCACGCATAAGTTCAAAGGACTAGACGCGAAGTTGACGGGAGTCGAGCCGGCGCGTGTGGTGTCTGAAGTCCTGGCATAGTGACGCGTACTGGTCACTGATCCGAATTCCATTCGGTCCCGTCCGCGAACTGCGCTGAGCGAAACTCCGGGTGAATTGCGGCCGATTCACGTGGATAGTAGGTGAGCGACACGGGTTGGAATGAGAAATCGAAAGGCTGGCAGACACAGGAAAAGCCTCGGAATTGACATGCCGGCCAGGTCTGCAGGAAACTAAACCGTCGTTTCGCCGCCGGACAACTGCGAGTTCATTCCCTATTGCAACGAGACTGCAATGTTCCATCGCCGTGAATTGCTCCAGTTGGGGTGCTCTTCCTACCTGGGGTTATCTCTGAGTGGCGTTCTCGGACAGCAGTCCGTCGCTGACGGGAAGCAGCGAAAGCGTGCAGCAAATCAGCGGGCGAAGTCCGTTGTCCTCGTCTTCTTGACCGGCGGCGGCAGCCATATCGACATGTTCGATCCAAAACCGGATTCGCCCGAAGTCAAAGGGGAATTCGGCGTCATCCCGACTGCAATTCCCGGTGTTCTGTTCGGTGAGCTGATGCCGGAAATGGCCAGACGCGCGGATCAACTGGCGATCGTGCGATCGATGTCGCACGGAGACAATCGGCACCTCTCGGGATCGCACAACACGCTGACGGGAAATGTGCAGACGTTTCGAGGGGATTCGAACCAGGACAAGTCGCTTAATCGGGGCGACTACCCGTGTTACGGATCGGCGATCAACTACCTGCGTCCTCGCGCGGACGGACTGCCTGGACATGTGACGCTGCCTCATCCACTGGTCGAGGGGGCGCTGGTCTGGCCGGGGCAGCACGCTGGCTTTCTCGGATCGAAATACGATCCGTTTCAATTGAAGGATGATCCGAATCGCGAGGGCTTCAAAGTCAAAGGGCTCAGCCTCATTGACGGATTGACTTCGGGCCGACTTGAGAATCGCTGGAATCTCCTGCGCGAGCCACGTCCGATTGAAGACAGTCTTGGCGAATCGCCGGGTGGTCGCCGATTCGCCAGCCAGCAGGATGCCGCTTATTCGATGCTGACGTCGTCCCGGCTGGCGCAGGCGTTCGAAGTTGATCGCGAGACTCCCGAGACCCGTGAACGATTTGGTCGGACGCGCATGGGTCAGACACTGCTACTGGCCAGACGACTCGTCGAGGCCGAGGTTCCGGTGATTCAATGCAACATGGGAATCGTGCAGTCCTGGGACACTCACGTGCAGCATTTTCCCCGGCTGAAAGACAAGCTGCTGCCGCCGGTTGATCAGGGAGTCAGTGCGTTGCTGGACGATCTGACAGATCGCGGCCTGCTCGACCAGACGATGATCATCGTCGTGGGAGAATTCGGACGGACGCCTTCGATCTCGCCACTCGCCGGTCAGACCGTTCCAGGTCGACACCACTGGGCTCATGCGTATACGGCCGTGTTCGCCGGAGGTGGCGTTCAGGGCGGTCAGGTGATCGGACGGACGGACGATATTGGCGGCCATCCGGTCACCGTGCCGTGGCATCCCAATGACCTGGGAGCGACCGTCTACAGTTCGCTGGGAATCGATCCTGCCAGCGAGATACACGATCGGCTGGGACGCCCGTACCCGTTGAATCGGGGCAAAGTCATTGATTCCCTGTTCGAGGCCTGATTGCGAAATCACTCGGGACGACGGTTCCACACGGCCGCTACGACCATGCGTTCCGCAGGAACCGCAACCAGTTGCCGTGCATGATGTCGCGAACGTCAGCTTCGCCGTATCCGCGACCGGTCAGGATGCCCGGCAGACGCTGCAGGTCGGCGATCGTATCGACATCAGCAGGGGACTGTTCTCGACCGAAGCCGCCATCGAGGTCTGTTCCGATTGCTGCGTGCCGGGCGTTGCCGGCGACCTGGCAGACGTGGTCGATGTGATCAGCGACGCTTTCGAGAGTCACTCCCGCCGCCTGTGGACGTGACACTCCCTTCTGCCAGTTTGGTGTCAGCATCCACGCATCAAACGCCGTTCCAATCACCGCCCCTCGACTGATGAGTGCCCGAAGCTGGTCGTCACTGAACTGCCGATCGCCAGGAACGAGCGCACGGCAGTTGTTGTGACTGGCCCACACCGGACCACCGAAGAGATCCAGAGCTTCCCAGAAACTCGGTTCACTCAGGTGCGTCGCGTCCAGGATGATTCCCAGACGTTGCATCTCGGCGAGCAGTTCTCGACCCGCAGCGTTCAATCCGGAATCATCGGCCGTGCCGCCGCCATATCGTCCTTTCCCGTAATGCCCCGGCCCGATGGCTCTCAATCCCTGCTCGTACGACCGCTCCAGATGTTGCGGTGTGATGATCGAGTCGGCGCCTTCCAGACTGAGAACGTATCCGATGGGAATGTCCTGCAGTTCACCGTTCAGACATCGGGCGACATGGCGATCGAGACTGGTCTGATCGACGATCTGGACCATCCAGCCACGAGATTCCATTTCGCGATACCAGGCCACCTGTCGCTGCGTCTCGTCCCACGCGGCTTCCGGACCGATGTACGTCGCCAGCTTGCCAGCGTCTTCGTCCGGAGCCGCGCATCGTGCAAACAGCGTCGCCACACACAGCCCGATTTCGCCCCGCCGTAATTCGGCCAGCGAGACTGTCCCCGCGCCACGGAATTTGAAGTCTGTCATCTCTTGCTCGGCCGCGCGAATCTCACTCGCCGGCAAAGTCAGGTCCCGTTCCCACACCGTCGCGTTCAGGCTCAGGTCCAGGTGCGCATCGACAATCAACATGGGCGTCCCAATCTGAATAGCAGATCGCGGCCAGGCCACGAACAAGAGCCGCTCGACAAAGAGATCGAACGGCTCTTGTTCTGATTCTGAGGGTGAGTAACCGGAATTGAACCGGCGACCTCCGGAACCACAAACCGGCGTCATTGTCCAGACACTGGCGACCGTACGGCTCTGAACCGGGTGAACATCTCGTCGATCGTACCGCCGAATCGACAGTCCGGTTTCAGACCAGCTCGCCGTGAGACCGCCCCCAATTCTCGATTCTCGCCGCACCGACACTATTTCGGACGCGAGACAACGCGGAGTATACTTTGGTTCATCCGGCGACGACCTTGACCTGTGGCGTGAAACGCTTTCGACATTGTCCTCCAAAGTCGGCGCGCCAGCGTCTGACGCGTTTGGACGGCCGCAAGTTTATCCAAGGCTGGAGCGAGCGAATAGCAGTACCACTTCAGTCGGAGCAACTGATGTCCAGTAAAGAAGCGATTGGGGTTGAGACTGTTTTGCGTCCTTCGAAGACCAGTCAGCTGAGTCAAGAGCGGACGATACCGCTGGACGATCTTCTCAAAGTTGTCGATCTTGCGGCGACCGAACGATGGCCCGAACTGGCGATCGTCGGGCCCGAAATAAGTTTCGAGTTTGTGAGAGAGCAATGTTTCGCGGAATGGCCGATCTCACACGTTTTCCGTCTCGATGACCATTTGGTTGACGTATCTCCGCTTCTGCAACTTACTCATCTTAGGGCGCTGTACCTGGGTGACCACAGGATTGGAGGTGTCGGGGCACGCGCGCTGGCGACGTTAACCGCACTAACCAATCTCGATCTTACGCAGAATCCAGATTTGTTTCTCGAGACGAGACAACACGTGCAGAGGGGAGGGGCGAATTTCTCGCGCTCACCTCTAATCCCTCTTGACTCACCGCTAATTGGCCCCGAGGGTGCCCACAGCCTGGCCTCGCTGACCGAACTCAGGTCGCTCAGCCTGTTCGGTTGTCGGATTGGCCCGGAGGGTGCCCGCAGCTTGGCCTCGCTAACCAAACTCAGGTCGCTCGACCTGTCCCATTGTGACATTGGACCGGAGGGTGCCCGCAGCCTGGACACGCTGACCGAACTCAGGTCGCTCACCCTGTCCAATTGTAACATTGAACCGGAGGGTGCCCGCAGCCTGGTCTCGCTGACCAAACTCAGTTCGCTCAACCTGTCCGATTGTAACATTGGATCGGATGCTCCCCGCAGCCTGTCCTCGCTGACCGAACTCAAGTCGCTCGACCTAACCGATTGTGGCATTGGACCGGAGGGTGCCCGCAGCCTGACCTCCCTGACTAAACTGACGTCGCTCAAGCTGCGAGGTTGTCAGATCGGACCGGAGGGTGCCCGCGCGCTGTTGGACGCGTGGTGCGACGGGTCCAGTGGCGAGCATCTTGAATACCTCGAGCTCGGAGTAGAATCAGATCATGATTCGGTGCTGCCTCCGGAGGCACTTGGGACCAACGACGCACAGGCGATTCTGGCGGCGTATCGGCGCTTTCATGGGCGTGAGGCACAAAAACTCCAGCCGTTGCGCGAAGCGCGAGTGCTGGTGTTGGGAAACGAAGCCGTGGGCAAGACGTCACTCATTCGGTACCTCGTCGATGACGAATTTCGAGATCCGAATGAACAAAAAACGCCTGGGGCGCGGCTGCGGGAGAAAATTGAAGTCCACTCTTGGCTAGACTCGTCGGCGGTACCGCTTGAGTGTGACGTGAAGTTAAATGTCTGGGACTTCGGCCAGCAGTTCCCGGGCTGCTGGAATTCGCGGGAAAACGAGCGATTCTGCGGATCGTGTTCGTAGATGAAGACCTGCTTGTGGGCAGACGTTTCTGGCGTCCGGGCAGGATTGGTGTTGCCG
>Ga0114996_10009404_pt1 | contig 10716 bp, 9 predicted proteins | sample ArcticOcean_MG_C_4_FD_87039 | JGI IMG/M metagenome (GOLD analysis project Ga0114996, IMG submission 87039) | Marine microbial communities from western Arctic Ocean - ArcticOcean_MG_CB4_134 | ecosystem: Environmental > Aquatic > Marine > Oceanic | place: Arctic Ocean: Canada Basin | collected... | reverse complement strand
TCCGTTCCTCGATCGAACCAACTCCGATCTACTTTCCCGGAGCTTCACCGATTCTGACCCGCTGGTGCGGCGCCAGGCAGTGCTGGCACTCGACGGTCTTCCCCTCGAACAGACCTACGGAATCCTGCTCGATCTTCTCGGTGATTCGAGTCGCATCGTTCGCACTGTTGCGGCGGAATTGCTCTCACCGATTCAACGGGAACTCTCCGCCGATCCGCAAGGCGCCGGACTACAACTGAGTCGGGTACTGGCGGAGTACATCTCGATGCAAGAGATCAACGGTGATCGCCCCGAATCTCATGTCAATCTGGGAGCACTGGCGAGCAGACGGGGGAATCTGAAGGAAGCGGTTCGTTGCTACAAGGAAGCACTGAAGAGAACACCTTCCTTTGGACCCGCATCCGTCAACCTCGCCGACGCACTTCGAGCTCTCGACCGGGATCCCGAAGGAATCGAGGTGCTACAGCAGGCGATCGATAGGGTTCCAGAGGATGCAGGATTGCATCACGCCATCGGTCTGGCACTGGTACGGGTCGGCAAGAAAGAGCTGGCCCTGCAGTCGCTGAGCCAGGCGGTGCAGTTGGCTCCTCAATCTCCACGCTACGCTCTGGTCCACGCAGTGGCGCTGGAAGATGGAGGTCAGCGAGTACTGGCCATCGCAGCACTGGAAAAAGCACTGCAACTGCACCCCGCGGATCGCTGGTTGAAGGCGGCGCATCAAGAGTTCATCGACAAAGGAGAGAGCAGTATCAGCCCGGTTCCCGTGACTCCAGAGAAGAAATCCAGCGACTAACCTCGCTGCGGCCGACGCACGGTACGGCGACCGGAACGGCGGCCGACTTTTCGATCGGATTGGAATCCTTGTGGCTTTCTGCCACCTTTGCGTGGCGATGCCTTCCCCGCTCGACCCGCTGTATCGTGGGTGGATACCAGCGCTCCCGGGTGATCACCGATCAGATCGTCGCGGCCACTCTCTCGCAGCATCTCTCGAACCAGAAGCCGATTTTCCGGCTTCCACCACTGCAGCATCGCTCGCTGCTTACGCTTGTTGCGCATCTTCTTCTCGACGAATACCGGCTTCATACGCGTCGGATCGATGCCGGTCCACCACATGCAAGTTGCGGGGGTCCCAGGCGTCGGAATGAAGTCCTGAACCTGCTGTGGCTTGAGGTGACGTGCTTCGAGAAACTCTGCGATCTGAACCGCAGCGTCTTGCTCGCAACCCGGATGGCTGGAGACGAAGTAGGGCACCAGGTATTGCTCCTTACCCGCACGATCACTCGCCTCCTCGAATCGTTTCTCAAACTCGATGTAAGTGTCCATGCCCGGCTTCTTCATCAATCGTAGAGTCTCCTCATCGATGTGCTCGGGAGCGACCTTGAGATGTCCTCCCACATGATGGGCAGCGAGATCATCGATGTATTCTTGATCGAGGTTTGCCAGATCCATTCTCACGCCGGAAGCCACATGAACCATCTTGACGCCGTCTGACTCCCGGACCTTTTTCATCAACTTCTTCACCGGACCATGGTCTGTACCCAACAACTTGCACACGGTCGGATGAACGCAAGACGGTCGGCGACAACGAGATTCAATCTCCGGCCGAGTGCACTGCATCCTGTACATGTTGGCGGTCGGTCCGCCCAGATCACTGATGACACCCTTGTATCCATCCAGTTGCGTCAATGCAGCGACCTCTTCGAGGACGCTCTCTTCACTTCTCGATGACACGGCTCGGCCCTGGTGTTCTGTGATGGCGCAGAAGGTGCACCCTCCAAAACAACCCCTCATGATGTTGATGGAAAACTTGACCGTCTCGTGAGCGGGCACCTTATCTCCATCATATTCCGGATGAGGCTCCTTGGTGTAGGGAAGAGCGAAGATCGCGTCGAGCTCCGCGGTCGAGAGGGCTTTCATCGGACGATTGACGATCACCGTCTGTTCGGCATGGCGCTGAACCAGGATCGGAGCGGTGTCAGGATTCTGCTCTCGATGAAAGATGTGCTGTGCGCGGGCAAATCGTTCCTTGCTCTGCTCGTCTTCCCCGCGAATCTCATCAAAGGATGGTAACTCCTGAGCCATCTCTGGTTTGCACTGATACTGTTCCCACCAGGGTGTGCCCTCTTGCCACGTCGACTCCTCGATGAAATGGGGCCGTCCATGCTTCCCGATGCCATATGCCGTTCCAGGAACGTCTCGGATCGATTCTATCGGCTCACCCTTCTCCAGCCTCTCGACGATGGTCACCAGGGCCTGCTCGCCCATTCCGTAGACAGCGATATCACTCCTCGAATCGAGGATGAGTGATCGCTTGACCTTCTCCGACCAGTAATCGACATGTGCCATCCTTCTCATCGAAACCTCGACACCCCCGGCGATGATGGGAACGTCTCGGAAAGCCTCACGACACCGTTGTGAGTAAACGATGGTGGCTCCATCGGGACGAAGGCCCGCCTTTCCTCCCGGTGAGTACAGATCATCGGAGCGGGGTTTCTTGTGAGCAGTGTAATGATTGAGATGTGAATCGAGATTTCCTGCGGAGACCAACCATGCGATTCGTGGCGCTCCGAACTGGCGGAATGGCTCGGCCGATCTCCAGTCCGGCTGGGCCAGGATCGCCACCCGATATCCGCGAGCTTCGAGCAGGCGACCGATCACTGCATTGGCGAAAGATGGGTGATCGACATAGGCGTCTCCGGTGACCAGCACGAAGTCAATCCCATGATGGACCGGATCATCGGCCTCCCCTGGAGCGGGAAGCCACCCCTGCTCGATGCATTCCTTCACCGTCATCGGTAGATACTTGGACTCCGAGGAGGTGCGATCGGCTGGACCAGGTCGGGGCGATCCGGCGGAGGATCGGGATCTTCGAGGCGCTGGGGACGATCTTCGTGGCGCTGGGGACATCGGGGTCCACCACCAATCTGTCGACCGAATGCCGAGAACGGCTGCGGTCTCTGGAGCAACATCCCGGGGAGCACGAGGGCTTGCCGAGATGAGCTGGGTGTCCTGTTAACGGTCCACATTTCGACGACACTGCATCGGCTCTTGACCTGCCAAGCACAGCGATCGATCGAATAACATTACCAGGAATCCACTTCCTGGTCGAGCATCGCTGGACAATCCGCAGTCGAAGATGCAGCATCTAGGGTCTGGAGGTAGTTTGAACCAAAACACAAGGAACTGGCAAGTACAGCAGGCTGGCCGCGCATTACAGGCTGAAGTCCACTCCCAGATGGATCTCCCCCATCGTCGCGTCAAGGACATCATCCGGCGCGGCGGTGTCAAGGTTTCCGGACATGTCGTGATGGACCCCGGATTCCGACTCCAGGTCGGAGACTCCATCGAGGCCGATCCAGAACCGATGAAGTTGCGTACTGCCCAGCGAAAGTTGCTCTCCAAGGGGCTGGAAGTTCTGCACCAGGACCGTCATGTCATAGTAGTCAACAAGCCCGCTGGCCTGCTCACCGTTCCGACAGATGAGGACGAAAAGGAAATCTGCTTGCTCGGTGAGATCTCCAGGAAACTGCGAAAAGAAGGGGAGAAGCGCCCGGCACTCTTTGTCGTCCAGCGTCTCGACCGATTCACCAGCGGGGTGATCACAATCGCAAGGACACCCGATGCGAGAGAGGGACTTCGCCGACAACTGAAGAGTAGAAAGATGGATCGTCGCTATCTGGCCATCAGCCAGGGTACTTCGAGTTCATCGGAAGGAACCATCACCCGGTCCCTGTCGGAAGACCCCCGTACGATGAAGATGCGAATCTCTCGCAGCAAGGACGAAGGCATAGAAGCGATCACACGGTGGAAGAAACTTCAAGTCCAGGGTGACCACCAACTGATCGAAGCACGCCTGGAGACCGGGCGCAGGAACCAGATCCGGGTCCACCTGACGAGCATCGGGTTGCCCATCATCGGAGACACCAGGTATGGCGTTTCTTCACCATGGATCGACCGACCAGCCTTGCACGCCGAATCCATCTCGTTTCATCACCCGGTCAGCCAGCAAGAATACTCGTTCCAGGTCAAGCCTCCCGAGGATTTCCTGAGAGCACTGGAAGCGATTTCGATCCCCTCTCCCGAGTCTTCCTGTGTTCGCTGGACCGACTGCGCTCGCTCGACTCCCAGGATGTTCCGGAAGGTCAGGTTGACCCGCTCCATCGGAGCATTCTTCCCACGCCTACGAGGAATCGAATGGAGCCAGTGATGCTGAGTTTCCCCCACCATGATCAGTAATGAACCGGGTTGCAGTGCGATCTTGACCCGATCCAGATCTTTCCGAGTTCGATGCTTCATGCGGAAATCACGAGCGGCACCGAGACTGATGGATGCAATACACGGCTCAGGTCCCAGCTCCGGCTCGTCATCACTGTGCCACCCCATCGCATCGTCTCCATTTCGATAATAGTTTCCCAGCACCGAGTTGAACTGTAGATCCTCCCGGAATCTCCCCAGGCGGATGCGCAACTCCTCTAGAGCAGAAGTCCACGGATGTGGGGAATGATCCGTTCCTGAATAGCGATAGGACGCACCGTGATCGCCGTGCCAGGCTTCGAGACGGGGAATCAGATGCCTTTTGCCAAACACAGTGATGTGTTGCTGGCTCCATTGCATCTGTTCAAGAAGTTGCTGGTGAATGCGATGCTGGTCTGCATCGTCGAGAAAATCAGCGGCGTACCGGATGGAAGCCCCCGGCATCGATGCGAGGGCTTCCATCGGGTCACTCATCCGCCGGACTTTTTCCAGCCACCTGATTTCTTGTAGCCACCGGTCGGTGGCATCTTCCGCTTGGGAGCGGTCGGATTACCCTTGTCGAGATCGCAGCAACCGTCTCCGCCCTTGTCATAAAAACGGGTGCCGTAATCGACCACTTTTCCGATATCGAACTGCTCGATCGAGATCATCGGGCGACGGGCCATTCTCTCATGCATCACCTGGTCGACGGTGCGTATCACATCGCCGTCGGTCTTCCTGCGGAAATCACTGCCATCTACCTGGTCTTCTCGCATCTTGTCAAAGCCCTGAAGATGCGAATCTGCAACCATCTGCTCCGAATGGCTGGCGGCGTGATTCAGATGAGAGAGCTGGAACTGATCTCGCTTCTCCAGCAAGGGCAGATCCGATGCTTCCAATTTGGCCAGCTCGAGGATGAACTTGATCTCGTGCATCATTCCATCCGGATCCCAGTAACCGGGCAAGCAGTGCAAGACCGCTCCCGATGGGGAGATGAAGAGCATCTGAACATTGCGGCCACCCGCACCGTTGGAGGTCTGAAGCGCGGTACTCGCTACCGGGTGATCATGGGACTTCCCTGCGTACGATTCCTGCCCCTGGATGTTTCTCCAACCACAAACAAACTGTTCCTTCAATACGTCGATCACTTTTGGTTCCGAGAGCGTCACGGCTCTCAATGAATGCCCAGCACTTCACAAGCCGCCGTCGAGCTTTCCGACCATCTGGAGCCAGAAGAGTGGCTTCCCCTGTTCTGCGGCACTGGCCATCGCATCGTCGAAGTTGCCATGCCAGGTGACCCCGGACAGCATCATGTCGACGCGCTTGGCCACCTCGGTGCCCTTCAACTTGGGGACCGAGCGTGGGGTGATCCGAGTATCGTCACCATCTCCGGCTCCCAGATCTCCGCAGACACTCAATACCAGCGTTCCGGCCATGACGAGACTCAAACGCTTGAGGGGTTTCGGAATCATCAGCGACTCCCTTCCTTGTTATTCCACCAGCGCACCCATTCAGAATCCGACCGAAAAGTCTGGCCGGTGATCTGCTGAAGAGTCGCCTGTACCTTCAATTTCCTGGTTGCAGCGGGAACTTTCAATCCTTTTATCAGCGCCGGGATCAATTGTTCGGCATTACCGGAGTGCATCTGCTCCAGCACGAGATCCAGCAGTTCGTCGTCATCGTCCTCCAGGGCCACAGAGAGTGCAAATCCCAGCCGATCGGGGTCGGTCGGGTCTGTCAACTCTGTAAAGGCCAGATCACGAGCATCGAGGAGAACTTCCATCTGCTCCTGGATCAGGACGAGCAAATTGAGCGCGAGTTCTGTCTCTCTTCGATCCTGGGCGGAGAGTGGCGCATCCGGATTCCGATCGAGATGACCGTATTTCAATCCGATCTGCTTCGCCCTCGAAGCGACCGCTCGTAGTAACTTCTTCGCCTCGATCCTCAGCAGATTGAGATGATGCCACGACTCCTCGGTTGCGATTTCACCCAGCGACTGCAGCGCCAGGGTGAAATCGGGCATCACCCGATCTGGCAGGTGATACGAGCCCAGCGCTTCGCGGCCCAGTTCGAACCACTCCTGAGAACTCATCGATTCCGCCACCGCAGTCTGGTCGGACGATGCTGCCGTGGCACTGCTTCCCACCGCAGTCGGAAGCGATGCTCGCCTCCGCCGAACTCTCTTGTCGCGCCGCAGGCGAGCCACCTCCGCCCATGGGTCCACTGTGTGAGGAAGGGAGAGAGCATCGGACTCTGCATCGGTCCCCGTCACCGCCGCCGCAGGAGTGGTGTCGATCGCCGCTGAGGATCGATCGGTCGCATCGATCGCTTCTGCCAGTTCAAGAAGCTCTTCAAGAGTCCAAGTTTTTCCCGAGGTGGTGACCCATTCTGACGAAAGGCGGGTCTCGTCGATCGCGCCATCCGAGGAGGCCGAATCGGTACTCGGAACACCACTCAGGCCGTTGCCGGATCCGCTGCTTTCTTCTTCGCTTGCCGGTGGTTGATCTGGCTCGGGAGTCCAGATCTGAAGCGGATCCTCGAGCTCCAATTGTTGTGCCAGTGGGGTTGTGGATGGTTCCGATTCTCGGGTCAGATACATGCCCAATACGATCAGTCCGCAGACCAGGATGGCGGAAATCGCCGGCAGGTCGTGACGCAGCTTCTCTCGCACCATCATCTGCTTCGGATCGACCTTGCCTTCCAGTTCCAGGGTGCCGTCCCGGCAGATACGGACGCGAAAACTGCCCACCGTGAATCGATCGCCCTTTTTCAGATAGGATGATTTGACCCGCCTGCCCTCGACCCAGATTCCATTGCGTGAATCATGGTCTTGCAGGACGTAACCATCTCCCGAGGGGATCAGCGAGCAGTGGCGGCGCGAGACGCGAGACGATGGAATCACCAGGTCCGAACTTCGGGACCGACCGATGATCCGGGTGCCTTCATTCAATTGCCCCCCTGACCATCCGATTCTCCAATCACCTCGGTGCGGATCGTACGCCATGGAGAACTGAAGCGGGTTCTCTACAGGAGGCGTCGATCACACCTCCATGATAATCGGTTCTTCTGGTCAGTCCCAGCGCCGCAAGATCCGCACCTTCAGATACTCCGTTTCCGGCAATCTGAGCAGGGCAGGATGGTCAAGACCCGACCCCAGCCGCTGCTCCACGAAGACCCGAAATGGTAGATCGAGTGCGGCCTGGCGTATCGTGTCCTCGAACACATCTGCCTTCAGGTGATGACTGCAAGAACAGGTGATCAGGCGACCTCCGGGAGCCAGCAATCTCAACGCTCCACGATTGAGATCGCGGTATCCTCGAATCCCACCCTCGACTTCACGACGACTCTTGCAGAATGCCGGCGGATCGAGCACAACCAGATCGTAATACTGCTGCTGATCTCTCAGGTCTCGAATCACATCAAAGACATTGCCCTTGATCATCTCCGGCGCGTCGAAGTGGTTGAGCAGTGCGGTCTCCTTCGCCAGTTCCAGGGCCGTCTCCGATTGGTCGACCATCTGAACCGAGGTCGCGCCGCCGCCGAGTGCGGCCATCGAAAAGCCGCCCTGGTAACTGAACAGATCGAGCACCCTGGCGCCCGCTGCCAGTTCCTTCACTCTTTTCCTGGCGGGTTGTTGGTCGAGATACATCCCGGTTTTATGGCCGGCATACGGCCTCACGATGTGCTGGATGCCATCCTCCTCGATGATCACCCGTTCCACCGGCTCACCGGCCAGCATCACCACCTCTTCGGGGAGTCGTTCGAACTTGCGGATGGAGAGGTCGTTCCTTGCCAGGATCATCCGCGGCTGAAAGATTCGCTCGAGGATCTTCGCCACGATCGGCAACGAACGATCGATCAGGATCGTCGTCGCCTGCACCACCAGCACATCGGCATAGCGATCGATCACCAGGCCGGGAATCTGATCCGCTTCTCCGTGGACCAGTCGCTGGCCTGAGCTCTCCTCGATCCGGTCCTTCCTCATCTCGATGGCTCGCTCGATCCGCTCGGTGAGGAATTGCTCGATGGTGGGAACTTCTTCCCCCGGCCACGATCCGCACAAGCGCAGGGCGATCTTCGAACGGGTGCTGGCACAGGCGATTCCCAGGTCACGACCGTCATTGTCGCGAACCCGCACGATTCGCCCCTGACCGAGGGATTCGTCGACCAGATCCGACTCTCTCAGATCATCCTTGTAGAGCCATGGATGGCCGCGCCGGGCCAGACGAGAAGCGTTCTTTTCGAGATCGATCACCAGCACAGCAGCCACCTTTCGGAAGTGAATCCAGCGACGATGGTGCCCGCAACGATCAGGAAAGCAACGGAAGTCTGGACCCAGGAGCAAAGATACGACCCGTACCGCTACCGTGGAGGGTCGAGAGGCCTAAGGGGTCTTCAGCGGATCCGCTGCGGCAACCCTCTCTGTCTCGAGCTGCAGCAGCAGGTCCAGCCGCGTTTCTTGATGGTCTGGATGTTCGGAGAGATCGGTCGTTTCATGCGGATCGTTTTGCAGGTCGAAGAGCTGGGTTCTGCCGATGGCGGGGTAGTGGATCAGCTTCCAGCGGCCGACCCTCAGCGCCCTCTGCACCTTCTTGTAGGCGGTGTAGATGCTGCTTCTCCCCGGTTCGGAGGTGCCGTTGAGCAGACCCACCAGACTCTTCCCCTCCGAGAATTCAGGCGCGTCGATCCGTGCCCAGTCGGCGATGGTGGGCACCAGATCATGGAGGTATACCGGTTGCTCACAGACGCTGCCCGCCTCGACTCCTGGGCCGACGATCAGCAGTGGAACCCGGGTCGAATGCTCGTACAGGTTCTGCTTTCCCATCAATCCATGGCTCCCCACCGCCAACCCGTGGTCTGAAGTGAAGACCACCATCGTGGTTTCGTCCAGACCAGTCTTCTGCAATGCATCGATGATCCTGCCGACCTGGGCATCCATCTGGCTGATCATCGCGTAATAGGCAGCCAACTGCTCCTTCACCACCTCCGGGGTGCGGGGGAATGGCGCCAGTTTTTCATCGCGGATCTTCAACTCTCCGTTGTCAAAGGGATGCTCCGGCAAGAAGTTGGTCGGTAACGACATCTTCTCTTCTGGATACATCGACAGAAACTGCGCCGGAGGAGTGCGAGGGTCATGGGGTGCGGTGAAGAAGACACAGGCAAAGAATGGATTGTTGCGGCCGTCACTCACCTGCTCTTCGTTCTTTCTTTCCTGCTCTTCGATGATTGCCTGCTCCTCGATGAAACGGATGGCAGCATCCGCGAAAGCGGTCGAGGAGAAGGCTGGCAGGGGGTGGCGTTTGCTATCGGGGTACTTTCCATCGGGATCATGGTCATGAACCATCAGATCGGTATGGCTGCCCATTCCGCCGAAAAAGATCTCTGCTCCGCCACCAAAGGAGCGCTGGAAAGCCGCCTTACCATTGTGCCATTTGCCAGTGAAGAAGGTGTTCCATCCCGCTTCTCGGAACCGCTGGGGAAGGGTCACCTCCTGCTCGGGGATGTTGAAGACATTTCCCGGCAGTCGATGCAGCGACCTTCCTGTCATCATCATGTAGCGGCTCGGAGCACAGACCGCTCCACTGGTTGAACCCATGCAATAAGCGTGATGGAAACTGATGCCCTGCCGGACCAGACGATCGAGAGACGGAGTCTTGATCTCGTCATTGCCCAGCGCACCGATGGTGTCCGCCCGCTGATCATCGGAAACGATCCACAGGATGTTCGGGGGAGTGGGCTCCTCAGCAGCCATCGTCTCCACGGTGGTGAAGATCAGCAGGATCATCAGAAGCCGCTGGACATCCCTCATGAACACTTCTCCTGCAGGCCCCTCAGGCACTCCTCGAAGTCGGCTCCGATGAAGGAATCCATCATCGGGATTAGGTAAGGGCCCAGCGGCCGCGCCGTGTCGCCACTCATCTTCCACAACACCTCACAGCCCCCCTTCATCGAAGTGATCTGCACCACTCCATCTGCAGTCGGTGCTCCTTCGAAGTGAAGAAGGTAGACGATGCCTCGGCCCATCTCGGAACTGGTGATCTCCAGCACTCCTTCGCCCAGCTGATCTCCCGACCAGGAGTAACTAGAGCCGACCCCATCCTCGGGTCCTGAAAACTGAAAGCGAACCGTGGGATCGAGTTGCTGATTCCAGGGGGTCCATTCTGGCCACGACCGAAGATCAGCCAGTTGGGTATGAATTCGATCGGCCTCCGCCTCGATGAAAAGAGTTCGTGTCACCGTGTAGCTCACTGGCAACAGATATCCCAGCGCCAGAAACAGCCCCAACAGAAGGCCCAGAGTCAGCAGAATTTTCTTCACCATGTCTCCTCCAGATCGATCCGCAGACGGTGATTGTCGCGGCTCAAGAACAAGATAGCACTGACCATGGCTCGATCGAGATCCACCCGCCAGAAACACCGACCGACTGCGCTGGCCCATTCTGGCCGGTGATCGCAGCGGGTTGAGGGTACGAGGTTGGTTTCG
>Ga0114996_10009403_pt1 | contig 10717 bp, 15 predicted proteins | sample ArcticOcean_MG_C_4_FD_87039 | JGI IMG/M metagenome (GOLD analysis project Ga0114996, IMG submission 87039) | Marine microbial communities from western Arctic Ocean - ArcticOcean_MG_CB4_134 | ecosystem: Environmental > Aquatic > Marine > Oceanic | place: Arctic Ocean: Canada Basin | collected... | reverse complement strand
TCCCTAATGGCAAAATGGAAAGAAATGATAGCAAAAAATCCTGACCATATAGAATATATGAGCCCAGATGTTTTGAGCAAGTTCCCACAAGGAGAAATAGAAGGATATATTCTTAGAGATTTTTCTCAAGCTCCACTGGCAAGAATGCATGGAAGGTTTGTAAAACTCGAAAAAGCCGAAAGACTCGTAGAACAGGGAAGAATAGATAGGCAAGAAATTGTAAATGTGTTCTCTGAATCACTAAAAAGAGTTTCTAGAATAAGCCCAGAAAAAGCGGCTCAGTGGGCAGCTCGTATCCCAGAAGAATACAGAGCAGAAGTAATGGAACAAGGTAATGTTCTTAATGCAGTCAATGTGGGAGAAAAAGAACAAGTACTAAGAGATATAGGCCACTTTACAAGCATGCCTCCAGAAAGACAAGAAGCTCTATTGCAACAGTTTGGAGCAGAAATAGGACAAGCTTTTGCCAACACCCTAACAACTCATAGAGGACTTTACCATAATTTTTGGGAAAGTATCCCTCCTATTGCTAGGGCTTATCTACCTTTTGATACTATCGATGCCACGGCACAGTTCTATGCAAATGAAATAAATAACAATCCAGATGCCAAAGATGCAATACTTAATGAAATATCTCCAGATATTCAACCTTTTGTTTACGGAAAACTTGCTTCAGGGCAGAGAACTTGGTTTAAAAAGGCAAGTGCTTTAGATCTTCAATTCTTATCTTATAACTCTTATGGAGAGTTTAAAGTTATTATGAATAGAAAGACATACTCCTATAACGTACCACAAGAGGCGGCAGAAAAGCTACAATGGATGATAGAGAAATCAGATATACCTGGAGAAGTAATACTTAAAAATCATTTGAAGCAGTTCAGATCCAAACAAGAGCCTCCTCAGGGATATACAGAAGATGAACAAACCAAGATGCTTCAAGAAATGGAGAATGCTGGTTGGTTCGATAAAGATTAACCGTATTTTTATGCATTTTCTCTCCTTCTCCTTTACCAAAAAATACACTTGACAAAATACATGTGTCCTGCTTTATTAACTTTATTAACAATGTGAGATAGAATAAAAATGACTGAGAACGGCAGTGCTACGGATAAAGCAGATAAAATAGAATGGTATTTGCAGCATGGCAATCAAAAGAGAGGGATAGTGTCGTTTCTTTTAAAAGATTTGACGGAGGAAGATCTGAAATTTGAAGTTAATCACTACTGGATCTATAGGGGAGAGATGGAAAGTGCGTGGGGCAGACTAATGATAGAAAAAGAACGCAGAGCAAAGATTACAGAAACTCTATCCGAATCTGAAGAAATACAAAGCAGATTCGACATAATGGACTTATAAAATGAAAAGATACTGCCAAGTCTGCTACAGAGAAATAGCAATAAATAAAAAGGGGAAAGTATGTAGACATGGGTTCAGAAAAAATAGATGGATATTCGAAGATGAAGACGTAGAAAATATAAAGTATAAAAAAGTAGACGGAACTCCATGCTCAGGCACTGGAAAAATTGGACTAACTCACGAACAAATGGAAAGAAAAATATGAAGAAAATATTGTTAATTTTTACAGTGTCACTTGTTACCCTATTGTCAGGATGCTGTGAAAGAGATAATTACCCTTCAGACCTTACAACATTTGATGTGCCAGATCCAGAGTGGAACGTCATTGCAAAAGGAAGCTTTGTAAAAATAGGAATAATGAGATAAAAAATATGAGACAAAGCACCAACATGTAATATTGGGTGTTTAAAACACGAAAGCTACAGATATATTCTTTTGGAAAATGGAAAATATTTTAAGTTTGGAAGACTACTGAATGAAGAAAGCATGAGATCAAATGTAGCAGGAAAGATCTACAAGCATGGACCAAAGGCACCTGATGAGTCTTGGCTTCAGTGAGTGCCATCCACAGAAAATACTAGAACAGTAGCAAAGCCATAGCTGCAATCTCTACAAATAAAATAGTTTTAATTAGACTAAAAGATAATGTAGTAACAACAGGATTTGTCTCATATGATAGACAGTGGAAACTAGGGAATAGTATAAATCAATACAAGCAAGGAAAAACTGTCGATAATGTAGTAGAGTGGAAGATTGTAAATATATATTAAAAAAGAGGATTAAAGGGCACAATATGTAAAAACTAAAGTAGGAACATACTTTAATAAGGAGATTGTGAGTATATGGTAAATAGCAAGTATAGCTTTGTGTTTATTGTTTTTGTTTTTAGTCTTTTTAGCTGTAACTACAGTAATAAAAGTGGTTTATCAGAAAAATATGTATTCTCTATTTCTGGTCAAAGCGGTATAATTTATGCCCTACCTGATAAGATACCACCTAAATTCTCATTCTTAGATATAGATCCAAACAATGTAGGTATAGAACACATAGAGAGAATGAAGCAGTATGATGAGATAGTTAGAGGATCACCTATCCCCGTATATGTTATGGAGGCATCTGAATTACCATTTGGATCAAGTTTTTACACATCTGACCCCAATGAAATAGGAGTGTATGGAGCATTTTTCTCAGATAGCGAATACACAGGATTTCCTAAAGAATTTATTTTTATAAATAGTCAGTACTCTGCTGAGGACATTATAACAACTTATTTTCATGAATTTCAACACTATGCGTGCTTAATAACAAACTGCCGATGTCGTAAGGATAGTTTTTATCAAGAAGATGAACACCTTATTCGAAGCTCAATGCAAGAAAAACATGCTATAGAAAATGAAATAAAAGCATCACTTGAATTGGAAGATATGGCATTAGTAGAGAACTCTATTTTGACAGTTGCTAGATATTCTATGTCTACTATCAATGGAATGATACCTTATAAAATGGCATCTTTAAGCATCATGAGAGGAAAGCTTTTTCAAAAGGCACTCAGAGTCATGGTAAACCACAAATTAAAAATGCTTCCAAAAGATGATTTAGGAAATATGACGATAATAGGAAATGAATGGAAATGAAAATAAACAAGAATACTGCCCTATATGCGATAAGTTAATCGATGGAGATATCAACTGCCACCATTGTCTAGATGAAGATCTTAACAAGATTTACTCACAAGATGGGGAAAAAAACAAAGCAATAGAGAAAGATAGAACTTATGACGATAAACTTAACGAGTTTTATGAGTTTTATGACTCTGATAATTATAATGATATTGACGAAGAGGAAAAATAAGTGCTAGATTTTGCAAAAATTGTAACAATAGATCAAGATGAAAATTATTACTTATCATTTCCAGACATAGTAAGAAGCGTTGTGAATCCAACAACATTCTTTATGGCATATAGATCTGGAAACGGACATCACCCCACTAAATCAAACCTAATTATCAAAAAATCTACCGACAATGGACACAACTGGACAACCATAAAAGAAATACCCCTAAATCTACATGAAGATAAATATGTATGGAACTGCCCCAGACTGTCATATGTGGGAGCAACATTGTGCCTCACATGCGATTCTAAAAGCGGAACATACGAAAGAACCTCCCAATTCAAAACAGTATTCTTAGCCTCTAATAATGAAGGTAAAACCTTTATGACACTAGAAACTCCTATTCCAGGCATGGTTCCTGATAAGATAGTTATATTTAAAGGCAAGTTCTTCTGTGCTAACCATAAAATTAAAAATGAACAGAACCATCTAATACAATTAGTGTCTTGGTCAAAAGATAGAAATATATGGTACGATACTAACGTCATGGCACATAGCTTAGATCATCAATTCTGTGAAGCTTCTATAGTTAATATGAATGATGAGCATTTAATAGCATATCTAAGAGACAATAGCGGTCACGTAAGGAACATCCATACAGTTACCTCTAAAGACGGCATAGAATGGTCAACACCGAAGAAACTAAACATATTTGGGCAAAGAGTCACAGCCAGGAAATATGACGACACAAGAACAATGGGAGCATTTAGGAACACAGCTAATGTCAATGTTTCATTATTCGTGCATGACCTAAAAACAGGCAAACTAAAGACTGTCGATATAGACCATGATCACAGACAAAATTTATATAACTTTGGGTATACAGGGTTAGAATATAACGGTGAAGATTACTTATTGCCGTATTACATTAAAAAAGACGAGCCTGAGCCATATATCAATTTAGCTTTTATACCAAAAAAAGAATTAGACAAGCATCTATTCGGTTGAGACTCTACCACTTCTATGAATAATATAGATCTTTTTATGCTTTTTACGAGCATATCTCACTGTTGACCATGTGCCAGAGTGAACTACCTCTTTAGATTCAGGAGTAGCAATTAGAATCTCTGTTGCATCAACAATGTGCTTATTTCTTGCAAGGTAGGCATTGGGGGTTTTTATAATATCACAGTCACACTCTGCCATGTACTTTTTATAGGTTGGGGGATGTCCTATGATTCTTCGTTTTCCATTTTTTATAATATCATGAGCTTGTTCGTCAGAGCCAATACACATTCCATGATGAAACTCTCCGAACTCTTTTGCTTTAATCAAGTCTTTAAATGATAATACTTGATTCTTAGTCATTCCGCTCCTAGTGCCTGTGAACCCTATTTTTGTCATTCTGTTGCTCCTATTTATCAACTTTGATACAATGCTACCACGAACTCTATCGCTTTTCAACTAAACGGCAGATAAAGAGTTCTTGATGTAGATATTCTTTGAACTCATAGGCTTGACAATGCTCACACTCTTTTACCGTTTGTCCGTAAACTTCTGTGTATAATCCGTAATTGTGATTACCTGCCTCACAGTTTTCATAATTTGTAGCACAGAATATTATCAATCTTGGCACTAATATGCAAGCCACCGTCAATACTATAAGAAACATAAATCCAGCTTTTGTCGTATTTGTGTTAACTCCAAGTTCTATGACTCTCTTCGACGAATTCTCCGTCTCCAAGATAGTTATCAGTAATAGTAAAATTCACATCATCGGGTATCTCTATAATTTTTAAGCTGACAAATTCTGGCTCACACCACCTATTACTAGCACACCTGTCAGTATATGCCTCTTTAATATCTCCCCAGTTGCACTTAGATTCTTCTATCCCTATTTTCTCGACTGCTTCTATAAGTCTTTTATCACTTCTAAATCCTGCATCTTTGGGGCAATTATACCCCATAGAGAGACTAAGATCAATACATTCTCCACAGTCTTTAGGTAAGTCATGGCCCAGTTCCTCATATACTTTTTTAGACAGCCTTAGAGTTCCCATGTTATTTGCTATTAACACTTTAACCATTTTGTTATTCCTTTTAAAATATAATTTCTATACACTTACTACTTCTTCTAGTCTCCGTATTTAAGCCTCTCATTGTGAGTCCACTCATCTTCAACGACAATTGTAAATAATCTCTTACCTTTTTCATTTATAATAACTTTTTCGGAAAAATACAAATAATAGTTAAATCTTTCTACTTTATCATCTAAATTAAAGTATTTTAATATTTTTGCCAGCTTTTTTGTTAAATATTTGATTGAGTTATAATAGTCTTCATTCTCATTTTTATAGTCAATATTACTTATAAGAATAAAGTTGTCATTGTCCAAAGTTCTAAATTCTCCGTTTTTATTATCTAAGGGGATAAAGTGTCTAGCAGCTACGAAGCAAAATCCTTCATTTTTACATATCGTTTGAAGTTCTTCTATGCCCTTGGAGTAATAAACTTCGTCGTCGTCTGTATTCTTTACATACATATATATAGACTCGTCATCTTTCATAATTTTAGAGTCTGTGAGTAATTCTGATAGAATAATGCCAATACCAAATACAAAGTCACCCTTATTTATTCTATCATAATCACTCATTTTATAGTCACCTATAAGTCTAGTATGGTAAATCTCGTATAGTCTCTCTGCAAATGCCTCAAATTTTCTTGTAGATCTTCTGCATGGTTTTGCAAAGATTTTATTTCCTCTGCCTTATCTTTATCGTCGGATTTTTGTTTTTTTATTAGTTCTTTAGCCTTGTTCATTTTAATAAGAAAGGAAGCATTAATACTATCTAATCTTTTAATCTCATCATTTTTCTTGTCTATGTGAAAACTATTGTTAAGGCAAGTGTTACAATCAGCATGTATTTCATCTGATTTTTTTGTTGTCTCATTATACTTAGCCATAATGAGTATTCTATTTCTAGTGTTTTTTATATTACATTTTTTCTCTTCTTTTCCCAAGGTATACTTTATTGCAATGGTGTGCTGAGTAAACCGTGTAACTACAGCTACTCTAAACTGAATATCTCCAGGGGCACATTGCCCCTGACCTTTGTAGTTTTTATTGTAGTCATGGGTGGGAATATATGTACTACTAGACCATATATTCATGACAGTATCTCCAATATTTATTTCTCTGTCAAATAAGTCTTTAAATTCCCTCATAAGTCAATTACTTCGAATCTTTCTTCTCATATGCCCGATATAGCCACAAACAGCTACTAGGAGATATAAGCAATTTTATAAAATTAGTTACAATGCAAACACACCCACATATCATGTAAAAAGCATAAGTGTAATTTAAAACTGCTGTTATTTTATCATTAGATATATCTTCATTGTTGTTTAATAGCAGCTTTTGGCTTTTTAGTTTATTATGAACTAATATTGTCTTATCAACTAAAACATAGTGATAAAAAATAACCATAAAAACAGTGTAAATAGTATTAATTAAAAAGTAGTGTAAAATCATTATTTTTATTTCTTATCCACTTGCTCTGCCAGTAATTGATCCATGTAATGAGTCATTTGTATTCTTGTTGTTTTGTAATCTTCGTTAGTAAAAACTTATTTTTATATTAGCAACTTTACTACTGAAAAAAGTTTATTCTTGCTTCGTGATGAGTAGTTGATATAGGGCCAACTCTTCCATGTTTCTAGTCTTTAATTAAATGCTTGCCAATAATAGTATCCATTTGCACCTTACTTATCATTCTGTGCAAATCAGAAAAAACCTCTTCAATATCAATATCTCCATCTTCCAAACTAAAGCACATAGGCCATAAAAATGCATGACCCCCATGCTCACAAAACTTGCTTACCTTCTTCTTATTATCGTCTATTAGTATGCTATTGGGCGAGGCACAACGATGCTTATTTTTGCCTATGAGGTAGTTTGTGCCATTAAAATGCTTATTAATCCATGCCACTTTACCACCTGCACAGTTGGGATGCATTGATGGAGATGTTAAAAAATCAAAGTTAGGGCTAATAGCCTTCAAGCCATTTACTAATCTTTTAGACCAAGAGAATAACTCTAAGCCTGACCACCATACAATACCCTCTGTATCTATATTCTCCCATAGGGTTTTCTTGCCACCTTTTAAATGACGTTCTATATCCCTATGCTCTTTCATGTCAGCCCTTATCTTAGGATCATATAAGTCTACTCCACAGGTTTTAGCAGCAGCTTTATCCCAAGCTGATATAACTCCGTCAATATCTAGCAGTATCTCAATATCTTCTGTATTCATTACTTTTTCCTTGTTTTTAGTAGTTGCACTACTAATATAACGCTTATGATGAGGAATTTAAATTTGGAAGATAAAAATAAATTAAAGGAGTTCTCAAATTTTTTTTACTCCATATTTTATCATAAATCCAATATATCAAACCTACTCTCAATTGGCTCATCAGAATAAGCATAGGTTTTATTCTCAAACAATTCATAAAAGCCACGACAAACCGTTACAACAGTATAAACTCTGTTAGACATTTTACTAACCTATTCTTCCATGTATTTATAAAAATGATATAGACATCTTATAAACCCCATATTCTTGAGCCATTGAATCCCAAGTCTTTATTAATACCATATCACCAACTTTATACCTCATAAATATAGTATCCTAAAATAATTTTTGCGGAAAGAAATAAACTTTATCATTCGGCACCTGTTCTTTTTAGAGGCTCTACCCACTCAGCCACAGAGGAGGCATAGGCACTCATAGGTGCCCAATGCACTGTGCCACTATGCAAGTCTCTTATAAAGGATGCTATAAACTCTACTCATCCCTTTGACCTTCTCATGCTCTCTGTCCTTTACAGACTGCCTTAACTGCTCTATTGTGTTTTTACTCATTATAAATACCTCTCACGTAAATGCTGTTCAAAATACTCACTATTAAATGTCTCTCCTGTTGCTTCTGTCATTAACTCGTCAATAGTCAAAAGACTGCCCTTTGACCATACATGCTTACCTAGCCAAGCTCTCATAATGCTGAAGTCTCCTACCTCGATGAGAGACAACACATCGGGATGTTTTTTTCTCATCGCAAAAAATAATTGGGCGGCATTCATTGCTCCCAATGTATACGTAGGAAAATACCCCCACAATCCACAGACCCAATGAACATCCTGCATACAACCATCCTTATAGTCCCCCTTTGTATTTACTCCTAAACTCTCCATCATTTTTAAATCCCATAACTCAGGAATGTCTTCTGCTTCAATGTCTCCATTTATTAAATCCTTCTCTATCTCATACCTTAATAGGACATGGCATGGATAAGTAACCTCATCTGCATTAATACGTATTAGATCCTTAGTGACTCTGGTTTGCACTTTGTATAGATTCTCTGGTGCAAAGCCCTTCTGATTAGGAAAATACTCCATTAGAAATGGAGATAGGAACTCCATGAACTCCATAGAACGACCTATTTGCATTTCATACATAAGACTCTGACTCTCATGTATTCCCAAACTTAATGTATTGCCTACCGGTTGTCCTGAATATTCTGTAGGTAAACACTGCTCATAACTACCATGACCCACTTCATGTATACTACTATATAAGCCCTCAATAAAGTTGCTCTCATTGAAGTTGGTAGTTAGCCTTACATCCCTAGGAACTCCACCACAGAAAGGATGAGTAGTTTCATCTAACCTACCATGTTTAAAGTCAAAGCCCATGTGGGTGAGTATTGCTTTGTTCATGCCCATCTGAGCCTCTAGATGAAAAATACCATCAAACCTTATTATCTCTTCCGCTTTTTGTTTTTCTATAATCTCATCTATCATAAATGGTAAAAAATTCTTTAAATGACCAAACTCCCTATCCAATTTCTCACTTGTTTGCTCTGGCTCATACACATCTAACATAGCATTATACTTAGTAGATCCATTCATCTCTGCATATATAGATGCTTCTTGCCTTGTCAGGTTAATGACTTCTTTTAGTAGAGGTAAGTGACCCTTCCAATCATTCCTAGGTCTCTGCACTCTCCACTGTTGCTCACACTCAGCACAAGCTAAGGACTGAGCCTCTATTAGGTCAGAAGGGATTACTATAGCATGCTCCCATTGTGTCTTCATGTGCTCTAAGTTAGACTTGTTCCACTTGTTAATGCTTTCATCTTTATCTGGGAACTCTGCTATCTCTTGCTTGGCTTTATCTAGAAGATCCCCTACTCCACTATTGATAAACAATTCATGAGAGACTACATCTAGCTCTGCACTTGCTTCTGCTCTAGCCTCACCACTACCAATTGGCATTACCACAGCTTCATCCCATTCAAGCATTGCTCCTACATGAGAGAGCCTACTCTGACGGTTGAATATCTTTACTAGTTTTTTATATGCTTCCATTATTTACCTTTGTGCTTTTTATTTTATCTTCTCTCGTTATAGAACCTATCATTTTCTTCGTCATTATCCGGCTTCCCAATAAAACACAAGAACTCGTCTATACTAATGGCACTAAATTTCTTAAATATAGCTACATTGACCCTATCATATGCAAGATACTCAATTACCTCTTTAAGAGCCTTGTTAGCCTTTGCTTTAGTCGTATCTAGTTTAGGATCTAGGTCATATTCTTTAAGATGTTTGTTAATCATATTTCTATGCTTTATTAGCTCAGCAGTGCTATATAGACAAACAGTCTTTCTTAAGTTCACTTTGTGAACCTCAGGATGTAAGTCACTTCTCTCTATTGTTTCTTTATGACTCTCACTCATGGATTTCCTTCTTTCTGTGCTCATTATAACTCCATTAAATTAAATCGTGCTGATTGCTCTACTAACATTCTTTTCTCTACTAAGTAATCTTTATATTTCTCTGCATTTTTTTCTATCTTTTGTGTATCTTTATCCCAGATATATACAAAAGCTGGGTCACAGTCTATGAAAGACTGCATGCCCCCATCTTCAAAGTATACTTGCTTGTCGAACTTAACATTTAAACCATTGCCCACTCCAACAGTTGTCACCGTTCCTAACTTACCATTGCAAAAAAAGAACTTCTCCCAGTCTGCTATAATCTTCACTTTTGTTCCAACTACAAAGTCATCGAGATCATGAATACCTGTGCCATACTCTTGAACGGCTGTGTATTTAATAGCTTCGTCATGTGATATGCCGTTGACTCCCTCGAAGTATTCGGCTAATTTAATAGTGTCTTTAACTTTGTTCATGGCTCTATTATACAGTATTTAGTTTCGCTTTCAAGCACTTTTTCCCCCATAGGGTAATAGATTTAAAATCTAAAAACTTTTGACCAAAAAAAATCCAGATTTTATTATTGGGTCCCCACTCCCACTTTTTACTAAAAAAGTATCTATAAATATAATCACCATATAGATTTAAAATCTAAAAACTTTTGACCAAAAAAATCCAGATTTTATAAAGCCAAAATAGGGGTGTCAGGCTATACGAATTTCTGTCAGACAGTAAGGGTAGGGGTGGGGGTA
>Ga0114996_10009402_pt1 | contig 10718 bp, 9 predicted proteins | sample ArcticOcean_MG_C_4_FD_87039 | JGI IMG/M metagenome (GOLD analysis project Ga0114996, IMG submission 87039) | Marine microbial communities from western Arctic Ocean - ArcticOcean_MG_CB4_134 | ecosystem: Environmental > Aquatic > Marine > Oceanic | place: Arctic Ocean: Canada Basin | collected... | reverse complement strand
GGCGTCGTCAGAATCTACGGTTTGAATTCCAACCCGGTGCTAGAGGATGTCTCGTGGTCGGATTTCATGCTCATGCGAAATTCGGTTCAAAAAACTAAGTAAGCTGATTGTTCATCCTTAGGGCGACGTGAAACGTTCCAGGTGGTTGCTAATTGGTTGCTATAACGAAACAAGGGGTCAGCTATTTCTAGCTAACCCCTTGATTTAACTGGCTCCGGCGGTAGGACTCGAACCTACGACATATGGATTAACAGTCCACCGTTCTACCAACTGAACTACGCCGGATTAAATCTGGAGGCGCGGACCGGAATCGAACCGGTGTACACGGCTTTGCAGGCCGCTGCGTAGCCACTCCGCCACCGCGCCAAGGTAAGTTTCACGGCCCCTTACGGCAAACAAAAAAATGACGGCGCCGCGCCCTTGTTGGAGGGAACGGAAACTAGACTCTGGCGCGGGGCCGGTCAAGCGATTGATCCTTGGTATTCCTCCTGCGCCATCCTATAAACGGAGTGAAGGACTAAAATTTCCGGAGGGTCCAGCCATGGATTACGCCGCCGCCCGCTATAACATGGTGGAAAGCCAAATCAGGCCCAATCAGGTCAGCCATAAGAACCTGTTGGAGGCCTTCGGCACGCTTCCTCGAGAGGACTTCTTGCCGACCGTATTCCAGGGCGTTGCCTATGTGGATAATCCTGTTCCGCTGGGCAAAGGGCGGTATCTGATGGCGCCTATGGCGATGGCCCGGCTGATGCAGGAGGCTGAGCCCTCATCCTCGGACCTGGCCTTGGTGATTGGCTGCGCCACCGGCTACGGCGCGGCGGTAATGTCGCACATGGTTAGCGCCGTTGTCGCACTAGAAAGTGATTCCGGCCTGGCGGCTGAATCCGCTCAGACTTTGACGGGCCTCGGCATTGATACGGTGGCCGTTGTCGAAGACGCCCTTGCGGGGGGCTACCCGGACCAGGCCCCTTATGACGTGATTTATTTCGATGGCGCGGTGCCGGAGGTTCCCGAAGGCATATCCTCGCAATTGGCTGAAGGGGGGCGGCTGGTTTGCATCCTGTCGGGCGACGGTTTAGACAGCGCCATTGTGATGTCGTGCCATCGAGGTGGCCTGTCGTCGCGCACTCTATTCGAATCGGCGACGCCGATTTTGCCGGGATTCGAGCGCGAAAAGGCCTTTGTTTTCTGAAAAAATATTGCGATTTATTAAGCCTCAGCCTTACGCTAGAGGCCATACAGTTTACCGCCTTTACCTCTGACTCCGGAGACGGGTAAAATTCCCGCCGATGACGCAATCAACAAAACCAAGTTATTTGACTGGCTGGAAAGTGGAGGCAAACGATATGCTGCTGCGTTTTCCTGGCGCACGTGCCTCCGGCGTTTTTATTGCAGGCTTCGGCCGGCGTCTGGTGTTGGTTCTGTGTCTGGTGTTGGTGGTCATCGGAAATGCTGGCGACGCCAGGGCCCAGACCCTCAAGGACGCCCTGGGTGCGGCTTATTTGAACAACCCGACGCTATTGGGCCAGCGGGCAAAAGTCGGCGCCACCGACGAACAGATACCCCAGGCGTTGTCCAACTGGCGGCCCAGCATCGAAATTACCAGCAGTGCGGGCGTGTCCGCGGTGCAAAGCACTACCAGCACTGACCGGGGCCAGCATCGCGAACCGAAAAGCATCGGCCTTACCGTGACCCAGCCGCTGTACCGTGGCGGGCGTACCATCGCCGCCACCCGCGAGGCGGAAAACGCCGTCGAGGCCGAGCGGGCGCGCCTGGTGGAAACGGAACAGGATATCTTGTTGCTTGCGGCGACGGCGTTTCTGGACGTTTACAGGGACGAAGCGGTGCTCAAGCTCAACATCAACAACGAACAGGTTTTAAAGCGCCAGCTTGAAGCCACGCGGGACCGTTTTCAGGTCGGTGAAATAACCCGCACCGATGTCCATCAGGCCGAAGCCCGGCTGGCCGGAGCGATAGCCGACCGCACCGAGGCCGAAGGCAGCCTGGAAGCGTCTCGCGCGGCCTACAAAAACGTGGTTGGTATAACGGCCCCGAGAAAGCTGGTCGCGCCCAAAATTCCCGCTGGCCTGCCCAAGGATTTGGACGCGGTTGTTCAGACGGCTGTTAAAAATAATCCGGTCGTAATCAGTGCCGAATTTGACCGCAAGGCGCTCGATGACAACGTCGAAGAAGTGCGGGGCGAGTTGTTGCCGAGTGTCAGCTTGTCGACCGGTGTGTCCAGGAAAATACAATCGGCCGGAGAACAGGGGCGAATCGATTCTGCGCAATTAACCCTTAATTTGACAGTTCCGCTCTATCAACAGGGCGAAGTCTACTCAAGATTACGCGAAGCGAAACACGATGTCGCACAGCAAATTTACACCATCGACCAGGCCCGGCGCGACGCCGTCGAGGACGCCACCCGGGCATGGGAATCACTGTTGACGGCGCGCTCCCGGGTGAAGGCTTTCAAGTCACAAAACGAAGCGAACGTGGTCGCCCTGGAAGGCGTCGAGCGGGAAGCCCAAGTCGGCTCCCGAACGGTGCTTGATGTGCTCGATGCAGAGCAAGAATTGCTGGATTCCCGCGTTTCTCACGTCACTGCCGAGCGTGATGAACTGCTCGCCGTGTTCGAGTTGAAGGTCGCCATGGGGCAGTTGACGGCGAGTGATATGAAGCTTGGTGTGGATGTGTATAACCCGGCCGGACATTATCGCAGCGTCCGCGACAAATGGTTCGGCGGCGCCATCCCGAAGGGGGCCAAATAAGATGATTTTTAAGGTCACGGAAAAAGGCGTTTTTTCTGCCCGTGTTTTCGGTGCGTGGAATCCTTCTGGCGTTTCCCGTCCCGGTATCTTGCCTTTTGTTAACGTTTTTGGGGGGGCAGTATCAGTACCCAAGCGAGTAGGCTTATCTAGCTTGGTGGATGATTCATGAGCGAGGAAACACCCGAATCAGCTGAAGACGCGGAAGCGGCTGACGGCGAAGAGCCTACGATGGAAGATATCCTGGCATCCATTCGCCGGATATTGTCCGAAGAAGAGGAAGAAGAAGCTGCCGCCGCTACTGATGCAGGGGGCGGGATGGATATGGATTTAACGGCGGAACCCGAGCCCGCACCGGAACCTGCTCCAGAACCCGAACCTGTGCCGGAGCCTGAGGCTGCTCCGCCGCCTCCACCACCGCCGCCCGCACCCATGCCGGCGCCGCTGGCAGATGTTCTGCAATTGACGCCTGAAATGATTACGTCGGAGGTCATGTCTAAGCCGACCTTCTCGGCTGGCACAGATGTTCCGGCCGATTTGGCCCGCGCCATTCTTGACCGACGCGATGTCGCCATTGACGAAGCCGGGCGTAACTTGACGCTGGAAGGCATGGTGCGTGAAATGCTCAAGCCCCTGCTTCGGGAATGGCTGGATCGCAACCTGCCGTATCGGATTGAACGGCTGGTCAAAAAAGAAATCGATACCATGATCAACCGGGCCGAAGGTCTTAACTAGTTAAATTTCCTTTTCCGCCGGAATTTCGTAACCTCGCACTGGAAACACTGGTCCTTTCCCGGTTACATTGCGCGCGGATAACGCGGTCGGTTGATATTTCCCCATCCATCGCTATCCATTGGTACAGGTACGAATTTTAAAAAGGTCAACCAGCCATGCTGGAAAAGACGTATCGGCCCCAAGAGGTCGAACAGAAACATTATGAAGCCTGGGAGCAGTCCGGCGCCTTCGCCTGTGGGCGCAATGTCGACGCGGACCCCTATACAATTGTTATTCCGCCACCCAACGTCACCGGCTCTTTACACATGGGGCACGCCCTCAACAGCACGCTGCAGGATATCCTTATTCGTTATTACAGAATGAAAGGGCGGGACGCTTTGTGGCAGCCGGGCACCGATCACGCCGGCATTGCCACCCAGATGGTGGTCGAACGCCAGCTGGGCGATGAGGGCAAGACCCGCCATGACCTGGGCCGGGAAAAATTTATCGATCGTGTGTGGGACTGGAAGGCGGAATCAGGCGGCACCATCACCCGCCAGCTCAGGCGCCTGGGCGCGTCGTGCGACTGGTCGCGTGAACGCTTTACCATGGACGAAGGCCTGAGTAAGGCCGTGCGCAAAGTATTTGTCGAATTGCACAAGCAAAACCTGATTTACCGCGACAAGCGGCTGGTCAACTGGGACCCCAAGCTGCATACGGCGATTTCCGACCTGGAAGTCGAACAGCGCGAGGTCACCGGAAAGATGTGGTATTTCAAATATCCCATCGAAGACCGCAAGGATGAATTCGTTACCATCGCCACCACCCGGCCGGAAACCATGTTAGGCGACGTCGCCATCGCCGTGCACCCGGACGACGCCCGCTATCGGGACCTGGTCGGCCGGAACTGCATCTTACCCATCGTCGGGCGCAAACTTCCGATCGTTGCCGATGAATACGCCGATCCGGAAAAGGGCAGCGGCGCCGTTAAGATGACCCCGGCGCACGACTTCCACGACTTCGAAGTCGGCCGGCGCCATAACCTGAAAATGGTCAACGTGCTGGATGGCGATGCGCGGCTGAATGAAAATGTGCCAGAACATTACCAAGGCATGGACCGTTTCGAGGCGCGAGAAAAAGTCATCGCAGAAATAGACTCTCTGGGCCTGTTGGAAAAGGTCGAGGATAACGAGATGACGATTCCCTACGGCGACCGGTCGGGTGTCATCATCGAGCCGTGGCTGATGGACCAATGGTTCGTCGATGCGGAACGTCTGGCCGGCCCCGCGATCACGGCGGTCGAGCAGGGGCGCACCAAATTCGTCCCGAAACAATGGGAAAACACCTATTACGAATGGATGCGCAATATCCAGCCGTGGTGCATTTCGCGGCAGATTTGGTGGGGCCATCAAATTCCCGCATGGTTCCTGCCAGATGGCGAAATTATCGTCGCTGAAACCGAGGAAGAAGCCCGGGCCATTGCCGAGAAGTCCTATGGTGAGTCCGTCGAACTGGTGCAGGACGAGGATGTCCTCGATACCTGGTTTTCCTCGGCGCTGTGGCCGTTCTCGACCCTCGGCTGGCCCGACCAGACGCCAGAACTGGATCGCTATTATGCGACCGATGTCTTGCTCACCGGGTTCGATATTATTTTCTTCTGGGTCGCCCGGATGATGATGATGGGCCTGCATTTCATGGATGAGGTGCCCTTTCACACGGTCTATATCCATGCCCTGGTGCGCGATGAGCAGGGTCAGAAAATGTCTAAGTCCAAGGGCAATGTCATGGACCCGTTGGAGCTGATCGACAAATTCGGCGCCGATGCGCTGCGTTTTACGTTGACGGCCTTGGCCGCCCAGGGCCGCGACGTCAAGCTTTCGGAAAGCCGCGTCGAGGGCTACCGGAATTTTTCCACCAAGCTGTGGAATGCGGCGCGTTTCTGCGAGATGTACGAATGCCGCCCGACCGAAGATTTTGATCCCGCAAGTGTTAAGGAAACGGTCAATCGCTGGATCATCGGCAAGTTGCGCGACGCCGAAGTCGCCACATCCGACGCCGTAAGCGCCTACCGCTTCAACGATATGGCCGGCGCGCTCTATCATTTCACCTGGGGCACGTTCTGTGACTGGTATGTGGAACTGGTGAAGCCTATTTTGAACGGCGACGGTGAAGCCGCCCGGGCCGAGACACGCGCCACGGCGGCCTGGGTGCTCGACCAGATTCTGCATTTGCTGCATCCGATCATGCCTTTCGTCACCGAAGAGTTGTGGCAGCAATTAAGCGACAAACGGGCCGGGCCATTGATAACGTCCGATTGGCCGGTGCTGGAGGAATCGCTGGTAGATGCGGACATCAACGCGGAAATGGACTGGGTGGTGCGCCTGATCAGCCAGGTGCGCACCGTGCGCTCGGAAATGAACGTTCCGGCCAAGGCCAAAATTCCGTTGTTGCTTAAAGACGCCGGAGACAAGGCGCGGTCTTTCATGGATAGCCACCGAGACCTGATTAAACGCCTGGCCCGGCTGGAAAGCCTCGGCCTTCTCGATGGCGAGGTGCCGAAGGGCGCTGTGCAGGACGTAATCGACGAAGCCACCATCGTCATACCCATTGCCGACGTCATCGACCTCGGCTTGGAGAAAGCGCGCCTGGAAAAAGAAATCGCCAAGTTGGACGGCGAAGTCAAACGGTTCCAGGGCAAGCTGGCGAACGAGAAATTCGTCGCCAACGCGCCCGAAGCCGTGGTTGAAACCGAACGTGGACGCCTGGAAGACGCCTGTCAGGCCCGCGATAAAATGAACGAGGCGCTCGGGCGCCTAACGGCTGTGGGGTAGAGATATGATTGAACTGGGATCCTTGGATGAACAGACCCGTGAAATGATCGAGAGCGTGATCGCCATCGTCGTCGAATACGGCGTCGATATCGTTGGCGCCATCACCTTGCTGATCATCGGCTGGATGATTGCCGGATGGGTGCGGCGCGGCGTGCGCCATGCGCTTGATCGAATCCCGCGCATGGACGAAACCCTAAAACCGTTCCTGGCCAAGCTGGTTTGGTACCTGATCATGATTTTCGTCCTGGTTGCGGTGCTCAACCAGTTCGGAGTCCAAACCACCTCCCTCATCGCTGTCCTCGGCGCCGCCGGTCTGGCCATCGGCCTCGCCCTGCAAGGGACGCTGGCCAATGTCGCCAGCGGCGTCATGCTGTTGTTTCTCAGGCCGTTCAACCTCGGAGATTACGTGGACGCCGGCGGAATTGCCGGCACGGTGGTGGAAATCGGCCTGTTCAACACCGAGATCAAGATTAACATCGGGCTATGCCTGATCGTGCCCAATTCAACAATCTGGACCAGCCCGATCACCAACTATTCGCGCAACTCGACCCGGCGCTTCGATATCCCGGTCGGTATCAGCTACGACGACGATGTGGACGGCGCCCTTACCCTGCTCGAAGGCTTGCTGGACGGCGACGACCGGGTGCTCAAGGACCCGGAACGGCTGGTCAAGGTCAAGGAACTGGGCGACAGCGCCGTGATCATCAATCTGCGCGCCTGGACCAAATCGGGGGATTATTGGGCCACCGTCTGGGACCTCAACAAAGCCACCGTGATCGATCTCCAGGCGGCGGGTTATTCAATCCCGTTTCCCCAGCGCGAGGTGCATATCGTGTCGGGCGGTGACAGTTAGCTCCAGTTACCATGAAAAATATTTTCTTACTGTTAGCCGTTGCGTTCTGGGCGTTGCCCGTCCGGGCCCAGGAATTGCCCATCTTCGACACCCACATGCATTATTCCCAAAACATCTGGGAGGTGTATTCCCCGCCTAAAATATTTAAAAAGATGGACAGGGCCAACATCTCCCGGGCGCTGGTGTCATCGACGCCGGACGACGGCACCATGAAGCTTTTCGAATTCGCGCCGGAGCGTGTCGTCCCCGGGTTTCGTCCGTACCGAGAACGCGGAGATATGTCCGACTGGTATGAAAACCGGGACTTAGTGAGCTATACCAAGACCCGGTTGGCCTCAGGCCATCACAAGGCGTTCGGCGAATTTCATCTGTATCTGCCGAAAAACGTCGAGACGCCGGAAATGGCCGAATACCTGGATATAGCAATTAAAGGGGGCCTGATATTGCAGCCCCATTCAGACGCGGACGTCGTCGAAGTCCTGTTCAAAAAACGCCCGCAGTTGAAAATTCTCTGGGCCCATGCCGGATTTTCCGAACCGGCCCCGGTTGTCGCCCGAATGTTGGATCGCTATCCCAATTTATGGGCGGAATTATCCTACCGAGCGGTTCACATCCTGCCTGACGATACATTGGACCCGGAATGGAAAGCGCTTTTGATCCGTCATGCCGGTCGTTTCACCATCGGTTCCGACACCTGGGAGGTCGACCGCTGGCACGGCTATCAGGGCCTGATTGACGAACACCGGGAATGGCTCAGGCTGCTGCCGGCCGACGTGGCCGGGAAAATTGCCTACGGGAACGCCGAAATCTTGTTCGGAAAGAGCCCCCGCCGGTAACGAATTAGTAACGCCCCTGGTGTTAATTGAAGCTGGCTCAATAGGCCAAGGGGAGTTTCCGTGAGCGAAGATTTCCAAGTTCCCGAGTTGTCCGACGAACCGTCGCCCGATGAGCGCGCCGAGTACGTCATTCTTCGCCTGGAGCAGTTTATCCGCGAAGGCCGCACATTCGCCGAAGGTATGTCGTTCAAGATATGGCAGTCCATGGCCAAGGTCGAAATCGCCATCGCCGAGGCTGAACTGGGCCAACAATAAAAAGAAGCCGTCACCAAACGGCTGTTGTTCACCTTTACCGGCGCGCTGGTGACGGTCGGCTTCTGGGGCACGGCAGTCAGCCTGCACAAGGTCGGCTATCTGGCCGGCGGCATCGTTTGCGGACTGGCCGGGTTGGCGTTGATGGGGATCGCCGGGGAATGGCGCTTCCGCAAATGGAATAAAAACCGCAAAGCCAGCAAACACCGCAAGTCCCTGGCCCATATCGAATCCATCAACCGCCGCATCAAGCGCCTCGAGGGCGAGTTGGAAAAAGAAGAAAAGAATCTGAAGGAAAAGATCAAGAAGATCGCCGGCGCGGCGTGGTAAATCCTCTATCGTCCCTTAAATCACCACTTCCAATGCCGCGATCAGGCGGTCGACTTCTTCCATAGTATTGTAATGCACCATGGAGGCGCGCAACACGCCGTCGTTGGTGTCGGGGATACCTAGCGCCTGGAGCAGCCTTGGCGCGTAGAAATTGCCCTGGCCGATAGCGACGCCCGACGGCGTCATCAGGGCCGAGATTTCGGCCGAGGAGCGGCCCTTGACGGTGAAGGAAAAGACCGGGGCCCGGAGGGCTACCTCTCCCGTCTTGGGCCCAAGCAGACGGACATTGGGCTTGGACGTCAAATAATCGGCAAAGCGCGCGGCGAGGGTTTCCTCGTGGTCCCCCATCAAGGTGAACATCGCATCGACACGGGCTTTGAACGTATTGGGGGGCTGGTTGAGATGGTGGGCGGCTAGGGTTTCAAAATAATCGGCTATGCCGCTCAGCGCCGCGGTGAATTCGTGGCTCGGGCCGCCGGGGTTTAATTTCAGCGGAATCCGGCCGTCCAGGAAATAATGGTTCTGTACAGGCGCGCGCTCTATGTGTTCGCGTTTGGCGTACAAAAGCCCCAGGTGGGGGCCATACATCTTGTAGAGGCTGAGCAGATAGAAATCCACGTCCAGCGCTTTGACGTCCACCGACCGGTGCGGAACATGGGCGACCCCATCGACACAAACCATGGCTCCGGCATCATGGACTTGGTCGGTGATGCCGGCGACATCGGTGCCGCCGCCCAGAATGTTGGAGCAATGGCTGAAGCACACCAGCCGCGTTTTATCGCTTAAAAGGGCGTCCAGGCTCTCGGGCTTGAGCGTCTCGGTGTCCGGGTTTACGGCCCATTCGCGGATTACCATTCCCCGCTCGGCCAGTCGGCGCCATGCCCCGATGTTGGCTTCATGGTCCAGGTTGGTGACGATAATTTCGTCGCCGGGCGCAAACAGGCCGCCCAGGGCCTGAGCCAGCACATAGACGTTCATGCTTGTTGACGGGCCGATGATGACCTCGTCGGGCCCGGCGCCGATCATCTCGGATATCAGCCGTTGGCCTTCATTGATGCGTCTCTCCGCCATGGCCGAGGCTTCATAGTCGGCGCCGGGCTGGACCTGGGTTTCGCGCATATAGGCGGTGACACGCCCGATCACGCTTTCCGGCACGTATGAGCCACCGGCGTTCTCGAAAAACGCCCGCTCCCAACACGGGTCGGGGTAAAGTCCACGGACAAAGTCCAGGTTTAGAGACACGATTATGCGTAGGTGGCGATGGCCATGACCAGTTCCGCAACTTTGTCCTGGTCATCGTTGAATTTGAGGCCGGTGTCGGGTTTGCGGCACCAGCGGACTTCCATGTCGTAGAAGCCGAAAGGGTCAATTTCCAGGGTCATTTTTTCGCCCGATTTCAAGGGCTTGGAAACACGGACCTGGGCGCCGCCGAAGGAAATATTAATAATCTCGCAGGCGACCTTTTGCTCCCCAATCAACAGGTTGGCGGCGAACAGAACGTCTTTGCGGTCAAGGGCCCGTTCAACGTTGGGGTCGCTGGTCTGGCTCATCGCTGTCTTCTCCTGCCTTTGGGCCTACAGGTTACACCTCTAGATATCGGCGTAAATATGTTTTTCCTTAGCCGCGCCCGGATGGGTAATGGCCCCATAGCGGGCCTGGCCGACGGTCTGGGCATATTTCCAAAGTGCGCCGGACTGGTAATCGTTCTTGTGCGGCTTCCACGCCTTACGGCGTTTTCCCCATTCGTCGTCACTCAGGTCAACGTCGATGGTGCCCTTTTCCGCGTCGATGGTGATGATGTCCCCGTCTTTCAACAGCCCGATTGGACCGCCGGTGGCGGCTTCCGGGTTGACGTGGCCGACGCAGAACCCGCGTGTTGCGCCGGAAAAACGAGCATCGGTGATCAACGCTACCTTTTCGCCCATGCCCTGGCCGTAGATTGCCGCCGTGGTCGACAGCATCTCGCGCATGCCGGGTCCACCACGTGGGCCTTCATTGCGGATTACTAGGACGTCGCCTTCGGAATAACGTTTTTTGTCAACAGCATCAAAACAATCCTCCTCGCATTCAAAGATTCGGGCTGGGCCTGTATGTTGGAGTATTTTCATGCCGGCAATCTTAACGATAGCACCGTCTG
>Ga0114996_10009401_pt1 | contig 10718 bp, 3 predicted proteins | sample ArcticOcean_MG_C_4_FD_87039 | JGI IMG/M metagenome (GOLD analysis project Ga0114996, IMG submission 87039) | Marine microbial communities from western Arctic Ocean - ArcticOcean_MG_CB4_134 | ecosystem: Environmental > Aquatic > Marine > Oceanic | place: Arctic Ocean: Canada Basin | collected... | reverse complement strand
TTACGATCAGTGAATAATCAGGACGTCGCCCCAGGGCTGTATGTTTTTACATTGGATGCAGAGTCCGGTTCATCTAGAAAAAAAGAGTGCAGCCACATCGGAAAATTTGCAATTGTGAGGTAAAAGATTAAAGGTTATTAATGAAAAAAGTAATATACATATTATTTAGTTTTATCATTGCTCAGAATCCCATTTCTGACGCTGGGGACAATCAGGTCGTTCAGCTTGGCCAGGAGGTGCAGCTTGACGGCTCAAATTCACATGATTTAGATGGGAGTATTACAACGTATAATTGGTCAAGCGCTGATGATATTACATTAACCGCTTCATCTACATCAACCCCAACCTTCACCGCTCCGGATAATCTTGGTACGCTTACCTTTAGTCTAACTGTTACGGATGATGAGGGTAATGAGTCAGAGGCCTATCCATCGAATGATATTTTTATTTCAGAGTACGGTGAGGGAAGCTCGCCGCATCAGTATATCGAACTTTACAATGGAACCTCAGAGAGTATAGATCTAACTGACTATGAAATTTGGCTTATTAAAGGAGGCAGTAGCATGAGCTGGGATGAGCCTGATCGTCTGCTTGTATTTAATAAAGATGGCTCCAGCGACGTTGACCTAGATCCAGACTTTGATGATACGGAAAGCGTGAATGTCTCTGACCTTGACTCTGGAGAAACCTTGATGATACTTAGGCAGGGTCAGGGTGAGGAATTTGATTTTATTGGATTAAATTTTGTTGTTTTTGGAGGCTTTTCTCAGCTTGGAGGTGATGATGCCGTTGCGCTTAAAAAATGCAGTGAAGGGCACTGTGAAAATATTGATCAAGTTGGAGAGGAAACAGACCCCGGCACGGCATGGGAGGTTGCTGGCGTTTCAAATGCAACTAAAAATCACACACTAGTAAGAAGGGGTATAGTCGTTAATGGGAATACAGATTGGACTGCGTCTGCTTTATCAGAGTGGGATGTTTATGATGAGGATACCTTTGAGGATGTATTTAATCATAACTGCACCTCATGTGATGATGAGGTTGTCATCTACGTTTCAAGTCCACCCACTGCGAACCCATCTTATATTACCGATGGGTTGCTACTAGATTCAGATGGAGAGATATGTGATACAGAGATTACCCTTGATGCCTCCTCATCAACAACTCTGACTGGGGATATTAGCTATCAGTGGACAGATAGCAACAATCTACTAGATGCTGATGATCTAACAAAAAAACAGCCAAGCTTTAGTACCGTTGGAGTTACCTCTGGAAGCTATGAATTTAGCTTAGTAGTTTTTGATGGATTACTCTACTCCACAGAAAGTACAATAAGCGTTCTCATCGCTGACAATTTGTGTCCACATGCAAGCTCAAGTGTAGTATTGTTATCTGAAGAAGAGTGGGTTGAGCAATACCCCTCGCTTGTTTTATTTGATAATGAAAATTTTTCAGATGTAGGAAATGGTATTTGGGATGAGGGAGAAACCTTCTATGATGTTGGTGACTTTACTTACACTGAGGGAGAGGACTATGTCGATGTTAATCAAAATGGCCAATGGAATGAGAGTGAGCCCTTTGTTGATGTTGGAGATGGAGAGTATACAGAGGAGGAGCAATTTGATGACCTAGGAAATGGCCTTTACGATGAGGGGGAAGAGTTTGTTGATATGAATGGAAATGGAGAGTGGGACGACTCCCAGGTTGTATATCTATCAGGATTGGGCTCTATTGATCCAGATGGAAACGGTTTAAGTTATTCATGGAATGAGATATCAGGACTCCTTGAAGAGAATGGGATGACCAGTGTTGAGGATGATGGGTCTGTCATTAGTTTCATTAGACCAGATTTTGGGAATGGAGAAAATGGTGAGCTACAATTCACACTGTCTGTGGACGATGGTTCAGAGGTATCGTTGCTCGATACGCTTACCGTTAGATTTGGAACACCAAGCAAACCAATTACCCCACTTTTATCTACAAGATCAGAGCACCAGATGGTGATTTTAAGCTGGGACTCTTCTTCTGAGGAATCAGAGGATTATTTAACTGGATACTTTGAATTTGAAGGCTATAGGCTTTATAAGAGTATAGATGGCGGAGAGACATGGGGGGGTGACAGTGATAAGATATATGACAACACAGGCACGTTCATTGGCTATAAGCCATTTCGGCAGTGGGATTTATATCAAGAGGAAGATGAGGCGCACTGCAACTATTCAAGCGGATACTGCACAGAAAACAATAGAAACATTGATGTATCTGGCTATGATCCATACTCCTACTGGATTAATATTGGAGAGAATAGTGGGCTAAGATACGCTTTTGCTGACACATCGGTTGTTGATGGCGTTGAATATACATATGCACTCACCTCATATGATACTGGAGTTTGGACAACATATGAAGACCCGGCATCAGGTGAGATACTGTGGTATGATTCCAATCCAAATGAGTTTATTGATGTAGATGGCAATGGCTTTGCAACAATGGAATCGGAGATTGATACAGAAACAGGAAGGAATTTTATTACAATCACTCCGGGCTATTATGCGGGAAATATAGATTTTCCAGATCCATCAGACACAGATATTGTTTTCACAGCAGACTCCTCAAACTATGGAAATGCTCTTGTTGAGTATGAGCTTGTCAACTTAGATGAGCTAGAGCCGATTGAAATTTTATTTGAAATACAAGCAGATGAGGAAGATTATAATAACTTTGAGGGGTTGTCAACAAAGGACCCAAGGTTGTATGCATACTATCTATCAGAGGATGGCTCAGCGCAAGAGTCAGCCAATATTCCATATGCAGGATTATTAAATTCCGAAATAGATTCACTCCTAGATCTCCCAGGCACATACATTGATACAGATGCCAATATGATTGTGCAACCAGTTTACGTGGTTGAGGATATGGGAATAATGTATATAGATGATTTGGGAAATTCCCAAAACTTTACAGATTTCCTTTCAGGGGCAAGGATGATGTTCACTAATCCATGGAGAGAGTATGGCCACTCAGTCGATATTTTTAATATAAGCGACCTTGATAATATAATATTCTATGAAGGAACAGGATCAGATTATTATGCGCCAATTATTGGTGAGAACTATCTTCCTAATAATGATGATGAAAAATTATCAAGAAGAATAAACTATAATTTAAAATTCAATTATGATAACACTCAAACGACCTTCAACAATAGGCCACCATACAGATACCAAATTGAATTTAGTAAGATTGCAGAACATGAAGCGTTAGAGGTGCTTCAAGAGGCAAGCGCAAGCACTGACTATAGCTGCCAAAACTCAGAAACAAATACAATGCTACCATTTAGAGTAAAGAATTTAACAACTGGTGAGTATGTGGGGCTTCGTCATGTGGATCAAGGTTTCAATAATGGAGGAGATGCTGATCAGCCTCTCTATGCACCCGCGGGTGGCTGTGAAGACGAGGGCTTTGACAACTATGTGGGGGATTGTGATTGCGTGTGGACGATGTACGAGGATGTAATTTTTGTCGAAGACATTGTGACAACAAAGTACAATACAGATCCACACCCAGAGATTACCTACTCATTAGAATTGAGCTATGACTTCTTTGTACTAATTAATTTTTTAAATGCAGACCCATGGAATGAGAACTTTGCATATGATGAGGGGAAACATGTTATTTACGGGCAAACCAAGTGGCTGGCAACTACAGATATAAATCCTGGAGTTGTCCCTGGAGCATCATACGATCCAGACAATGATGGGGATGATGATGGGAATCCATGGCAGGCAGTTTATCCCTGGAGTGGATTTGACACAGATGAAATTAGTCTTATTATTGAGCCATGGACATGGTTCTCTGATGGGGATAGATGGACGGCAGATTTAAGCATGCTGGGCGTTGAAACAAGTGTAGATGAGGCCATACTAAGCGAGGTTACGGTTAGTCCGAATCCTTATCTTAGACACTCTGCGTACAACGAGTCGAGCGGTGAGCATAAGTTGAAATTCAGCAAGCTTCCAACGGAGTGTGAGATTAATATTTTTACCACTTCAGGGGAGAGGGTTCGAACAATTCAGTTTCAAGATAGCGGCTACTATGGAAATTACTTTTGGGATCAAAAAAATAAGCATGGAGATACCGTTGCGCCTGGCTTGTATATATATACGATTGAAGATAAAAATTACAATAATAAACATATGGGCAAGTTTGCCATAGTGAGGTAGAATATGTCATCAAAAATAAGATTATTAATAATACTGTCATTAGCGTTAGGGCCATTATCCGCAGAATTTAGAAATATCCCTGATATTGTAACTAAGGTCGGGACCTGTGCGGGAAATTGGCTGAAACTTGAGACTGGGACCAGGGCAATTGGAATGGGCGGAGCACACGTGGCCGCGGGCAATGGAATTTATGCGGCGCCGTACAACCCGGCATCAATAGGATTCATCAAGGGATCCGACACATTCTTTTCAAGGTCTAATTATGTTGCAGGGATTACCCACAATGTTCTTGGGTATGCAACCCAATTAAATGAATCAGATTTTGTTGGGCTGCATTTATTTTACATGGACTCCGGAGAGATGAATGTGACGACTGTTGAAAATCCAAATGGATTTGGTGAAACGTTCAAAGTAACTGGCTTTAGTCTAAGGGGAATCTACACTAAGACGCTAACAGATCGTTTGAAAATTGGATTTGCAATTAAATATATAAGAGAGCAAATATACACGACCTACATGCAGAGCTTTGTCGTTGATTTGGGGTCTAATTTTGATACGGGTATCTATGGAATGGTTCTGGGTATGTCGGTGAGCAACTTTGGTCCGCAAGTTCAATATAAAGGTGAGGGGCTAGAAATTGTGGTTGATCCTGATTTAGATCCAGATGAAAAATTATCAAGGATCACAGAGAAGTTCAGTCTTCCTTTAACATTTCGCCTTGGATTAAAAAATGATATCATTGGACCGAATTCAGAATTCTTTAATTTAGGTGAAACGCATAAGCTTACTCTTGTGATTGATGGAATTAATGCTTTGGATTACACCGTCTATGGGACCATGGGGATGGAATACTCATGGAACAATATGGCCTTCATGAGACTTGGAGCCCACCTGGGCCACGACACAGCTGGGATAAGCGTGGGAGCCGGGTTAAACTATAATAAAATAAGTTTAGATTGCGCCTACGTAGATTATGGTGTCTTAAACTCAACGTTCCAGGTTGGCCTTGGATTGGGCTTCTAACTAGTTGTTACATTTTATTATACAAAATTAGATTTTTTTTTCGTAAAATATCGGTGGATGATATTTTTTCTATAACTATCAATGAAAGGAAGGCGGCATGAAGTATTTTTCAGCTATTTTCTGCACTTCTTTAATTTTACTATCTTTAGGATTTGCTAAGGATGTTGAATTAGGAAAAGAGGTACAGACTTCAATTATATACAATTCTCAGGTTTATGATTTAAACGATAGCCCTACACACCAAGATCCAAATCAAAGTAGAGAGCAGATTGATTTAATTCTTGAAGATTTTGAAACAACAGCAGGTGATTGGAATCCATCTGAGGGGTGGACAACAAACACAACTGAATATCATAGTGAAACAACAAGCTATCATTCAGCGGATTATCTCCCAACGGATGATGCTGGCGAGCCCACATATAAAAGCTGGGACCTATTCTCTCCTCTATATACGCTAGATGAGGTGGGTGATGGGGAGACTATGCATTTTGATTTTTGGCTGAACCTTGATTTGCCAGGCGCAGAGTGCGATGGCGATAGTTTTCTAGATGATTACTACGGCGTATCGATACTAGACATTGAATCACTCGCCTGGCACACCAGTGACTACAACTCAACCGATGGGCCTAGCTGGTTCTGTGGTTTTGAGGATATTGGGAATGGATCCCCAGGCTATTTAGATGCGTGGGTCCAGTACCTTGACACCCCTTCATTTACCGTTTCTGACGGTGGATCGTTAGCGGCGGATTTGTGGTGGGGGATAGAAGACCCCGCTGGCGCCGTGGTTGCGGGAACATGTACAGATGGATGGGATCAGGCAAACGTTCAAATTTCAGTTGATGGTGGCGCGACATTCAGCATGCTTGAATCTAACGATTATCCCTACGATTTTGGCTGTGGATATGGAATGGTATACAATGGCCTTGACTGTCAAGTTTCTGGTGATTGCCCTGGATGGGGCGGATATTCACCGGGTCTTTCTGGATGGAATAACGTTAGTTTTGATTTAGCCGCATTTGCAGGTCAAGATGCGATTGTAAGATTTGCATTTTACTCTGACCCTGCATACAGCTCAATAGATGAGCCAGCGGCGACCGGCTTCCAGGTCGATAACATTGTCGTTTCTGATGGCGCGTTTAGTGATACCGCGGACGATGAAGATGCGATGGCTGTATCTGGCGCGGTTTGGGTGGATCAGTTCTATGATTACTGGGACGATGGGTCAACATACGATCCAAGGCCTGGTAGTCTTGGATGGGAGCAGTATGTTCCAGGTCTTCCATTTAATGGAAACGTATTCATGGATATCACCGATTTTGCGGGTAAGGATGTTATTTTCCGATTTCAGACTAGACTTGGAGAGCTAACGGGGCTTTGCGGTGAGGGTGAAGGAATGTTCATAGATGATTTTAGAGTATATAAAGAGTCAGGCGGAAGCTACCCAGCTCCAAGCGGCCTAATGGCTGAGTCTGGTGATTCTGAGGCGACCTTATCATGGGATGACATGAATGGCGCTGGAACCGATGATTTTGTATTTGATAATGACCCAGGTACTTGGGGTGGCATCCAGATGTCGACCTCAGGTTCAACTGGCTGGGCAGGTGAGCGAATTGATCTTGTTGGTGCATCAACAATCAACACAGTCTCTGTTCATTCAGGGGCAAATTCAGCTGGATCAGTTGTTACTCTAGGTGTTTTTGGTATGCTGGGATCACTGTTCAACAATGAGCCTATGCATACACAGGATGTGACATTAGCAGATGGGTGGAACACGGTTAACCTGGGAATTGGAATGGCTAATGGCTATATCATTGCCACGCAGTTTACCAATGTAGATGCAACAGATGATGGAGTATATGCTTCGGTTGATGAATCAGCTGCTCCCTCTACAAATAGCATGGTAATGACAGGCTGTTCGTGGGGTGATTGGATCGATGCAGGCGTAGCTGATGGTGAGTGGGGGATTCGTGCGAATATATCCTACGAAGGCGCTGGGGTTACTTACAATCTCTATAGAGATGGTGATCCAGCAGGGATTGCATCTGGTTTAGCCGCAGCTGTATACACAGACACTGGCCTTGAAAATAATACAGAGTACTACTATGAGGTAACTGCAACATATGGAGATGGGACGGAGAGTGACTATTCTGATGTCGTGCATGTAACACCATTCTCCAATACGGTGCACGAGGTGGCCAATGACGATGGAACCGCAGAGGCGTCAATTAATGCGGGATCTGGGAACGCGTTGGCGGCGAAATACACAGCATGCTCTAATGGTGAGCTTCTCAATAGATTCAAGTGGTACCAAACAGAGGATGCCGGCGCATTTTATATTAAAGTCTACGCCGATGATGGCGGAGTGCCAGGGGATGAATTGCTTAGTCAGGTTGTCGCTGGTGGCCTAGTTGCCGGATGGAACGAGTATGATCTTTTGGATAATGCTTTTACAATATCTGGTGATTTCTGGCTTGGAATCAAAGAGTTCAGCTCAACCCGACCAATTGGGCTTGATACAGACTCAAACGCAGGCGCATCTCAGGAAAATTCATCTGGAAGTTGGGCTGGTGTAGATGGAAATATCATGATAAGAGCCCTTCTTGATGAGGTGGCTTGCTCAGGTGAGCCCGAGTGCACCCCCGGAGACACCAATGACGATGGCGGAATTGATGTGCTTGACGTAGTTGCAGTCGTTAACTATATTATTGGAAATTCTGATTCAGTAGACTGCGCTGATATGAATGGCGATGATGGGGTTGACGTGCTTGATGTGGTTGCAATGGTCAATATGATTATCAATTAATTTGATAATTTTGAAGTGACATTATTTTTTTAAAGGGGCTTCTTTTAAGCAGCCCCTTTATTGAAAAAAAGTGGAATAAAAATATTGAAAAGGGCATTTAAAAATAGAAGTATGTATAATTTTTTTTCATTATAATAAAAATAATTTTTTTTAACTTTAACTCAAACTAAGGAGAAAATTATGAAACGTATTTTAATCTCTTTGCTAATTAGCATATTTGCATTTTCATTTATTTACGCAGAGGTAGCCACTAAGGGCCCTGTAAAAGCAGTAAAAATGCAAAAGTTAGACAGATCTAGGCTAGTAGAGAATGAGCCATCAATTGAGGCGAGAGGGCCTTCCTATTGGAATAAGCCATACAGCCACTCAAACAGAAATGGTGCTATTTCTACTTTAGTTGACTCCTCAGGAAATGGCTATGGAATGGTCGCTAGCGTGACAAGGCCAATAGACAGTAACGATGATGGGAATATGATTATGTCGTATAGACAGTATTGTGGGGCAGGAACAACTCATGGCCAGCTTGGTGGAGCCGTAACTGAAGATGGCGAGGAATGGGATGCCTTTTTTAATTTAAATGCCAATGGAAATCCACCCTGGGGTGGCGGAGAAGGAACTGGAAATGGCGGAGAAACAACTGCTCAGGCAAGATATCCAAGCGCATTGGCAAGTGAGGACTATCCATATGCACTTTGGAATGAGTACACTGGCATTGGCAATGGATATGGTGGCCAGCTGTACTACTCATACGGTGATTTAGGTTGGCCCTCTGGAGCAACAGGTTCATTTACCTATCCTGAGCTTGTAGATCTTCTATGGGATGAGTCAAAAGACCTTTGGACCGCGTCTCCTGATATGTTCTTTGATAGTAATGCAGGGATGTGGGCGGTTGCCGTAAGCGCAGCTGACTGGACAAGAAGCAATAACTATTACTTCCGGTCAGAGGTTGTGACTGATGAGGGCGCAATTATTATGGGTGAAGAGCAGATTGTTATTGATGAAGCAACTTGCTTAGTTGCTGGTGATGCATCAGGAAGTTTCAATACAGCCCCCATGATCAGCATTGCAGATAATGGCTACGGAGTTATGGGCATTATCGGTCTTTTCCCTGGAGGTGACGAGGGAACCAGTGAGATTTCAAATTATCATCAACCTATTTTCAAGGTAACTGATGATTTTGGGGTAACATGGCATGGGCCAGATGCTTCTGATGACTGCAGCTTTTATTATATAGGCGACGATTTGTTTGCAGATATGATTGGCGAGTGGGATGATGTCTATACAGATGAGTGTGGTGGATATGAATATTATATTACGGATTTTTGGTCATACTATGATTTCGACTACAAAGTCGATGCAAATGGAGATATTCACATCCTAATGTCCGTGATACCTTCTGATGATTACTATGTCTTCTGGATTGAGGGCGCTGGATGGTATCATTTTACAATTGATTCAGATTATTTAGATAATCCAGGTCAGGTCAACACAGAGACTGGCTGGAATTATTCGCAGGTTGCAGAGATGCAGGACACATGGATATTTAATGCGAATGATGGAGCAACTAACGTTTGGCAGACAATGGCAACGCTATCATTCTCTAAAGATAACTCAGATATTGTTTGGGTTGCTCTTGACAAGACCAATGACTATGCATGCGGCGAGCTTTTTGATGATTTTGGAAATGACGATCCATGTGATGACACATACACATACGACGGATTAAGTGAAGATCTATTTGTCTACAAGTCTACCGATGGCGGCTCAACATGGTGGAGCCCTCTAAACGCAAGCGATTCGATGGATGACCCCGGTGAGTATCCAGAAGATTGGAACGGAGAGTGCCCCACAGGCTTATTGTGGTGCGGACCAGAAGAGATGTATCCGCATGCCCCACAGTGGAGCTCTGATGATGCAATGTTCATAATGTATCAGATGCCCAACTGGGGATTCAATGAGATAGGAGACTTATTGGGCCCAGACCACATGAACAGGGTATATGGCGCGGTAGTTGAGGTTACCAGTGATACAGAGGAAGATCCAGCAGATTGCGATGAAGAGCCGCAAAGCTGGACAGCTGGCGATGTCAACAATGATGGCTCAATCAATGTCCTTGATATTCAGGGAATCATAGTTCATATTCTTGGAGCTGAGCTTGAGGGAAACTCGCTGCTGGCAGCTGATTATAACGAGGATGGGAATGTTGATGTTTTAGATATCCTTGCTATAGTTAATATTATTCTTAACCCTAGAGAGTTGGGTGAGAACGCAACTTCTGTTACATTTATTTTAGATGGGAATAGTCTTTCAATGAGCGCGGATGGCGTCGTGGGTGGATTTGAGATGACACTGTCGCATGATGTGGACTTCTCGATTGAATTGCTATCCGATACAATCCTAGAGGGTGTTTCAGCATATAAAACAGAAGGAAACACTACAAAGATTGTCATTATAACTCCAGAGAATGGTAAAGTTCTCGAATCTTCAAGTGCCTTTGAAGTAGTAGAGGTTATTGCTGCAACAACAGAGGGATACATCGCTACTAACATAGTGGCTCCAAGCGCGATTGCTATTGGAAGTGCGTATCCAAATCCTTTTAATCCATCAACATCATTCGAACTTAACGTTGGCCAATCTGGAGATGTTTCAGTAATGGTTTACAATGTTAA
>Ga0114996_10009400_pt1 | contig 10719 bp, 9 predicted proteins | sample ArcticOcean_MG_C_4_FD_87039 | JGI IMG/M metagenome (GOLD analysis project Ga0114996, IMG submission 87039) | Marine microbial communities from western Arctic Ocean - ArcticOcean_MG_CB4_134 | ecosystem: Environmental > Aquatic > Marine > Oceanic | place: Arctic Ocean: Canada Basin | collected... | reverse complement strand
TGCTGTCCACCTAAAGACGCCCGGATTGGTCCGTATCGATGGGCGGATTGAGCTGAACGGCGGGGACGGCGGCGATAGCCTGGGGGCGAGCAAGTACGACGATGGAACGTGTGGCAGCGACTGCACCGGGGGCTGCTTCGATGGCATCTGTTGGACGGCGAACGACGGCACGTGCTCATCGGACTGTCCTACAACCAAAGGTTGTCATGAAGGGGTTTGTTACAAGTCCATCGGAAGTTTTGGTGGCTCCGGGGGCGGCGGCAGCGGTGGTGCGTTGCGGATGCGGTCTGCCGGGTTGCGGGCCGACGGCACGCTGCAAGCCATTGGCGGCGGAACGGGGGCCCTCAATCAGAGCGGTGGCTGTTCTGTCGATCCCGATGACGAGAACCCCTTGCCAGGTCAGGGGCGGGGCGGCCTCGGCAGCGTGGGGCGATTTCGGATTGAAACCCTCACGGCCACCGGGTCCGTGCTGATTGGAGAGGGCAGCTTCTCGCGGGAAGCGCTCGAACCGACTTTTGGTACCTACGCCGAGAGTCTGTGGGTTGCTCTGGAGAGCGATAACTGTGTGCTCACGGCCATTGAAACGATAGGCGGCAGTCCGCTCGATATCGTGAACCTCCAAGTGGCCCCTGCGGATGTGGACGGCCAGGTGGACGAAAGCAACGCCAGTGGGTGGGCAGTGGATCCCGCTACGCTGCCTCCGGCGGCCTTTGTACGCTTTCGTATGCATCTCGCAAAATCGGGTGATTCGAACCCGGGCAGCGTGGTGGACGACGTGATCATCCACTATCGATACCCGGTCGAATAGGGGTCTTGTCGGACTGGGATCGCGCCCGTATAATCCGGCCGTTCATAAGAAGTGTGCAGGGTGAAATCCACGAGGAATGATCGCATGATTGGTGTAGCAGACGAGTTGAAGAAGCTGGCCGAGCTCCAAGAACAGGGAGTGCTTTCCACCCAGGAATTTGAAGACCAAAAGGAACGCCTTTTGCGTGAATATCCCGGAGCTTCCGTTCATGAAAGCGCTGACGAAGCGATGGCAAGCGATGCCTCCGAGGAGACCACGCTCGGCGGGGCTCCCTTTCAACGGTGGGGTTTCGTGCTGGTGGCTTTGTGTTTTGTGGTGGGGATCACGGTAGGACGCCACTGGGAAGCCAGCATGGAGAGCGGTAACGACCCAGCGACGGAGTGGCTTGCCAAGCACATGTCCACGTCTGCACAATCGGCTTCCGATTCCACCCCAGCCCCGCAGGCTGTGCAACCCACCCCAGCCCCACAGGCTGTGCAACCCACCCCCCTGCCGGCGGCACCGGTTCCGACACCCGCGCTGCCGCCCAAAGTGGCACCCAGACCACCGGTCGTGGCCCCTCCCAAAGCGCCCATCCCAGCTCCATCAATAACTCCATCGGCAGTCCCCAAGCCGGCAAAGCCGGACCAAGTGTGGCGCGTCACGGTGCGCGATGAGGATGCGCAGTTGGGTCCAAAAGACGCGCCGGCCACGGTGGTCTTGTTCTCCAATTTTGAGAACGCCACGTCCAAGGCGTTCGCGCCCAACGTACGACGACTCGTTAAAGAGTTCGGAAAGAAGGTCCGCGTCGTCTTCAAGCATAAGGTCATTCCGGGTAGCCCCGGCGCCATTCAAGCTTCTGAGGCCGCGTTGGCGGCAGGGGAGCAGGGCAAGTTCTGGGAGTTTCATGATCGGCTTTCCGTCAGCACGGGCTCTCTCTCTCAGGCGACGTTTGAAGCGATCGGCCAAGAAGTGGGCCTGAACACGAAGCGTTTTCAAAAGGCGCTGACGTCAGGGCGTTTCCGGGCCCAAGTGCTTCAGGATTCGTTGCTCGCCAATGGATTGGGTGCCCACAGCATGCCCAACATTTTGGTCAATGGTGTCCGAACGCGCGGTGAGAAATCGTATGACGTGATGAAGGCGTTGGTCGAAGAGCAATTGGCCAACCGTCCAAAAGGCAGGAGTTACGATGAGATCGTCGCGGCTGGAAAGGGCTTCGAGCAGTTGGGCCCTTCGGTGGGTGGATTCGACACCCAGGGCAGCGCCACTTTAGGGAAGGCAGGGGCTCGTGTGCAAGTGGTCGTGTTTGAGGACTTCCAATGACCGTTCTGCAAACGGGTGGGTCCATCCGTCAAGACGTTCCAAGCGCGATATCCGAACGATGTCCAGATCGTGTTCAAGCAATTTCCCTTGAGCAACATTCACGCCGACGCGCAGTTGGCCGCCGAGGCGTCCCTGGAAGCGGGCCGACAGGGGAAATTCTTGGAGTTCCACGACCGGTTATTCCTGGATCAAAAAGCCTTGGCTCGCCCTCACCTGGAACGCTACGCGGAGCAGCTCAAGTTGGATATGGTCGCTTTCAAGAAAGCCCTGGATGAGCGATCCCATCAGGCGGCTGTTTCCGCGGACCTTCGGGCGGGTCAACAAGCTGGCGTTCGCGCTACACCGACGCTCTTCATCAATGGCCGCAAGTATCAAGGTCCACGCGGGTATCCGCCGGAAGGGCTTGAGGCGGTCGGAATGGCGCATTTTGGTCTGAAGTGAGCGCAGGAAGAGAGGGCTCAGGGCAAGGCGGCCGTCACGGCGTCCAGGTTAATCCGCAGTAATCCACGATCCCGGACACCTGCCAGTAGGGTGTTGTGCGAGGGGGCGAGTACGACGTCCCACACGGTTTGTCCTCCCAGGCCCGCTTGGATCTCCAGCCACGTGTTTCCGTCATCCTTTGACACAGCCACCATCCCGGGGGTACCCGCCACGACGAGTCCCGAACTGCTCAGGGCTACGGCGGTGGATCGCACGGGCAGCACCCGCGTCCACGACAAGCCCCCGTCGGTGGATCGAGCCAGACCGTGGCGAGTGGCCGCAAAGAGTCGGTCGGGGTTGTTGGGACCGACCGCCATGTCCGCCACGGCCTTGGCGGGCAATCCTTCGTTTCGTTCCGCCCAATGCGTCCCTCGATTGTCGGACCGGAAGATCCCCATCGGCTCCGCAATCTCGGATGGGTTCATCCCGTGTACCTCGTCGGAAGCCAGGTAGACGATGCTGGGATCACTGGGCGCAACCACAATGGTGTTTATGGCCGATGCGGGGGTGTCCTCGTCGGGGAGCCCGTCCGTGATCGTGGCCCATGTATCGCCACCATCATCGGAGCGAAAGACATGCGCACCATCCAAGTCCAGGCCATTGACGGTGCCGGCCCTGCCTCCACCACCAGCTGCGCCTCCATCGGCCGGAGCCGTTCCGGCATAGATGGTTTGGTCCGGGGCCACCGCGAGGCCATGAAAGTGTCCACCCGCGATGAGGTCGAACCAAGTGGCGCCCTCGTCCTTGCTCCGATGGAGTCCAAAGGCGGTCGTCATGTACACCGTTCGTCCATTCCACGGCGCCACTTCGATCCGCATCGTGTAGTGCGAAGCCAGCGCCGGCAGGTGGGTGAACGTGGCCCCTAGATCATCGGAGCGAAACAATCCTCGTGAGCACATGGTGCCGACGTATACGGTGGTGGGTTCGGCGGGATCCACGGCCAACGCGTAGGCGTCGCGATCCTGATAACTGGTGCTCAGAGACGCCCAATTTTCTCCGCCATTGGTCGTCATGAAGGTGCCGGGCATGTCTTGTTTTTGTCCCTGGAAATGGGTGTGCTCTCCAGGCTTGAGGTTGAACCACCAATCGGCGGTTGCGCTCACAAAATGGTCGGGGTTCGTGGGAGACGCAGCGAGCGCGCCCGTGTCGATGTTGGTCACACCGTTGTTCCGGCTCTGCCAAGAGGCGCCGGCGTCTCGACTGAATGAAGATGCCTTTGTAGGTTCCGGCCAACACCGTGTCTGGATCGGCCTCGGACCATTCCAACACCGTGATGTCATCGTAGGTGAGGCCATCGTTTCGTTGGAGCCACGTGTCTCCGGAGTTATTGGAGTAGAAGAGCCCTTCGGTGGTCCCGGCCATCACGACGCCAGCGCTCCCGGGTTGGGTTGCGACGCTCATAGTGATGCCGGGCAGCGTACCGGTAGGCTCCCAGGCCTGACCCTCATTGATGGAGCGCCACACGCCTAGGGTGGTTCCCACGTACAGTGTATTGCTGCCGCCCCGGTCGATAACGAAGCTGGTGGCGTCCGGGTAGTCCGCATCGATCGCCTCCCAGTTGCTGCCACGGTCTGAGGACACGAGAAAACGACCTTCTGACGAGGCCGCGTAGAAACGCGTGGTGTCCAGCGGATCGGCGACCATGCCTTGGATGGTGGGGGCGTACCCTTCTTCAAATTCACCCAGGTCGAGCGGGGCGCCTGCGACGATGTCCCAAGAGAGCCCATGGTTGGTGCTGCGAATAATCTGTCCCAAGTTGTCTCCAATCAAAATGTGATCGGGAAACTCTGTGTCTAAGACGAGACTGGTGAGGTGCAAGCCCCGGTAGATGCGTTGCCATGTTTCTCCACCGTCTGCGGAACGCCATGCGCCCAGGGCGTTGTAGCCCGTGATGAGATACACGGTCTCGGGCTCTGTGCGAGAAAAGGTCATTGCCGCCGCGCCTCCACCGTTCATGACACCGGTCTGTGCAAAGTTCAGAGACGGATTCCCATGGACGGCGAGTCGGGTATCGTCGATGTGAACGATGGAGGCGGTAGCCGGTTCGATATAGACTACCTCGGTAGACGGGCGGCCCCATGGTTTTCCCGCTAGGGGGTGTTTCGGTCGGGGTCGGGACCACCCCACACGAGTCATCCAGTACGCACAACGCGATGTCGTGCTGGGCTCCCATGACCATAGACTCATCCACGCGCATGCGAATCGTTCGCGAGGCTGTGTTTTCATTGAGCGCCCCTTCCTGAATATCGATGTTCAATCGGCGCGGAGCGTCCAGCCCAAATGCAAAGGGGACGTCGCTGATGATCGCACCACTGGCGATTGGCGTGGTGCTGAGCACGAGTCGGTCGGCCTCCACACGGAGTGCGTAGCCTTCAAGCTCTTCTTGGAGACGCCCAATCGGGAGGGTGGCGTGACCGAACGGGCCGTGGGTGTGGCCCGCGTCGCCATGGCTGTGCCCCAGTCCGATATCGGCCACAATACTGCCGATGTTGGCGAGAAAGCCCACCGTGACGCTTCCTTCGACCAGGCGCACGTGAAGCGTGAGCTGAGGCTGTCGTAGATGCAGTGGGTGGATTGCAGAGCTGGGCCCATGGCCTTCTAGAACCTGTCCCTCTTCGGTCGCGAGAATGCGCCAACCGGGACCCAAGAACCGCCAGTCAGTCGTGGTGTCTTCGCTGTAGTCGTAGGCGACGACGACGACCCAGTCAGTGGTGGCTTGGGGCGTCTGCGTGCATGCCGAGCCTAGGAGCACCCCGGAAACTAGAGGTGTGATGACGATCTGACGGAGTGAAGCTTGCTGCACCGAAAAAGAATTCCAATCACCCATACTAAAGTCAAGAAGTCCTCCGGATTGGAAGGGACAGGCGTGGGAGAGAGCAGGAGAAGTCAGGGAGGCTATGGCTGTATTTGGGAGCGGAAGAAGGGCGCCGGGTACCGACCCTCACCGAGCCTACGGTTGGGACGAGAGGGAGGAGGGCATGACCCGGAGGGGGTCGGTACCCGGCTAGAGAGTCGCGATTAGAGATACTTGATCGCGATGCCTGTGGCGTGGAGCTTCTCGTGAGTGTGCTCGTTGCCTTTGTTGTCGATGTGGAATTCTTCGGTGTACCAGGTGTCCATCACGATGACAGCGTCGGCACCCAGCTTACGAACCTGGCGTTTCATTGTGCGGAGCACGTCGACCAACTCTGCGTTCCACTCGGTACCGGTGGCCGAGATGATCCCCACTTCTTCGTAGGGCAGGGTCGGTGAGGTGTTCATGTAGACGTTTACAATGGCGTTAGCCGGTTTGGGCGGATAGTAGTTGCCCGTGCGAATGGCCTCGCCCTGAAGACAACCCGCCATGACCGTCATCGTCAGCAGGAATGCAGTGAGAACAATTCGTTGGGTCCAGGTTCGTTTTGTCGCAGTCATGATCCACCTCCAAGTGCGTTCAGCCCAGTAGAAAAGCAACGGCCGTGCCAATCCATAACCTGCTGAAAACACACGGGTTCCTATTCTGTTGGCGGGGGGCCTGTGGCGTATGCACCACACCGATGATACGGGAACAACCCAGATTCGATCGGGTTAGGGCTGAATTGTCTTTTCGGCGGCTCGGAGCCGTACGGAGCGGGCTCTCGGATTGGTCGCGGCTTCGCTCTCATCACACCGGAGCGGTTTCTTGGTCAGCACGGTGAGAATCTTGTCGTGGCGGCCTTGGCGAAAGAGGTTCTTGACCAGACGGTCTTCGCCCGAATGGTAGCTGAGCACCACCAGTCGACCGCCCGGCACCAGGGCGTCAATGGCGTCGCGAACCCCCGCCTCCAGTCGTTCAAGTTCCCGATTGACCGCGATTCGGATGCCTTGAAAGGTGCGTCGCGCGGGATGGTGGCGACCTCCGCGATGGCGACCCAGAGCACGAAGAACGGCCCGAGTCAGGTCCTCCGTGGTTTGAATGGGCAAGGATTCCTTGATGACTCGCGCAATCCGGCCGGCAAAGCGTTCGTCGCCCAATTCGCGAAGCGCCCGCTCCAATTCGTCGCGAGTAATGTTGTTGAGCCACTCGGCGGCTGTTTCGCCGCTCGTTGTATCCATCCGCATGTCCAAGGGCCCGTCATGTCGATAACTGAAACCGCGTTCGGGGTCGTCCACCTGCATAGAGCTGAGCCCCGCATCGATCAGGATCGCGCGCGGTGCCGGCCACTCCGCTTCGGACACTTCTGTTGCCAGGTTGCCCAAGTCGCCTTGACGTAACGTGGCGGGCAGATGGGAGGCGGTCTCAATGGCGACCGGATCGCCATCCAGGCCAAAGGCGTTTGTGTGGGGTGGTGCTTGGTTTAAGAAGGCAGCCAGGTGGCCGCCAGCGCCGAGGGTGAGATCCCAGTACGGTCCTCCCTCCTGTGGACACAGGAACTCCATGACCGCTTCGACCATCACGGGGATGTGGGGCGGAGCGGACGGCATGGTGTCGTCCGAGGACATCATGAAATGGACCTACTTGAAGCTGATGAGCTCAACGTCGAATACGAGCATCCCTGCGGGAGCGCCCGGTCGTCCGCGATACGCCAAGTCCTGCGGAATCCACAGGCGACGCTTCTCGCCGGGTACCATCAACTGCAGACCTTCTGTCCAACCCGCGATGACTTGCTTGAGTCCGAAAGAGATGGGTTGGCCACGAGAGACCGAACTGTCAAACATCTTGCCGTCGGTGGTCCAGCCTGTGTAGTGGACTGTGACCGTGTTGTCGGCGGTGGGATGATCGTTTCCGGCGCCGGCTTTCAGTACTTTACTGGCCAGTCCCGAGGGGGTCTTTCCAGCATCCTTGGGGGGCGCTGCCACGTCCGATGGTGCCGGAATGGCCGCTTTCTCTTGTCCTTTTCCTTTTCCACTCCGTTGGAGTTTGCGGGTGCAGTCCATGATGTCCATGAAGGACTTTCCGGTGACAAAACATTGTACCGTGCCCGCCGGTTGCTGCTGGTACTGTTCAAGCCAACGGTCCTTGTTCTTCGAGAGCCCCTCTTGCATAGTCGCGAACGACGCCGCTTGCTTTTTGGCGTTCTCATCGGACTTGTCGCTCGTCAAGCGCGCAGCTTCATTCTTAAGTTGGGTGAGCATATTGGCAAAGCCTTTGGCGCAATCGTCTGAAGAGGCTGTGGGCACCGCTTCTTTCTGTTTCGCCTCGTTCGCTTTGTCATTAGCCGCGGCCTCTGTGGGCTTGGCTTCTGTGGGCTTGGCTTCTGTGGGCTTGGCTTCTTGACCTCGAGCTGACGCAGGCATCGTCTTGCGTTTGCCGCTCAAGTCATCCGTCTTCTCAGCGCCCTCTTCTTTCGCGATAGGCTGGTCGGTGCCGGCGGCGGCTACGGGCTCTGCTGACGCATTTCCGGTCACGTTTGACGTGTTTTCGGTCGCGTTCGGCGGAGTCGCTTGCTTGTCTTGTTTTTCCGATTTGGATTCGCTGCATCCAAAGATGAGCGAAACCGACAATAGAGTTCCAATAAAGATATGCTTCGTTTTCATGGCGCGCATCCTGCCCCATTCGGTCGAGCAGTGCAAGGATTGGTTCCATTCAATCCTGCACCTTCTTCATAGACGCGCTCCAAAGCGGCGGTAGCTTCCCCGCGTTTGAACGCGTGCTTGGGTACAACGGGCTGTCCCAGACATTCGTCCAGCGCATTGGACAATGCGGCCACATCACCCATGGCTACGAGTCCGGGTCCCGGATGCCATTCTCGAATCCCTCCGCTGTCGTACGCCACAACAGGCACCTGAAAGGTCAGCGCTTCGATACCCACGATTCCAAAGGGTTCCTGCCAGCGGGAGGGGATCAGCAGCGCCTGCGCGCGGCGATACCAGGCTGCCAGTTGTTCGTGGTTGACCCATCCGGTGACCTGCAGCCCCTGGCTTTCGATGACGTCACGCAGCGGGCCGTCCCCCACAAACACAAGGGGCAGAGTCGTGTCGGCCTCTCTCCACGCGTCGATGGCGTCCTGAATACCCTTGGATTCGACCAGTCGACCGACGACAAGCACGCAGGGCGCGCCGTCGGCGGGTGTGTTTGTGGCTTTGAGCTCGTGCACAAAGGGTGGGATCACGTGGATACGTTCTGGGGGAACGCCGACGAGGATCAACTCATCGCGCATGTACTGGGACAACACTGTAATCGCCGCCATGTTCTGTACAGCGGCCAATCGTTCTTCCGTCAAGGCCAGAATGTCCGTGAAATAGGCATCGTCATCGAAGCAGGCGCGACATTGATCGCCGCCCATGCGTTTTCGACACACGGTGCCATCGGCCATCCACTTACCTCGGCCGGGACAGAAGCTGCGGTGGTCTTGAATGGTCATGACCGCTCCGCGTTGAGCCGCCCACTGGAGCACCCTTGGATTGACGACGTTGTGTACATGAATAACATCCGGGCACAGTTCGTCGACCAGGGGGATGAGATCGCAGGGTTTGGCTTGTCGGGCATCCAGCCCGGTCACCACGTGTACAGGGCACATCGCCACACCGCTTGCATCTCGGCGACCCACAGCCAAGGCCACCGATTCTTTGGGGGATTGTGCGTCGATGACACCGGCCAGGTGCCAGTCTGCACCGCCCCGTCGGCTCAATCGGTCCGTCAAATGCAGTATGGTTCGAGAGGTCATTTTCGATAGGCTCTGAGGAAAAACTCACTCTGTGTCGTTGCGAATCAGCGGCGGTAATGGTAGTTCATTTCTACACAAGAGGAAAATCGGCGAGGCGTTCGGATGCGAGGGAGGACCGCGGGATGACCGAGAAAGTATCGATTAATATTGCGGGCAATCCATTGGATCTCGACACGGTTGTGGGGAGCGAGGGCGAGCGGGGCATCGCCATTAAGCCGGTGCGTGGAACCACCGGTCACATCATGTTGGACCCCGGGTATGGAAACACGGGATCCTGCACCAGTGACATTACCTACATCGACGGTGAAAACGGCATCTTACGCTACCGGGGCTATCCCATCGAGCAGCTTGCCGCCGGGTCCACGTTCACGGAGGTGTCCTATTTACTGACCGAAGGGCGTCTACCCAGCTCGTCGGAGCTCGAAGATTGGGACCAGCAGCTCACCATTCACAGCTTGCTTCACGAAGACATCAAACGCATGTTCATGGCGTTTCCTCCCAACGCCCATCCCATGGCGATCTTGTCGGCTGTCGTGTGCGCGCTGTCGACGTTTTATCCCGATTCGCAAGATCCTGTGAATCCGGATGATGTTCGAATGAGCACCATCCGTTTGTTGGCCAAATTACCCACCATTGCGGCGTTTAGTTACAAGCAATCACGGGGCGAAGCCTACATGTATCCAGAAAATGCGTTGAGCTATTCAGCGCGTCTGCTCAAGATGATGTTTGGGTATCGCACGGAACCTTTTGTCATCAATGAGGAGAATGTGCGGGTGCTGGACCAATTGCTCGTCCTGCATGCGGATCATGAGCAAAATTGCTCGACCAGCACGGTTCGCGCTGTTGGCAGCGCACGAGCCAACTTGTATGCGTGTATTTCGGCCGGAATTTGTGCGTTGTGGGGGCCCTTACATGGTGGCGCCAATCAGCGTGTGATCGAAATGTTGGAACTCATTCTTAAGGATGGCGGCGACGTTGGGAAATATGTGAATCTCGCTAGGGACAAGTCATCCGGATTCCGACTCATGGGATTTGGTCACCGTGTCTACAAGAGCTACGATCCTCGTGCCACGATCTTGCGTGAATCGTGTGAGAAGGTTCTGGCCAACATGCAGAAAAATGATCCCTTGCTCAACGTGGCACGCAAGCTGGAAGAGGTGGCACTCAACGACTCCTATTTCAAAGAGCGCAACCTCTATCCCAACGTGGATTTCTACAGTGGGATCATCTACCGGGCGCTGAACATTCCCACGAATATGTTCACGGCCATGTTTGCCTTGGGTCGACTTCCGGGGTGGATCGCCCAATGGAAAGAGAACCTGGCACACGGGTACCCAATCACACGACCACGGCAGATCTACACCGGCCCCGGTGAGCGCGAATACCAACCTGTGGATCAGCGCTAAACTCGCCGATACGGGAACTTCGGTCCCCTATGCAGCGTTAATTTTCTAACATTGTCCTAATGTTGTACGGCATCAAGGTTCTTCCGCCCGACTGACC